>Ga0137308_102473_pt1 | contig 12202 bp, 10 predicted proteins | sample Inofrocosms_June_FD_97181 | JGI IMG/M metagenome (GOLD analysis project Ga0137308, IMG submission 97181) | Mouse cecal microbial communities from Vienna, Austria - N-Acetylneuraminic and N-Acetylglucosamine D2O microcosms_June | ecosystem: Host-associated > Mammals > Digestive system > Large...
AAGCCCGGAAGATATGACTGCTTTTATTGGTGTCATAACAGGAAACGAAAAAGACTATGCCTATGTTCTGTATTTCCCTATGAACATTCAAAAAGTAACCATGTATTTAAACGGAGAACGGTTTGCAGGCGGGAAAAAGGTAATCATTTTCATTATCGGCATTTTATTAGTAATCGTCCTTTTCTTAGGATTGGGCTATGGACTATTGGTAACAAAAGCGATCAGCAGATTATCCGCTTCCATTCGGGATATTTCGGGACGCTGCTATCTGCCCGCCAAAGAAAAAGGCGCATTTCGAGATTTGATAAAAAGTCTGAACGAATTGGACGGGGAAGTAAGGGCGAGTGATCGTCTGCGTGAAAAAACAGAAAACCTACGCCGGGAATGGATTTCTAATATTACCCATGACTTAAAAACTCCTTTGTCCCCGATAAAAGGATATGCGGAGATTTTATGTGATGATACAGAAAAGACAATCCCCCAATGTAAGCGGTATGCAGAAATAATGCTAAAAAACGCGGCATATATGGAAAATCTGATTGACGATTTAAAATTAACATGGCAATTAGAAAATGATATGCTTCCGATCAACAGGCAGGAACAGAACATTGTCCGCTTTTTACGAGAATTATCCATTGACATTCTGAACCGCCCCGAATACGAGGAACGCACGATTGCATTTCAGTGTAGCGAAAATATAACAGACGAAACGGCTATATTTTCGTTTGATAAAAAGCTTTTCACACGGACATTTCAAAATCTGATTATCAATGCTTTTGTGCATGGCGGCAAAGATACGGAAGTAACCGTGCAAATTTCCGTTTCTGATTGTTGGCTGAATATAAACCTATCAGACAACGGAATAGGTATGAGTGCGGAAGAAACAGACCAATTATTTGATCGCTATTATAGAGGAACAAATACAGAGAGCAAGTCCGAAGGAACAGGCTTGGGGCTGGCGATTGCAAAAAGCATTATAGAACTTCATGGAGGTACAATTTCTGTTACCAGCAGTCCCGGAGCCGGAACCGCTTTTCTTATCCGCTTTCCCGGCATTTAAGGTTAATTAAGATAGAATGAAAATGAGATTAAGGTTGACCATCTACTATGTGAAATGTAGTGACGGTCAACCTTTTTTGATTACAGGTAAGGAGGTGGAACATGAACATAAAAAAGGTATTTTCATTTTTGGCAGCTATATTGGTTACAGCTTTTTTGTGCTTTGCCGTTTTCGCCCTGCTGCTGCGCCCGCAGGCTTTGGAGATTGGCACGGTGGACTTAAACACAGTGGCAGATGGTGAGTATATAGGCGTATGTCAAAACAAAATTTTAATAGCCGTTGTTAAAGTCCGTGTACAAAACCATGAAATAACGGATATTGAAGTATTAGAACATAAGGCTTCTTACATGGGACAAGCTGAAAGGATTGCCGGAGAAGTATGTGCCGAACAGACATTGGAAGTTGACGCAATTTCCGGCGCAACATTTACCAGCGATACCGTTTTGAAAGCAATCGAAAATGCGTTGAAATAGCGCATAGAAAGCAGGTGTAAATTTGAAAATCATTCTAAAGTATATCTTAACAAACATACAGGAACGCAAGGTAAGAACCGCCGTTATGCTCCTGTCAATACTTCTGTCCGCTATGCTGTTGTTTGTATCCTTTTCTATTGGGGTGTCTTATGAAAGCGCACAGCGTAAAATGGCGCGTGGTATGGCGGGGAGTGCCACTGTTTCCGTGCAGAATGTGACGGGCGGCATTTATGCAGGGGATATTCCCACCCTGCCTGTCATACAGACAAAAGCCGGGATATTAGAGGGAACTTCCCTTTACCATGAAAACGGATATTACGAAACCGTTGATCTGCTTGCCGCTGATATGGACGCATTAAATCAGATCAACAAGCCGCGTCTGCGAAATGGCGGTGAAATAACGAACTTTGTGGGCTATCAGATTATTCTGCCAGACAGGTTTACATCAAAGTATGGAATAGAAAAAGGCGATACTATCACCTTACAGATAGGCGGTTCGCCCATAGATTTTGAAGTGCTGGAAATCGCCGCTTATGATACGGTTTTCCTGCGCCATACAAGGGGAGCGACCGCCCTTTTACCTTTGGAAACCTTAAAAGAGATTTTGGGGCGAGACAACGGTTACAGTGAAATTCTGATCGAAGCCGCCGGGCATACCACTACAAACGATTTAATCTCTGAATTGCGAAATGCCCTTGATACAGAAAAATACCGGGTATCAGAGATTGTCAATGAAATGCAGATCGCCGCCGACGCAAGACAGAAATCTATGCCGTTTTTCCTTATCAGCTTTTTTTCACTGACTATGAGCGTTTTCATCATTTATAGTAGCTATAAAGTCATTACCTTAGACCGTTTGCCGATCATAGGCACATTCCGCAGTATTGGCGCAACGAAAAAAGCCGTAACCCGTATTCTGCTTTTGGAAAGCCTATTTTACGGTTGTATAGGTGGGCTGATCGGTATTCCTGTTGGTATCTTCGTATTAAAAGCTATTTTACAGGGAATGGGAAAGACACTTTCACAGGGAATAGAAATTCCTGTTATTATTTCTCTCCCCGGCGTTTTCCTTTCTTTTACCGTTGCAGTCACCGTATCGTTACTTTCTGCATGGCTGCCAGTCCGCAGGGCAAGCCGTCTGCCGATAAAAGATGTTGTTTTAGGTACAGTGGAGGAATGTCATATCCCGCACCCGCTGATTGTTGGAATTGGAACCATTCTATTTGTCATATCAGTATTTTTGCCGCACCTTGCATTGGGAAATATGCTCTATCTTGCAGGCGGCTTTTCTCTGCTGGGACTTATTGCGGCGACAATCCTTGTAATACCGATTTTCACCAATATTTTAAGCGGAGTTTTTGAACGTATTTTTGGAGCGATAGTCGGAAACGAGGGCAGGATAGCCGCCCGTAACATGAAAGATAACAAAAACACTACACAAAACATAACTCTGCTGTTTATAAGCATATCCGCGATTATTGCGATCAGCGTTGTGGGAAATTTTGTAACAACCTATATCAGCGACGTTTTTCATGGCGCGGAACTTCAAGGGTTTGCAGACGGACGTATGGAGCCGGAATTTGTGGAACGGGTGGAAGAAATGGAGGGGATTGAAAAGGTACTTGCTGTCTATGTATTTGAAAATACGATAAAAACAGGAGGTATCACATTTTCCCGTTTAGAGGGTACAGATAATTTGGAGTGGTATAGTTCCATGCTGGCTCTAAAATTTACAGATAAAGGCTTATTGGAACAGGCTGCTGCTTCCTTTGGGCACAAAGAACGCTCTGTCATTTTAAGCGAGGATTGTTTGCAACGTACCGGCTTTTCAGTTGGGGACGAAATACTTCTCTCAAATGGAACAGAGGAAATTCCTTATACCATTGCTGGCAGTTTCAAATCAAGGGCAACGGATGTAGAAGCTGTTATCCCCGCTTACTGCGCTGTTTCAGACTTTGGAGCAACAGTCTATGACTTCTTAGCTTATACAGCCGCAGACCCCGACGCAATCATGGTACAGATACGGGCTTTATTTGGGGAAACATCAAATTGGAGCCGCACCGTAGAGGAATTTAATTCAGACGCACTTTCAACCGTTGGCGCATTTTTAGAACCAATGCACACCATGACCTATTTTATCCTGCTGCCTGCAACCGTCGGTGTGATCAACAATCTTTTGATTAACTATATGCAGAAACGACGCACGATTGCCATGTATAAATCCATTGGTCTATCCAACCGCCAAAACAGGAAAATGACATTGATAGAGGGCTTTTCTTCCGGGCTTATCGGTGCAGTAATCGCTGTTTTTGTTTCCTACATGGAAATTCAGACAATTTTCCTTGTGGCAGCTCCCAAAATCTCCATGCTGCCGGAACTGGATTTATGGACGTTTCTTGTCGCAGGGGGATTAGGGATTTTCATTACGCTGTTAGGTTCCGTCGTACCATTCATGAAAAGTCGTAATATGAAACTGATAGAAGAAATTAAATTTGAATAGGAGGCATTGTCACATGAGAGAATTAACAGAAAAAATCGTTATTGAGGGGAAAAGCATTGTAAAAGACTTTCAGCTTGGCGATACCAGAACAAGGGTATTGAAAAGCATATCTTTGAAAGTTTCGCAAGGAGAATTTGTTTCTATCATGGGGCAATCCGGTTCCGGTAAAAGTACCTTGCTTTATATTCTTGGCGGTCTTGATACGCCTACAAGCGGAGCTGTCTTTCTCAATGGCATAGATATATCGAAGCTGGGTGATGAAAAAATGAGCCGGATAAGACGGCAGAATATAGGCTTTGTATTCCAGTTCTATAATCTTATCCCAAACTTGAACGTAGAGGAAAATATCATGCTCCCGCTTTTGTTGGACGGAAAGAAAATGCGTGACTATAAAAATGAGCTTGGTGAAATTTTAGAGGTTGTCGGCTTATCTGACAGGAGAAAACACACGCCCCGCGAGTTGTCCGGCGGGCAGCAACAGCGTGTTGCAATCGCCCGTGCATTGATCGGCAAGCCCCAAATATTGTTTGCTGACGAGCCAACGGGAAACCTTGACAGCCGTACCGGGGCAGACATTATGAATTTGTTGCAGGAGATCAACCGGGAGAGCAGACAGACAATTATCATGGTTACTCATTCGCCGGAAGCTGCAAAAAGCAGCAGCCGGATTATTACAGTGAGTGACGGAATAATTGCATAACCATTCCATTAACTGAATAAAAAAGCAATCTGCCGTGCGACGGCAAAAGAAAAAAGCCGTCGTATAGCAGAAGAATTTTTACGCGCCCATTCTTACACGGCGGCTTTAGAGAAATCGAAGCCGCCGTTTCTTTTTTATCCCTTAAAGAAATGACATAGTACCACTAAAACGGCGGCTAAAAAGGAGGTAGCCGCCATGAAATACAAAGCGTATTGGCAAAGCCCGGTCATTGACATATTAAAAAAAGCCCGTCCACCGCCGGGGAAAAATCTACCCATGAATATGAACTGTCTAATCATATAAATACCATTTACAATACATTTGCGTTTGCCCGCTTTTTGCGGACGGGCGCATTTTATATTTTCAAAAACTTTTCCCCAAAATGGCAATATTACAATTTCGGGTTGTAAAATATATCATTGTATTCATAGTGCAATTCGCATGAGGAATGTGGCGGGTATAATTGATGATCTTGAAATTTATAATTGCAGGGATACGATTGAAAGTATAGTGAACCTTCAAGAATCGAGTATGATTATGAAAAATACGAAAATTCATGATAATTCATCTAAAGGTTATATAATAGAAGGAGATAGAGAGGATTACATATTTGAAAATGTTGAAGTGTGGAATAATATTTGTACTGGTTCTGTCTCCAATATTATTAATGAATCGCAATTAAAGGAGTGGAATAATGATATAGAACCAGCCTGAAGGCTGCCATGCTGCGATGAAAAACAATAAAAAGGCAGCAGGGTTTCCACTGCCTGCAGTATATTTTTTAAATACTCTCGTTAAACAGAGTGGATACGGAATCTGACAGGTTTTTGATTTTATCGGCCATGGCGTTATAGGTGGTATCCGTAGAAGATTTTTCGGATTTTTTACTCAGGGCATCCTGTACCAGTTCCGCTTTTTTATTTGCGGCTTCCTCTTTTATGGCCTTTTTTGTATCGGCGTCATCCACTTCGCTGTAGTAGGCTTTTAACAGTTTACCGTAACTGCCGTTTTTGATGGCGGCATAATCGATCAGCGTATTATCGCCTCCTCCGCCCAGCATGGTCTTTGTCAGGTTATTCATATCAGTGCCGCCGTTAGAGCCAAGCTTCTGCATGCTTCTTGTGATAACATCGTTGGTGTACTCCGATCTCATCTGAACTGTTAATGACATAATATAGCTCCTTCTATGTGTGAAATAATAGACACAGTGAATACAACATCCTTGTAATATATTTTTCGGTCAAAGCGGGAAAAAAGTTAAGGGAAAATTGTGACAAAATTGTGAAAAATATAAAAGTCTAAAAAATAAAAAATTTGATGCATAAATAAAAAAGGAAATGAAGAAAATTTGCAGAATATATATTTTATGAAGGTATCAAATTGACGGTTATGATATCGATGATCAACAGATGACTTTGATAAAGTCGGGAAATATTGCGGGTAAAAGGGATGCAGATACGAGAGAATCTGGAAAAGAGGGAAGCGGAAATATTAAGTCCTTATGCCTGCCACAGTACAGACTCAAAAGGCAGGGACAGAGCGGAAGAGGAATGTGACATCCGTCCGGTCTTTCAACGTGACAGGGACAGGATATTACATAGCAAATCTTTTCGGAGGCTGAAGGATAAGACGCAGGTATTCTTAACGCCGGAAGGAGACCATTACAGGACCAGGCTGACCCATACGCTGGAAGTTTCCCAAAACGCCAGAACCATCGCCAAGGCGCTTCGTTTGAACGAGGAACTGGTGGAGGCGATCGCGCTGGGGCATGATCTGGGGCATACGCCCTTCGGCCATGCAGGGGAGAGAGCTTTAAATAACGTCTGTTCCTTAGGCTTTGCGCACAATGAGCAGAGCGTGCGCACCGTGGAACTTCTGGAAAAAAACGGACAGGGATTAAACCTGACAGTGGAAGTAAGGGACGGTATCCTGCACCATCAGACGAAGGGAAATCCTTCCACGCTGGAAGGCAGGGTTGTGCGGTTCTCCGATAAGATCGCCTATATTCATCATGATATGGATGATGCGATCCGGGGAGGCATCCTGAAGGAAGAGGACGTACCGAAAGAGATCGGAGAGGTGATCGGCTATAACAGCGCAGAATGGATCGATCATTTTATCCATGATATTGTCTCAAACAGCTATGAGAAAAACTGTATTGTGATGTCGGAGCCGGTGGCAGAGGCGATGGCGAGGCTCAGGCGGTTTATGTTTGAACATGTCTATACAAACCCGAAAGCGAAGAGTGAAGAGGGGAAAGCCGTTATGCTGGTGGAAACCCTGTTCGGATATTTCTGTAAACATAAAGACAGGCTTTCAGGAGAGATGCTGATGCTGTTAGAGAGGGGAGAACCGTTGGAGCGGGTGGTCTGCGACCATATCAGCGCCATGACGGACCGCTACGCCATCGCAAAGTTTGAAGAGATCTATGTGCCGGCCTCATGGCATGGATGAGCGCTTACGGTACTGGAAAATCAGTAAGTGCCCGGAGGGAGCCCAGAGAATTTACAGACGTGTTGCGGCTGTAAATTGCTCTGCCGTATCGGCACCGGCAGGGCGCTTACGGTACTGGAAAATCAGTAAGAGCCCGGAGGGAGCCCAGAGAATTTACAGACGTGTTGCGGCTGTAAATTGCTCTGCCGTATCGGCACCGGCAGGGCGCTTACGGTACTGGAATAGGAGTCTGGTATGCTTTATCCGCAGGAAGTAATAGAGGAAGTCAGGGCGAGAAACGATATAGTGGATGTGGTCTCCGGTTACGTGCGGCTGCAGAAAAAGGGTGCAAATCATTTCGGGTTGTGTCCTTTTCATAATGAGAAATCCCCTTCGTTTTCGGTGTCTCAGGGAAAGCAGATGTACTATTGTTTCGGCTGCGGTGCCGGCGGCAATGTGATCACTTTTCTGCAGCAGTATGAAAACGCGAGTTTTCAGGAGGCGGTAAAGATGCTGGCGGACCGTGCCGGGATCAAGCTGCCGGAGGCGGAATATTCGGAAGCTGCAAGGGCCAAGGAAAACCACAGGGCAAGGCTTCTCGCCGTAAATAAGGAGGCGGCAAAGTATTTTTACTATCAGCTTCGGGCGCCTCAGGGAAAACAGGGGCTTACCTATTTAAAGAACAGACAGTTAAGTGAGGAAACAATACATAAATTCGGGCTGGGTTTTGCAAATAAGACAAGTGATGATCTTTCCCGTTATCTGAAGGAGAAGGGCTTTTCGGATGCCTTGCTTCAGGAAGCGGGTGTCAGCACTTTTGATGAGCGCTATGGCGTTCATGATAAATTCTGGAACAGAGTTATTTTTCCGATTCAGGATATCAATCACCGGGTGATCGGTTTCGGCGGCCGGGTGATGGGGGATGGAACGCCGAAATATCTGAATTCACCGGAGACGCCGGTATTTGATAAGAGCAGGAACCTCTACGGGCTGAATTTTGCCAGAAGTTCCAGAAAAAATCAGTTTATCCTGTGTGAAGGCTACATGGATGTGATCTCGATGCACCAGGCGGGCTTTACGCAGGCGGTGGCTTCTCTGGGGACGGCTTTTACAACAGGACAGGCTTCCCTTCTGAAACGGTATGCGGAGGAGGTGCTGCTTGCCTATGATTCTGATGGCGCCGGCATAAAGGCGGCGCTGCGTGCCATAGGGATTCTGAGGGAGTCGGGGCTTACGGGAAAAGTGATCAGCTTTGCGCCTTATAAAGATCCGGATGAATTTATCAAGGCGGAAGGGGCGGAGGCTTTTGAAAAGCGGCTCTCGGAAGCGGAAAACAGCTTTTTGTTTGAGATCCGTATCCTGTCCGGAGAGTTTGATTTAAGCGATCCGGCTGGAAAGACAAAGTTTCATCGGGAGATCGCAAAAAAACTCTGCGGTTTTTCCGAAGAGGCGGAGCGCGCCAATTATATGGAGGCAATCGCGGAAAAATATCATATCGGCCATGAAAATTTAAGGAAGCTGGTCAATTCCGCGGCGGCCCAGACCGGACTGGCGAGGCCCATAGAGAGGCCGAAATCCGGCATACAGTCGAAAAAGACACCGGAGGATAACGCCAAAAAGGCGCAGAGGCTTTTGATCACCTGGCTGACGGACAGACCGGAGATCTATCCGAAGATCAAAAAGTTTATCACGGCGGAGGATTTTACGGATGAACTTTATAAAAAGGTGGCGGAGCAGCTTTTTGTGCAGTTGGAAGAAGGAGGCGCCGATCCGGCAGGCATGGTGGATCTTTTTGAGGAGGAAGAGCAGCAGAGGGAGGTGGCACAGCTTTTTCATACGGGAATCGGCAGGCTGGAAAATAAGAGCGAAGCGGAGCGGGCATTGCATGATATTGTCTGTAATGTGAAGCGGAACAGCTATGAATATTATTCTCAGAGGCTGGGAACCGACATTTCGGCGCTGAATCAGGTGATCGAAGGAAAAAAAGCATTGGAAGAACTTAACAAAATGCATATTTCACTTGATTAGGGAGTATACTACTTGTTTAAATAAGGAAGGATGGAAGTCATAATGGATGAAAACACAAAAGTAAAATTTGACGAGAAGATAAAAGAAATTTTAAATCTTGCCAAAAAGAAAAAGAATGTACTGGATTATTCCGAGATCAATGATTTTTTCCGGGATCTGCCGATGGAGGAAGAACAGTTTGACAAGGTGCTGGAGATTCTGGAAACAAACGGTATTGTCTGCAATGTGGAGATTCCGGTGGAGAGCGATCTGGATGGCGACGAAGTAAACCTGACGGAAGAGGACGAGGTGGATATGGAGAATATCGACCTTTCCGTGCCTGACGGCGTCAGCATTGAAGATCCGGTCCGGATGTATTTGAAGGAGATCGGCAAGGTACCTCTTTTATCCGCGGATGAGGAGATCGAGTATGCCGGTAAGATAGAAGACGGCGCGGCGGCAGCGGAAAAGCTGAAAGATATCGAGAAAATGCTGGAGAGCGCCGAAGGCGAAGAAAAGGAAGCGCTGGAAAAAGAAAAGAAAGAACTGGGCTATGTCATAGCGGACGGCGATGCGGCGAAGCAGAAACTGGCGGAAGCAAACCTTCGGCTGGTGGTTTCTATTGCGAAGCGGTATGTGGGGAGAGGCATGCTGTTTCTGGATCTGATCCAGGAAGGCAATCTTGGGCTGATCAAGGCGGTAGAAAAGTTTGATTATAGAAAAGGGTTTAAATTTTCTACCTATGCGACATGGTGGATCCGTCAGGCGATCACCAGGGCAATCGCGGATCAGGCGAGAACGATCCGGATACCGGTGCATATGGTGGAGACGATCAATAAGCTGATCCGCGTGAACAGGCAGCTTTTGCAGGATCTGGGTAGAGAGCCGCTGCCGGAGGAGATCGCGGAAAAGATGGATATCCCGGTGGAGAGGGTGCGGGAGATATCGAAGATCTCTCAGGAGCCGGTGTCTTTAGAGACGCCGATCGGCGAAGAGGAAGACAGCCATTTAGGCGATTTCATTCAGGATGACAATGTGCCGGTACCGGCGGAGGCGGCAGCGTTTACGCTGTTAAAGGAGCAGCTTGTGGAGGTGCTCAGCACTTTGACAGACAGGGAACAGAAGGTGCTTCGTCTGCGTTTTGGTTTGGATGACGGCAGAGCGAGAACGTTGGAGGAAGTGGGCAAGGAGTTTAATGTGACAAGGGAGCGTATCCGTCAGATCGAGGCGAAAGCCCTGAGAAAACTCCGCCATCCAAGCAGGAGCCGGAAACTGAAAGATTATTTGAATTAATAACAGGTGTTATTAATTTCCTTAAACAAAATATGCAAAAATTCAATTTATCAAAAAGAATGTCGGCAGTGGCGGATCTTGTTCCCCGCGGCGTCAGTGTCTGCGATATCGGCTGTGATCACGGATTTGTGGCAATTTATCTGGTACAGAAACGGATCTGTCCGAAGGTGATCGCCATGGATATTAACCGGGGGCCTTTATCCCGGGCGAGGGAGCATATTGAAAGCGCCGGTCTTTCTTCCTACATAGAAACCCGTTTATCGGACGGGATGGAAAAGTTAAATACGGGAGAAGCGGAGTGTATCATAGCTGCCGGAATGGGGGGCAGGCTGATCGTAAAGATTCTGGAAGACTATCCCGAAAAGCGAAACAGCCTGCGCTATATGGTGCTGCAGCCACAGTCGGAACCTGGATCTGTGCGGAAATATCTGCGGGAGAACGGGCTTATGATCCGGAAAGAGGATATGGTGCTGGAGGACGGGAAGTTTTATCCGATGATGCTGGCGGAGGGGAAAGCTTCCGGAGCGGAAAGCACGATCTGTGTCAGTACGGAAAAGATGGGGGATAAGATGCGGTTTTCCGGGAGGAAGCAGAAAGACTCTGGTATGGAAGCGGCATATCTGGAAAGTCTGGAGGACGAGTTTGGCCCCTGCCTGATCGGAGACAAACATCCGGTACTTGCGCAATATCTGGACTGGTGGGAAAGACAGCAGAATAGAATACTAAAGGAAGTTTCGGCTTATCCGGAGCGAAGAACTCAGGTGGAGGAGGAGATCCGCAGAATACGGGACGTGCGCGGGTTAGTGTGTGGCGGGAGTGTATATGCGGAACTGGAATAGACCAAGCTGAAAGCAGGGATACGAGCAAGAAGCGAAGCATTTGTGAGTCGGAGGTTATGGTATGAAATGTTATGAAATAATGGAATGTCTGGAGGAGGTATCCCCGAAATCCTTTGCGGAAAGCTGGGATAATGTGGGGCTGCTCTGCGGCAGGGAAGAGAAAGAGGTATCTGCCATCTATATTGCACTGGATGCGACAAAGGAAGTGATCGAGGGGGCGAAGGCAGCGGGGGCGGATATGCTGCTCACGCATCATCCTATGATTTTTCATCCGTTGAAGCGGGTTGCAGGGAGTCATTTTATCGGAGACAAGATACTCACACTGGCGGAAAGCGGGATGTGCTACTATGCCATGCACACCAATTTTGACGTGATGGGTATGGCGGATGCGGTGGCGGAGCAGCTCGGTCTGGAGGATAGAAAAGTACTGTCCGTGACTTATGAGGATGAACTTTCCAAAGAGGGCATCGGCAGGATCGGGGCGCTTCCCGTACCTATGACACTGGCGGAATGTGCCGAGTATGTAAAAAGCCGCTGTCATATTGAACAGGTAAAAGTGTTCGGAACGCCGGCGGAAACCATTGTGATGGCGGCAGTCTGTCCGGGATCAGGGAAAACCTGTATTGAGGATGCAGTCAGGCTGGGAGCGGATGTTTTGATAACGGGTGATATTGATCATCATGAGGGTATCGATTCGGTGGAGCAGGGACTTGCGATCATCGATGCGGGGCATTACGGGCTGGAAAAGATATTTGTGCCCTATATGGAAGAGTATTGCAAAAGAAAATTGACCGGTGTGAAGGTTTATACGGCACCGGAAAAAAATCCGTTTTGGATAGCATAAGAGACAGGGGGTAAGGCAGATGAAGGTAACAATAAACGGAATTACGACCGAAT
>Ga0137308_102474_pt1 | contig 12201 bp, 10 predicted proteins | sample Inofrocosms_June_FD_97181 | JGI IMG/M metagenome (GOLD analysis project Ga0137308, IMG submission 97181) | Mouse cecal microbial communities from Vienna, Austria - N-Acetylneuraminic and N-Acetylglucosamine D2O microcosms_June | ecosystem: Host-associated > Mammals > Digestive system > Large...
CCTTTATATGATGTACGGGAATAAGGGGCTTGTTTATTGCCAGCGCAAGGCTTTTGGCAAAATTCACTCCCACAAGCAGGGCGCCTATAAGCCCCGGAGCGTAGGTAACTGCGACAGCGTCACAGTCGGAAAGTCTGAGTCCCGCTTGTAATAGCGCTTCGTCGCATACCCCTGCTATATTTTCACAATGCCTTCTCGAAGCTATTTCGGGCACAACTCCACCGTAAAGCTTATGTTCGTCTATCTGAGTAGCCACTATACTTGAAACGATCTTCCGGCCGTTTTCTATCACTGCGCAGGCGGTTTCATCGCAGGAGGATTCTATCGCGAGTATTTTCATAATTTTTCAGGTTTCCTTTATTATCAATGTTTTAGCATAAATTTTCCGGGTCTATTGTTAGTAAATATATTGTATGTAACAACTTATTTATATTATAAAACTAAAGCTAAATAATTAAAATTATTATAGCATTTTTATACATCATTGTCAATTATTAAAATCCGAAAATTTATCTATATATTTTCACTATTCCTGTTTCTTTTTGTTTAGTTACATCAATTTTTGTTAAAATATACAAATTCTTTTGTCATTCAAAAAATAATTTTATTTTGGACTTGCACTCATAATATAAATATGATAAAATAAAGTAAATAGCGATTTAAATTATAGGACGGTGACAAAATGAACAGCTATTTTGCCAAGCAGCCGATTCTTGATTTAGACGGCGAAACCTATGGATATGAATTATTATACAGAAACAATACGGGAACACGTTCCTATGACGGCATTGACGGGGATAAATCCACTGCGGGCGTAATAAACAGCGTATTTTTTGAAGATAATTACAATAAAGTGCTTCATGGAAAAATGGCCTTTTTGAATTTTACCGAAAATTTACTTCTTGAAAAAACCGCTCTTCTTCTGCCAAAAGAACAGGTAGTTATTGAGATCTTGGAAAGCGTAATTGCGTCGGATGAAATATTAGAACGGTGTGCAGAGCTTATTGAAAGCGGGTATCTTATTGCTCTTGACGATTATGTGTATTCTTATCAAACCGCCCCTTTGCTTGATTATTGCGATATAGTAAAGATTGATTTCAGAATCGACAAGGACGATATTGAATATACGGCTTCAAGATGCAGAGAACTGGGGAAAATAATACTTGCCGAAAAAATTGAGACAAATAAGGAAGCGGAATACGCAAAAAGCTTAGGCTGTACGCTTATGCAGGGGTATTATTTTGCTCAGCCGTTTATAATGGTAGGAAATGCCTACAGTCCCATGGCGGTAACTTTCTCCCGGCTTATAACCGCGCTTCGGAAAAAAGACGACGCAGATATTGACGAACTTACCGAAATATTGTCCCGTGATCCTTTTATGACTGCCAAGCTGCTTCATCTTGTAAATGCAATACGCTCAGACATGTCATCTCACATAAGTTCCGTAAAACAGGCTTTGGTGATGATCGGAATACGAAAGCTAAATGACTGGATATACCTTTTGGGACTGCAAAGCCTTTCACCCGGCGAACCGGAGGAAAGAGTAAAGGAGGCGCTTTTCAGAGCGTTTTTTTGCAGCAGTGTTTGCAATTTAATATACAGTGATACTAAGGTGTCTGATGAAATGTATCTAATGGGATTAATGTCCGTTGTAGTAGTGCATCATGATGAGGACACGCTTGATGAAATGGGGCTCTCGAAGAGTATAAAAGAAGCCCTTATGGACAGAAAAGGTTTTTACGGTGATGTTTTTACTCTTGTGATCAATTATGAACAGGCTAACTGGAGTGGGGTCGATGTGTTTGTGGAAAAATACGGAATCGATTCCGATACTTTGTATAACATATACATGGAATGTTCAAAAAAAGTTGACGGTATATTTGAACTTCTGATATAAAATAAAAACCTCTCTTCACAAACTTTGCCGAAAAGACGCGGGCAATATCTTGCGATGACAGGTAGTAAACATAAAAGCTATTGGAAAAAAGGTAATTTTGAAAACGCTGTTGAAAAGCTTAAAAGAGAAGGAAGCCTGAAAAAAGGCTTCCTTTATTATAATAATTTTTATATAGGTTACCCTTAGCGGTAAGAAAAATTTAAAGCGTTAATTGTTATTACTGTCATTGGTTATAGCGTCAAAATAAATTTCCGAAAGACAATTGAACAGTGATTTTTTATCCCTGGCAATCAATCCTCTTCCGTTAAAGATTCTTCTTGCGTCTTTCAAAAGATCCATAGCTCTGTCGATATCTTCACTCGCTTCGGATGCATTATGTAAAAATCTTTCCTCGCTGTCCAAAATAAGGCTTTGATTTTCATCCAATAAGAATTCTCTGCTGACTTCAAGCTCGTCGCAGATTTTTTTCATTATTATATCTCGTGGATTTCTCGCACCGGAAAGATAATTTGCGAGAGCGCGGTAGGTTATCCCCAGTTTATCCGCAAACTCGGTTTTTTTCCAGTTTTTTCTTCTTAAAAGTATCTCAACCTTATCACTGAAGTTCAATTTTAACTTCCCCTTCCTTTTCAAAAAAGCACTGTTCACTTAATATTATAATAGTGAACAAGTGAACAGTCAACACATTTTTTGAAAAATTCGCAAAATTCAAAAATATTCATATAATATTCACTATTTTATGAATATTATGCATTTGCATGAATAAAAACACTTGACATTATAAAAAAAAACGGTATAATTGAATAAAAGGAAAAAAACGTAAAAAAGGAGCTGTTATTATGGCAAAAGAAATCAAAAAAATTATATTGGCATATTCGGGCGGTCTGGATACATCTATTATCATTCCGTGGCTTCATGAAAATTATCCCGGTAGTGAGGTGATATGCGTTGCCGGAAACGTAGGTCAGGACTCGGAGATTGTCGGTCTTGAGGAAAGAGCCAAGAAAACAGGAGCTTCAAAGCTTTATATAGAGGATATACAGGAGGAATTCGTTAACGATTTTATTTTCCCAACGTTAAAGGCGGGAGCGAAATACGAAGGTTATCTTCTCGGTACGTCATTCGCTAGACCTCCCATAGCGAAAAGGCTCGTTGAGATAGCGAGAAAGGAAAACGCGGACGCTATATGCCACGGCTGCACGGGTAAGGGAAACGATCAGGTGCGTTTTGAACTTACAATAAAGGCATTGGCTCCCGATATACAGATAATTGCGCCTTGGAGAATATGGGATATTAGGTCAAGAGAGCAGGAAATTGAGTATGCGGAAGCTCACAATGTTCCCATTAAGATTACAAGAGAGACCAACTATTCCAAGGATATGAACCTCTGGCACCTTTCACACGAGGGTCTTGATCTTGAGGATCCTGCCAACGAGCCTCAGTATAACAAGCCTGGCTTCCTTGAACTGGGCGTTTCCCCCGAAGCGGCGCCGGATAAGCCCACCTACATTACAATCAGCTTTGAAAAGGGAGTACCCGTTGCTCTTGACGGTGAAAAAATTGACGGCGTTACTCTTATAAAAAAGTTGAATAAGATAGGCGGTGAGAACGGTATAGGCTTATTTGACGTAGTAGAAAATCGGCTTGTAGGTATGAAATCAAGAGGTGTTTACGAAACTCCGGGCGGCACTATCCTCTACCACGCTCACGATGTTCTGGAAACCATATGTCTTGACAAGGAAACTCAACATTATAAGGCGGGGCTTGCCTTGAAATATGCCGACTTGGTTTACAACGGACAGTGGTATACACCTTTAAGGGAAGCAATGGACGCTTTTGTCGACAAGACTCAGGAAACCTGCACCGGAGAAGTTAAGCTGAAGCTGTACAAGGGCAATATTATAAACGCGGGCGTTACATCTCCTTATACCCTTTACAGCGAGGACTTCGCTTCTTTCGGCGAGGACGATGTTTACGACCAAAAGGACAGCGCGGGCTTTATTAATCTGTTTGGCCTGCCTATTAAGGTAAAGGCGCTGTTAGACGCGGAAAGAAACAAATAATAATAAAAAACGGGCTAACGCCGAAACGGCGTCAGCCCCCTAAGAGCTTTGAAAACAAAGCTTTTAGGGGACTGAAAAAATATAAAACAAGAGGTTAAGCTTATGGCAATGATGTGGGCAGGCAGATTTTCAAAAGAGGTAGACAGCAAGGTGAACGCTTTTAACTCCTCTATCTCCTTTGACGGCAGAATGTACGGACATGATATAATCGGAAGCATAGCTCACGCGACGATGCTGGGCAAATGCGGCATTATTTCCATGGAGGACAGTGAAGCGCTGGTTGCGGAGCTGAAAAATGTGCTCAAAGAAATTGACGAGGGGAAATTACAGCTTGATATGAACGCAGAGGATATTCATATGTTCATAGAAAGCGTACTGACGGAAAGGCTCGGAGAGACGGGCAAAAGGCTTCACACCGCCCGTTCACGCAATGATCAGGTCGCATTGGATATCCGCCTGTATCTCCGCGATGAGACAGAGGAGATAAAATCACTGCTGAAAAATATGATAAATGTTCTTTGCGATATTGCTGAAAAGCATACGGATACCGTGATGCCGGGATACACTCATTTGCAGAGAGCGCAGCCTATTACATTTGCCCATCATATTATGGCTTATGCTCAGATGTTTTTAAGGGATATTGACAGGCTTAATGACGTGGAAAAGCGAATGAATCAGTGTCCTTTGGGCAGCGGCGCTTTGGCGGGCACTACCTATCCGATTGACAGGGACTTTACCGCCGAGCTGCTGCGATTCAGCAGTGCTACGGTAAATTCGCTTGACGGAGTTTCCGACAGAGATTTCTGTATAGAGCTGGCAAGCGCCATATCGCTTATTATGACTCATCTTTCAAGGTTTTCCGAGGAAATAATTTTATGGTGCAGCTGGGAATTTAAGTTTATAGAGCTTGACGACGCTTATGCCACAGGATCCAGCATAATGCCGCAAAAGAAAAATCCCGATGTTACGGAACTTATAAGGGGAAAGTGCGCTCGTGTTATAGGGGACAATATGAACCTTCTGACTATGATGAAGGGGCTGCCTTTAGCGTACAACAAGGATATGCAGGAGGATAAGGAGGCTGTTTTTGATGCAGTTGACAATGTAAAGCTCTGTTTATCCACTTTTATACCCTTGCTTGAAACAATGTCCGTTTATAGGGAAAATATGAGAAACGCTGCGGCCAAAGGCTTCATAAACGCCACCGACTGTGCTGATTACCTTGTCAAAAAGGGAATGGCCTTTAGGGACGCTTACAAGATAACCGGAGGGCTGGTTGCCCTTTGCATAGAAAAAAAGACCGATTTGGAGCATCTTCCTATTGAAGATTATAAAAGCAGAAGTGAATTGTTTGACAATGACGTATATGAATCTATAAGCCTTGATACCTGCGTCAATATGAGAAGCTCCAAGGGCGGACCATCTCCCGAAAGTGTCAGGGAACAGATAAATCACACAAAAAAGACTCTTAACAAGTTGTTACATTCCGCACACAATTATGTTACATGAAGTTAACGGGTAAAGCGTATGTTCTACGAGGATCTTATTCACGATTTTGCGGAGAAAGCGCAAATAATTCTTGAAGGTAAGCTTACCGGAGTATATCTGCATGGGTCTATGGCTATGGGATGTTTTAATCCGGATAAAAGCGATATTGACCTAATAGCGGTTATTGATAAAGATATTTCCGTTTTACAGAAGCTTATGCTTATGAATGAAATTGTGTACGTGAATCAATACGCGCCTCCAAAGGGAATAGAGATAAGTTTAGTTAAACGTGAATACTGTAAGCCGTTTGTTTATCCCACGCCATTTGAGCTTCACTTTTCTCCCGTTCATCTGGAACTGTACAGACGATCGCCTGACGATTATGTAAAGGATATGAATGGAACGGATAAGGATCTTGCGGCGCATTTCACCGTTATCAACAACTACGGAAAGGTTATTTGCGGCGAGGTGATAAGTACGGTCTTTGGAAAAGTTCCTGAGGAATATTATTTGGACAGCGTATATTATGATTTGAAAAACGCTCCTTCGGATATTCTGACCGATCCCGTTTATGTAATCCTTAATCTATGCCGTACATTAGCATACGTTAATGATAATAAGTTCTGTTCAAAAGCAGAGGGAGGACGTTATGCGGCGGAAAAGCTGGAGTCTCCCGCCGATATTGATATTATCACTGAAGCTCTTGAATGTTATTCTTCTGACAGGATTATGACTTTAGACAGGGAATCGGCCGTTGGATTTGCGGAAAGGTTCCTGAAAATGATTTTTGACGGAAAGGGAGGATTATTTTGACTGATTATATTTATATGTACGGTATGATAATATCCACCGAGGCTTTTTTACTGAGCGGCGAATTTCCCTCAGCTGACGGATACGGAGAAATAAAGGAAAAATACCATTTTATAGGCGGTGAAACGGGTACCGCATGTGCAGTTCTTGTTTCCTTGGGCTGTCCTTTAAAGCTTGGGGGTACTTATATTGGAAATATCAACAGAAGTATTATCAGAGATTATTTTTGCGATAAGAATGCCGATCTAAGCGAACTTAAGGATAAAGACTTTGACGGAATAGTCGACTGGGTAATAATAGACGGAAAAACAAGAACCGCCTTCGGCGAATGGCGGAAGCATTACGGTCAAAAGGAACCTTTCTATGAAAAGCCCTGTGAGGATTCAATAAAAAACGCGGTCTGCTGTGGGATTGATCCGTATTTTTATCCGGATATTTCCTCGGAGCTTTGTGTAAAGTGGAGGAAGCCTTATGTTACTATAGATTGCCCATATGACAGTCTGATAAACAAATACTGCGCGATAAACGCGGTGTCACATCAGTACCTTGCTCAGATCTATCCCGATGTGGATTTTGAAACGCTGTTTAAGCTTTACACTGATAATACAGACGGACTTGTAATTTTTACAAGGGGGGAAAAAGAGCTTATCTACGGAAGAAAGGGTCAGTCGCCGAGATACTTTAAACCGTACTCTCTTAATATAGTTTCCACCTTAGGCGCCGGAGACAGCTTTAAGGCGGGCGTCATATATGCCCTGTACAATAAAATGAGCGATGAGGACACGGTAAAATACGCAAGCGCGGCGGCGGGAATCGCCTGTACCAAATTTCCGATCGCACAAAATCCTCCCACAACGGAGGAGATTGAAAGGCTGATAAAAACAAGATAAAAAGGAGTAAGAAATTGACAAAGGTATTTATTGACGGTCAGGAAGGAACTACGGGTCTTAAAATTTATGAAAGGTTTTCCGGCCGCGCCGACATTGAACTGATACAAATTGACGAGGATAAGAGAAAGGATCCGCAGGAAAGAAAAAAACTGATAAATTCTTCGGATTTCACTTTTCTGTGTCTGCCCGACGCGGCGGCGACCGAAGCGGTATCGCTGGTTGAAAACCCGAATGTGAGGATAATAGACGCTTCCACCGCTCACCGAACAAATCCCGATTGGGCATACGGATTTCCCGAATTGTCACCCGCGTATCGTGATAAAATAAAAAATTCAAAGCGTGTAGCGGTTCCCGGTTGTTATGCGGGAGGGTTTATTTCACTGGTGTATCCGTTGGTGTCCAACGGTTTTATTGCTCCCGATTATCCCGTGACGTGCTATGCGGTTTCCGGCTACAGCGGAGCCGGGAAAAAAGCCATCGCGGTATATGAAAGTAAAGATAAGCCTTATGAATTCAAAAGCCCCCGCCAATACGCACTGACACAGCAGCATAAGCATCTTCCCGAAATGCAGCAGATATGCGGTCTGGCGGAAAAGCCGATTTTTATTCCTTTGGTTTGTGATTATTACAGCGGAATGGCGGTAACCGTGCCGTTGTTTCCTAAGCTTATGAAGAAGCGATATACTCCGGATAACGTGGTGGAAATGCTTAAAAAACATTACAAAGATCAGCCTATGATAAAGGTCTATGATTTTATGGGCGAAGAGGAATTGTCCGACGGCTTTTTGCCCGCCAATACCTTAAGCGGTAAAAATTATATGGAAATATTTGCATACGGCTGTGAAAACAGAATCGTCCTGACGTCGCGGCTTGACAATCTGGGAAAGGGCGCAAGCGGAGCGGCCGTGCAGTGTCTTAATATTATGATGGGGATAGATGAAACGACCGGGCTTTTATAGTTTTATTTTATATGTAAGCCAATAATAAAATTTTTAAAAATAAATTGATTTTATTGTATGTACAGGTGATCAAAGTGATTGGTTATGTTATATTTTGGGAAAGCGAATATGTAAAAAAGCTTGAGGAACATAATGACAGAGGGCCGATAAAGGTAATTTACGGAAGTAAATATGTAGTAATGCCCGATCTTTCCATGGTAAATATCGGGGATATCATATATACGGTATCCGTTTTGGAGAACAAGCTTTGCGTAATGGCAAGACTTCCGGTTGAGAAAATAGAAGCATCTTTTGAATATTTGTACCGTGAGCTTAGTTATGTAGACAGCGTTCCTATTCCCGATGGAACGGCGATAGTTTCTCAGGAGGAACTTGGAAAATTCGCGGTTTTCAGTGACGGAATGGGCTATCTTTCCTCAAGGGGAGCGCATATATCCTGTGTTGCGGCAATACCGAGAACGGTCACCAGAATTATTGACAAGGACAAATTGCCGTATATTCCTCATCTATTTCATCAGGAGCCGATAACCCGCGGTGCGGAAACGGCGCTCAGCGGGGAGCACGGTTCCGAAATATATCCCCGCACGGTATCCGAAGAGGTTCTGCCCATGTTAAAATTCGGTTGGCCTTTGAGGAAACAAAGGGCGCTTTCCATGAGAAACGGCGTGCCGGATCCTTGTTCGTTTAGGGGCTACGTCAGAAGAATGAACGATTTTACTTTTGAATATTTGGACAGCTTATTTTAAAAAACAGAATGCGAAAGGGACAACTTAAAAATGAAAAATAAAAATATGACCGAACAGTTTATAAATGACGGCGGTTTTAAAGGATATACCTTTATAGAAGGCGGAGTGTGCGCGGCTAAGGGATTTAAAGCCGCGGGAGTAAACGCGCACATTAAGGCAAATTCTCAAAAAAACGATATGGCTTTGATATATTGCGATAAAATATGTAATGCCGCCGCTTTGTATACTCAAAATAAAGTCAAGGGAGCTCCTATTGTCGTTACAAAGCGTCACCTTGAGGACGGAAGGGCGCAGGCGGTGATCGTTAACTCAGGAAACGCCAACACCTGCAATTCCAACGGTATCGAGATTGCGGAGGGCGCCTGTGAGCTTACCGCAAAGGCGTTGGACATCTTGTCTGATGACGTTATTGTAGCTTCAACGGGTGTAATAGGACAAAAGCTGTCCTTGGAGCCTTTTGAAAAAAATATACCGATATTAAAGGAAATGCTTTCCGAAAACGGTTATAATGACGCCTGCACCGCTATAATGACCACCGATACACGTCAAAAGCAGTTTGCTGTTGAGTTTAAGTTGGGCGATAAGATTTGCCGTCTTGGCGGAATGAGCAAGGGAAGCGGTATGATAAATCCCAACATGGCCACTATGCTCGCCTTTATCACCACCGACGTGAAAATATCCTCCGAGATGCTTTACAGCGCGTTAAAGCAGATTAACGCAATTACCTATAATATGGTGAGCGTTGACGGCGACACTTCCACCAACGATATGGTAACCCTTTTGTCATCGGGATACGCCGATAATAGTGAGATAACCGAATTTAACGAAGATTATAACATTTTTATTTATGCTCTTCATGCGGTTATGATGAATCTCGCGAGAGAAACCGCCCGTGACGGAGAGGGCGCTTCAAAGCTTATAACCTGTGTTGTAAAGAATGCGGATACCGAAGAAACCGCGAAGGCAACCGCACTTTCCGTTGTTAACAGTCCTCTTCTGAAAACGGCTGTTTCGGCGGCCGATGCCAACTGGGGGCGCGTTATGTGCGCCATTGGCTATGCCGACGCGGATTTCGACGTTTCAAGAGTCTCCGTTGATTTTGCTTCCAGAGCCGGCGAAGTGCGTGTATGCGAAAACGGCGTAGGAGTTGATTTTTCTGAGGACGAGGCATATAAAATACTTTCCGAAGAAGAAGTTATTATAATTATTGATTTGCATTCGGGAGATAATCCCGCCGTGGCATGGGGCTGTGACCTTACCTATGACTATGTTAAGATAAACGCGGAGTACAGGAGCTGAACAAATGATTTGTTCGTAAAAAATAGAAGTAACCAAAAAATAATCCGAAGGGAATACGCGGAATGAAAAAAGACAGAGCAGAAATTTTAAGCGACGCTTTACCTTATATACAGCAGTATGCTGGAAAGACCGTGGTTGTTAAATACGGAGGCAACGCCATGACCAACGCCGCCTTGAAACAGGCGGTAATGTCGGATATTGTATTGTTGTCGTTGGTGGGAATACGTATTGTTTTGGTACACGGCGGAGGTCCCGAAATAAACGCCATGCTCAAAAGAGTAGGGAAAGAAAGTAAATTCATAAACGGACTTCGCCATACCGATAAGGAAACAATGGATATAGTTCAGATGGTGCTTTGCGGTAAAGTTAATAAAGATCTGGTGGATTTGCTTCATCTTCATAAGGGTAAGGCGGTAGGTCTTTGCGGACTCGACGGCCATCTTATAGAGGCTGAACAAAAGGACGAGGGCTTGGGATTTGTGGGTGAGATAACCTCGGTGAATCCTCACATTATACATGATGTTCTCGATAAAGGATATATACCTGTTATATCGACGGTAGCATCGGGAGTGAACGGCGAGGTGTATAATATCAACGCAGACACCGCCGCCGCGCGTATCGCCGCAGAGGTAAAGGCGGCCAATCTTATTCTTATGACCGATATAGTAGGACTTCTTGAGGATAAGGACGATGAAAATACTCTTATTTATTCGGTGGGAGTGAGCGAGGTTCCCTATCTGAAGAAGCAGGGAATAGTCAGCGGAGGAATGATTCCAAAGATAGATTGCTGTGTAGAGGCGGTAAGGCGAGGCGTGCCAAAAGCCAATATAATAGACGGCAGAATACCCCACTCGATTCTGATAGAGCTGCTCACCAACGAGGGGGCGGGAACAATGATAGTGAACTGAGAGCGTATATTCATAGAAAATTGTACGCGTTTTTTCGGCAAATCCGATGGTCATGAAATACGTCCAGTATTTCTCAGGCTTTTCAGCCTTCTTCTCGTCAGAATTTGCTCTAAAATCCGCGTACAAATCCTATGAATACAAGCTCTATGATAAAAAGGGAGATAAAATGGACACAATAGAAAAATTTGACGGCAATATAATGCACACCTACGGCAGATATCCCGTCGTAATGGAAAAAGGCGTGAAAGAAACAGCCATCGACGAAAACGGAAAAAACTATATTGATTTCGGAAGCGGTATAGGTACAAATTCATTGGGATACTGTAACGAAAATTGGGTAAAAGCGGTATGCGATCAGGTAAAGACGATTCAACACACATCCAACTACTATTATACAAAGGTTCAGGCGGATTTCGCGGAGCGGTTAAACAAAATCACCGGCTATTCTGCGGCGTTTTTCGGCAACAGCGGCGCGGAAGCCAACGAGTGCGCCATCAAGCTTGCCAGAAAATACAGCTTTGATAAGTACGGCAAGGGCAGACATAATATAATTACTTTAAAAAACAGCTTTCACGGCAGAACTCTCTGCACTCTTTCCGCAACGGGGCAGGACGTTTTTCACAATTACTTTTTTCCTTTTGTTGAGGGCTTCAGATATGTCGAAGCCAATAATATTGACGAATTGAAAGAAAATCTTGACGATACGGTATGTGCGGTAATGTTTGAATATATTCAGGGCGAAGGCGGAGTTGTGCCGTTAAATCGGGATTTTGTTGACGCGGTGTTTGAACTTTGCGGACAAAATGACATACTTACGATTGCCGACGAGGTTCAGACGGGAGTAGGAAGAACCGGACGCTATTTGGCGGGGCAAAGCTACGGCTATAGGGCGAACGTTACAACGCTTGCTAAGGGAATTGCAGGTGGTCTCCCTATGGGAGTGTGTCTTGCAGACGAAAAGTGTAAGGACGTTCTGGGAAAGGGAACACACGGTTCCACCTTTGGCGGCAATCCCATAGCCTGCGCGGGAGGAAAAGCGGTGCTTGACCATATTGAAAATACAGATTGTCTGGAACAAGTAAGGGAAAAGGGCGAATATTTAAAAAACAAACTGATGCAAATTCCCGAAATTGTAAAGATC
>Ga0137308_102475_pt1 | contig 12200 bp, 9 predicted proteins | sample Inofrocosms_June_FD_97181 | JGI IMG/M metagenome (GOLD analysis project Ga0137308, IMG submission 97181) | Mouse cecal microbial communities from Vienna, Austria - N-Acetylneuraminic and N-Acetylglucosamine D2O microcosms_June | ecosystem: Host-associated > Mammals > Digestive system > Large...
GGGTTACGAATGGGGTATTGAAAGCGCTCAGGAAACCATATTCAAAAAAGGTCTTAACGGAGATATGGTAACTCTCCCCATACCAAAGGATCCCCTTTCCGATACCTACTATGTGGCTGCCGATACTTTCGGCTATATGGTGCCCGCCGGAGCTCCAAATGTTCAGGGCGGCGTAGACTGGATACTTTCCAGCAGAATTTATGAGTCCGACCCCGAAACAAAAGCGGCGGATTATGCCAAGAAAACATCTACAGATCCTATTTATTACGACAAGTGTCCCCAATGCAAATATGACTATATTTCCAACAATAACGCCGATCTCACCGTTTGCCCCGAATGTCAGACGGCAAGAAGAGAAAAATTCAAACCCGTCTACACGGTTGAACAGCTTGAACTTATTGACGATATGCTTCATTCGGATAAATTCGAGCTTGTATTTGATAACGCAATGGGCATAGATACCGATTTGCAGAGCTTGCTCATTGAAGGAGAGGAATCGCTCTTTGACGGACCCATTTACTTCGGCACATCCTATGCGGCAACATTGGACAGCCAGTATCAGGCAATCGAAGCGTATGTTCAGCCCTACCGTGATCAGATCAAAAAAGCGGCTGCTGAAGCTTAATTATTTTATCTTGTTGAAATTTTTCTTTTAAAATTCTTTATCCGATCCCGCATAAAGCGGGATTATTTTTTACAAACTTAAGCCAGTTCGCCTTTTTACGAGTGTCATCACTTTCATAAATAGCTTTGGAACAATGTGAATCTCTCCTTCAGTTATAATATATCATAACACCATGTCAATGTCAAATAAAGATACAAAAATTTTTGTTTCATTTTTTAAAAAAAAACTAATTTTTCATTGACAAAAATATGTAAATACTGTAAAATGGTACCTGAAAACGTTATCATAATTATTTCTTGCCGGAGATGGGAAGATCTGCATAATTCCTTCGCCGACTTCTGAAAGGAGAATGTTATGAAATATACCAATCCGGTTATAAGAGGCTTTTATCCCGATCCCAGCATATGCAAGGCGGACGGATATTTTTACCTTGTTTGCAGCAGCTTTCAGTACTTCCCCGCTATTCCATTATTTAAAAGCAAGGATCTTGTGAATTGGAAACAAATAGGTCATTGTATAACAAGAAAAAGTCAGCTTGACTTAAACAATGCCAACGCGTCGGGAGGCATTTTTGCCCCCACCATACGCTATAATAAGGGAAGATTTTATGTGGTTGTCACAGACACAGACGGAGAAGGAAATTTTTATCTGTATACCGATGATATAAACGGCGAGTGGTCTGAACCTGTAAAAGTGGAAAGGGGCGGAATCGATCCTTCCCTGCTGTTTGACGGCGACAAAACCTTTTTTATGAGCAATGGCGAGGATAGCTTTGGAGAAAGCGGCATATCTTTGTGCGAAATTGACATAGACACAGGAAAGCTGCTTACTCCCGCCAAATGTATCTGCAAAGGAACTGGCGGTCGTTTTATAGAAGCTCCTCACCTGTATCATATAGGCGAATGGTACTATCTCCTTGCGGCCGAGGGCGGCACCGAATACGGACATACAGAGTGTATGTTCAGGAGCAAGGATCCGTACGGTCCGTATGAAAGCTGCCCCCACAATCCCATACTTTCCAACAGGAACCTGGGCGGATATATGATACAGGGCGCGGGGCACGCGGATATTACGGAAGACGATAACGGACAGTGGTGGATAATAAACCTCGCTTTCAGACAAATCTCCATGTGGCGGCAGTTCCACCATTTAGGCAGAGAGGTTTTTTTAGAGCCCATATACTGGACCGAAGACGGATGGCTTAAAGTAGGAACCGACGGTACAAGCCGTATCGGCTATGACGTGACCGAAGACGACTGCAGATCCTTTGACTCCGCCGAATATCCGGAAGACAAGTGGTCGCTTGACAGCAGAACCGCTTGCTATATAAGACGCCCCAATTACAATAATTACCGCTTTGAGGAAAACGATGTATATCTTTTGGGAACAAGCGCAAAACTTAACAGCAAAGATAATGTAACATTTGTGGGAGACAGGCAAAGAGAATTCAACTTCACCGCTCAGACGGAAATTGACGGAACAACCGTAGGAGAAGCTACCCGCTGCGGTCTTACCGCCTACATGAACGAAAGCAATCATTATGACCTTTCCGTGACAAAATCTTCCGAAGGCTGCAAAGTAACCGGTATTATCAATATAGGCGGAGTTGAAATAAAAATGGGAGAAATAACCTTGAACAACGGTACTATTTCCCTTAAAATATCGGCTGACGCAAATTGCTACAAACTGCACGCTAAAAATGAAAACGGCGAATGGCAGCAGCTTGCGGCAATGGAATCAAAGTACATCAGCACTGAAGTGTGCGAAGGCTTTACGGGAGTAGTTATCGGCATTTTCTGTGAGGACATCGGAAATTGTCCTGAACCCGTTAAATTCGGAATATGCCCCAAATAAATATAAAACCGAATTTTATATTACAGAAAGGACGAAAAAATATGGCAAAGTGGCTTGACAACGCAATTTTTTACCAAATTTATCCTCAATCCTTCTGCGATACCAACGCGGACGGAATCGGAGACATTCGCGGTATCATCTCAAAGCTTGATTACATCAAGGAAACGGGATTTAACGCCATCTGGCTTAATCCCTGCTTTGAATCACCATTCGGAGACGCGGGCTATGACGTATCGGATTACTGCAAGGTAGCTCCGCGATACGGCACAAACGAGGATTTAAAAGAACTTTTTAAAGAGCTGCATAAAAGAGATATGCATATTCTTCTCGATCTTGTTCCGGGTCACACCTCCGTGGAGCACAAATGGTTCAAGGAATCGTTAAAAGCTGAGAAAAACGAGTTCACCGACCGATATGTCTGGACCGACAACGTCTGGGAAGGGCCGGAGGGCATGAACAATATCAGAGGAATTTCGGAGCGCGACGGCTGCTGCGGCGTCAACTTCTTCTCCCATCAGCCGGCTCTTAACTACGGCTATTATAAAATCACCCGCCCATGGCAGATGTCGCCCGAAGATCCCGGTCCAACCGCTACTTTGAACGCCATAATAGACATTATGCGCTTTTGGCTCAGTATGGGCTGCGACGGATTCCGTGTTGATATGGCAGCCTCCCTTGTTAAAAACGATGAGGAAAGCAAAGGAACAATCGCTTTATGGAAAAAAATAAGGAAATTTCTTGACGAAGAATTTCCCGAAGCAGCAATGGTATCCGAATGGGGCGAACCAGACAAATCTCTTGAAGGCGGATTCCATATGGATTTTCTGCTTCACTTCGGTCCTTCTCACTACAACGATCTTTTCCGCTGTCCCGAACCGTTTTTCAGCAAAAGAGGAAAAGGAAATGCTGCGGAATTTGTAAAGCGCTATGTGGAAAATTATGAAAAAACCGGAGGCAAAGGTCTTATTTGCATACCATCAAGCAACCACGATATGGACAGACTGTCGAGATGCTTCGACATTGACGAGTTAAAGATATGCTTTGCCTTTCTCCTCTCCATGCCCGGAGCTCCCTTTATTTACTACGGCGACGAAATAGGAATGAAATATCTTGTAAACCTAAAGTCCGTGGAAGGCGGTTACGGCAGAACTGGCTCACGTTCTCCGATGCAGTGGGACGATACCGCAAACGCCGGGTTCAGCTCCGCTTCGCCCGAAAATCTTTATATTCAAATTGACCCCGATAAAAACAGACCCACTGTAAAGAACTCAATTGAAAACGGTGATTCCCTCTTAAACGAGGTCAAAAAGCTTATTAAAATAAGACAAAGCCTACCCGCTCTGCAAAGCGGCGGAAAAATTGATTTTGTTTTCTCCAATGAAAACGTTTATCCTCTTGCCTATGTGAGAAGCGGCGAAAACGAAAAAATACTTGTTGTTATCAATCCCTCTGACAAAGAGTGTGAATTCAAGTTTGACCACGATGAGGACAAGGTTATTTATCAAAACGGCAATGTATCACTTAAAAACGGAAAGGTAATATCATTGCCTCAAAGTGCCGCGTTCATAAAACTTAAGTGAACAAAAAATCTTAAATCGGAAAGGAATAACAAAAATGATCTGTAAACCATTTAAAGACTTATCCCTCTCCTCCCTCGGATTAGGAAATATGAGACTTCCCACCTGCCCGCAAAAAGAGGGCAATCCCATAGACCGTGAAGCGGCCGGAAAAATATTAGATTATGCTATGAAACACGGAGTAAATTATTACGATACTGCTTACGTGTATAACAACGGAGACTCCGAAAAGTTTTTGGGAGAAACCATAACCAAATATCCCAGAGAAAGCTACTATCTTGCCACAAAATTCAATATAATGGCAAACCCAGATTACAAGAATGTGTTTGAGGAGCAGCTAAAGCGCCTGAACACCGACTATATAGACTTTTATCTGGTTCATGCGGTAATGGACAACAATTTCCAAAAATATATTGACAGTGGTTGTATCGACTACTTCAACGAGCTGAGAAAACAGGGCAAAATACGCTACCTGGGCTTTTCCAATCACTCAAGCCCAGAAACGCTTAAAATGTTCATAAAACAGAATGACTGGGACTTTGTTCAGATTCAACTTAACTACTTCGACTGGGAATACGGTTCCGCAAAAAAGGAATATGAGATTATCGCGAAAAATAATCTTCCCGTTATTGTAATGGAACCCGTAAGAGGCGGAAGGTTGGCGGGACTTACGGACGAAGCCAACGAGCTTCTGAAAGCCGCCCAACCCGATTGGTCGATAGCGTCGTGGGCGTTCAGGTGGCTTAAAACGCTGCCGCAGGTTCAGGTAATATTAAGCGGTATGTCCAATATGGAACAGGTAATCGACAACGTAAATACATTTTCGGACGCTGAATGTCTTTCCGACAACGAAATAAAACTTCTGTTCAAAGCAAGAGAGATGTTCAAGGATCAGATTCAGGTGCCTTGTACCGCTTGCCGATACTGCTGCGACGAATGTCCGCAAAAGATTGACATTCCTAAAGTACTTTCTGTTTATAACGAATATAAACTGAATGGCGACTGGACGTTGGAAAAGCTGAAAAAATCAGAAGAATCCGGACCAAAGAATTGTATCGGATGCGGAAAATGCACCGTTCATTGTCCTCAAAGCATCGGCATACCGGAGATTATGCAGGAGCTTAAAAGTAAGCTGTAAACAACAAAAGAAGAAGCGGTTTTCCCGTTTCTTCTTTTTTTTATTTGTCGGTATTTGTAAGCAACGCGTAAAGTTCTGCCAGAAGCCCTTTTCCTCCGTTAACGTTTATTTCAGAAACATGCTCGCATATCCTCTCTATATATTCCAGTTCCTTAAGCTTCCTTAACGTGGTATTTTCGTCCATGAGCTTGGCGGTATTGAGAAGAGAACGAGTGGAAGCAACTTCCTCCCTGCGGGTAATAACATTCGCCTGCGCCGTCTTTTCAGCCAAAAGCACCGAATTCATTATGGCACTTATCTCTCCCGGAAGTATAATATCCTTTATTCCCGCGCTGGTAATATCTATATAGGAACGTGCGGTTTTTTCATGCAAAGCGTTCAAAACCTCGTCGCATATTTTGTCGCGATTTTCCAGTATTTCATCTGTTTTGTACCTGCTTATGTATTCGCGGAGAGTAAGCTGACACAGACTGTAAAGATATTCATTGAGATTCTGCGCAACATCGGCTATCCTTCGCGCGTCGGTTACCTTATAAAACATTGTAAAGTTTATTCTTAAAGCCACCTTGTCCGCCGTAAGTATCTCCTGCCCCGATACCGCAAGCTGTCTCGTCCTCATATCCTCATATTCGGCGGTTACGCTTATGTTGCCTTTCCAGAAATAATACTTTCCGGGTTCCAGCATACCCATATACTTATTGTCAAAATAGAGCCTTGCCGTTTCGTGAGGGCCTACGCTTATCTCGGTATACATCTTTGAGGGAATCTTATCTATCACCGCCGCAGTTAAAGCGTAGGTTATATCGGGATTATCCACATTTATTTTACGAAACTCATGATCGCCTCCCTCTTTCCAGAAGCCGTACCTTCCCGCAGTAAATATCTCACGGAAATTGCCGTTAAGATAGTGCATACAAATCTCATTGTCAGCCACTTCAACAAGCATAAGCTTTTCCCTGCCCTCCTCGGTGGCCATAACTGCGTCTATCGTGCAGCTTTCTGGAACAAACGCCTGAAACACGCTTACGAGCTCGATATTGGAATCCCCGAACACATTGTATTTTCCCGTATCAAGAATACTTACAAATTTCCCGTTTTTATAAAGTATACCCTTTTCCTTACCGTCAATTATAACCTTCATTTTATTTTTCCCTTCAACTTTACTTTAACGTAATGATATATAAAATCCCAAAGGGACAATGTCTCAAAGTCGCTCCCTTACATCTTAAGCGCGGCGAAAAAATTAAGCGTCCGCCTCCGCTGCGGGGATAAATTCCCGGCATGCGTTTCGCGGTGCGCGGTATCCTTTTTTCGGCAAGGCGATGAAAATGCTGTTTTAAATATTTAAAACACGAGAGCGGCTTTTACTAAAAAGTCGGCCTGATTATCCGATGCGAATATACAGTAAGAAAACCGTATATTCAATATGAGCGATGATTTTTCAGATCACCTAAATCCAAAACCGCTTGGCTGCCCAACAGGCAGGCGGGATTTGAACCCGCGTAAAAGTAAGGTCAGGCAATACGTCAACCGCACAGCGGCGCGCAGCCCATCGTCCTACTGATCAATAACCGCTTCAACGTAATTTACGAAAGACAGCGTAAAGACTTTTGAAAACGAATCCTTACAAAAAAATTATATCTTAAATTTAAAATCAATTCAATAGTTAAACAGTACAATTTATACAACCTAAAGTTAGAAGTTTTGTCATATTTGAACGAAATTTTACACAGATTTTTATGGAAGTTATTGATCCCACAATGAAACCTTGCCACAAGACGCAGGGGAGCAATAAAAAAAGAGTCTCCCATATATACGGAAAACTCTTTAATACTATTTCCACATCATACTGTAAACAAAATGAAAAATTGTAATGATTTAGAAACAGTGCTTAGCGTATAATTCTTTTTCACCCATTGCTATATTCTATATTATGCTATATATTTAATATAAAACATACATTATTTTCTGTTTTTTATAATTACATCTCCGTCGCACTGTACATCGCCTTCAATAATATCACACTCTATTTTGCAGCCCGCATTGGCATTTCCGGATATATTACTGCACTGTATATCTTCTCCGGCTTCCACATTTCCTTCTACACCGCCGCAATTTACACCGCCTCCGCAATGAATACTGCCTCCGACTCCGCCGCACTTAACACCATCCCCCGCATGGACATCACCGCACACACCACCGCAGTTTACTCCGTCGCCCGCATGGACGTCACCGTCCACACCACCGCATTTTACGTTGTCACCCGCGTTAACGTAACCCGATACGTTGCCTTCAATATTCGCGTTGCCCCATACTTCAAAATTCAGTGTTTTTTCGGTTGTATCCGGTATAAGAAGCTCAAAGGACTCACCCTTCTTATATACCTCCTTTTTCAAAACCTCTTGTCCTCGGCACTGAACCACTCTTAGCTTACCATCATCTGGAATATCTTCAAACACAACGTTATTCCAACAAACGCGGTCATCTTCTCCATAAAATAACTGATCGAGACTGATATTAAATTGTTCGGCTATTTTGGGGAGCATTGTAATGTCGGGATAAGATATACCGGTCTCCCATTTGCTCACCGCCTGTACGGTAACCCCAAGTATCTCTCCTAAAGCCTCCTGGCTGATATTCATTTCACGGCGCTTGTTTCTTATAATTTCACTTATCTTGATTTCCATTTTTATACTGTCCTTTCTGCTGTTTGCGGAAAATTTATTTTAATATTATTTTAGCATAATTTTACTTAAATTACCATAAACCGTTATTTGATTTTTTTCAACCAACAGTTGAAAAAATTTTGTAACATTAAGAGCGAAATTAAGAACCTGATTTTATCGATATCACTTTGATGTTGTATAATAAAACTTGACACCAAATTCTCAAAGAAGTATAATACAAGTAAAAGGACGGTGTCAAAAAATGATATTGTCATTTATTTATTCATGTTTTTTTACCACTTTTTGCTGTTTTTTTCAATTGTTTGTGCGGTGTTGACTTAAAAAATCATATTGTAGACCCTGTAAAATTTTGTCTACAATATGATTTTTTAATTAGATCTTATTCACATGTGTATTACTGTGCATGATTAAAAACAATTGCAAACGAAAGGACTACCAAAGAAATATTTTTTCTTGCTTGTGCAATTCTTTTTGCGCTGTTGCCTTAATTCATCTCAAAAACAAAACTCACTTTTTCTGCACTCCTTGAATTATTGATAACATCCTGAAGCCGCTCGAAAAGCTCGCTGTATCTTATACTCCCGTTGCAGGCATCCGACATTCTCACAGCTCCTGCTCTTAGCGATACCGGCACCTCATTTCCATCGCAGCTTATCGGGTTTCCGTTCTGGCATATCACTCTGTCCGCCGCTTCTTCAACAGCTTTTTTTCAGATAGTCCGGTGACCGCTGCGAATTCGTCTCCGCCTATTCTGAACACCGTCATATCCTCTCCGGCCATCTCGTCGATTCTGCGGAACGCTTCCATAATCACTTTGTCACCCGCTTTTCGTCCTATGCTTTTATTGATATTGTCAAGTCCCACCAGATCAAAGCACAGCACGTAGCCGCCGCGATTTTCCTTAAGCTCGTTGTAAAGCTCGGTAATATCAACTTTTCTTCCCATGTGTATTTCTCCTTGCAGGCTGTTTTCGTCGGGAATTATCCTTGGGAAAAAACCCGCCCAATGCCTTTCATACTTGAATTTCGAGGGGGAAATGCCCCAGAGCCTTTTAAAGGCTCTTGTAAACACTTCAGGTGAATTGTACTGATATTTCATCGCTATTTCGGTAAGGGTCATATCGGTGCCCATTATATCCTCGGCACATCGGGTGAGTCTGCGCTTGGATATATATTCATTCAGGCTTGTGTGAGTACAGTATCTCCATATCTTTTGGAGAGAGGACAAAGAGCAGCAGCATGCCGCAGCAATATCCTCCTGTTTTATTTCACTGCACAGATTTTCCTCGATATAATTTACCGCATCGGCGAAAATACAGAAATTTTTCATTTCCCGCCTCCTTTCGGTACAGCCTGAAAAAGCGCTTTTTGACTGTGGCTTTATTTTAGCATATTTTGTTGTGAATGTCTTGATTTTTTGAGTAAATTTATGAAAATATGCAATAAGTATAAATCGACCTATTGCTTTACTGAATAAATCCGGTAAAGCAATATCTTATACTAATCTTTGATCAAGGTATAAACAAATAATACGGATGAGCAAAGATTAGCGCTTATGGTATTAAAGATTAGTATTATCGGTTAAAAGCTCCCTTCTCTAAATATTCTATTACACCCAAAGCCGCAATGTTCCCTTCTCCCGCCGCTTTTACATACTGATACGGGCGACCCGTACAGTCCCCGCAGGCAAAACAGCCCGTCAAATTTGTTTTCATTCTCCGATCAACGACAATATGCCCTTCGTATAACTCAAGTCCTGTCAACAACGTTTTCGGCGAAATGCAGTCTCTGAGGCAAAACAAGCCGCTTACCTCAAGCCTCCGTCCGTTTTTCAGAAGTATTCCAGACAGCCTGTCTTCACCTTCGGCGGCTTCGGGAAACGAATCAGTCATCTTCACGTTATCGGGAAAAATCACGCCGTCGCTCTTATACGCAGGGAAAAAATACAGCGTTTCGGCCAATTCCGAAAGATATTTAACCTCATGAAAAAAACGCGGTCCGGTGGATATTACGGCAATTTTTTTACCCTTATACAGACCTCCGTCACAGGTAGCACAGTAGCTTATCCCCCTTCCCAGAAGTTTTTCCTCGTTTTTTACCGACGGAGCGGAGGTAACCCCCGTGGCAAATATCACGCTTTTGGTTTCATAAAAATCCGTCTGGGCGATTACCGCGTAATTGTCCCCCATCGGAATCACAGAAGTGGCCATTTTTTCGGTTATTTGTATTTCCATTTCTCTCAAATGCGACTCAAAAGCTTCCGAAAGGTCTTTCCCAGATATTGACGGCAGACCGGGATAATTAAGAATTCTTTCCGCCTTGTTTATTTTTTCGCTTAATTTTTTGTTTCCCAAAAGAAGAAAGTTTTTATTGTGTATTTTCAAGGTAATTGAGGCGGATATACCCGCGGGGCCCGTCCCTATGACTATGCAGTCGTAAATCATTTTGAGATCTCCTTTTTCGTGGGTTAGTTTTTATACCGTTTTTATTGTTCCGTTTTTTTCATAGCTCTCATTGAATTAAGTATCGCAATAACCGAAACCCCCACATCCGCAAACACCGCTTCCCACATATTCGCAATTCCAAACGCTCCCATAACCAAAACAAGCACCTTTATCCCCAGTGCGAAAACAATATTCTGCCGCACTATGCGCATTGTCCTTTTGGCGATACGTATCGCGGAGGCGATTTTAGACGGCTTATCGTCCATCAGTACAATATCTGCCGCCTCAATCGCTGCGTCCGATCCTATAGCTCCCATAGCTATGCCTATATCCGCGCGTGAAAGCACGGGTGCGTCGTTTATTCCGTCACCCACGAACGCCAGCGCGTATCTTTTTCCATCTCTTTCACCCAACAGCTTTTCAACCTTTTCTACCTTATCGGCGGGCAAAAGCCGAGTGTAAACCTCGTCCAGACCCAATTTTCCGGCTATCTCCTCTCCTACCTCCTTCGAGTCCCCCGTCAGCATTACGGTTTTCCTTATTCCCAGAAGCTTAATCCGCTTTATTGCCTCTTCCGAATCGGGCTTTATCTCGTCGGAAATAACGATATGTCCGAGATAATCTCCCTCCTCCGCCACGTGAACGGTGGTGCCCGTTTTGTGACACTGGTGCCACTTCACGCCCTCTTTTTCCATAAGCTTGCCGCTTCCCACACACACGCGTTTTCCGTCGATAATCGCCTCAACGCCATGCCCCGAAATTTCCTTTACTTCTCCGAGTCGCCCTTTATCCGTTTCTTTGGGGCAGGCTTCCTTTATTGAACGGGCAATAGGGTGATCCGAATAAAACTCGGCCTCCGCCGCCAGTTCTATCAGTCGTTCCTTAGAACACTTGTCGGGGTGAACAGCGGTAACGGCGAACACCCCCTTGGTCAGAGTCCCCGTCTTGTCAAATACCACACAGTCGGTTTTCGCAAGCGCTTCAAGATAGTTCCCCCCTTTTACGAGAATCCCGTTTCGTGAAGCGCCGCCAATGCCTCCAAAAAAACTGAGGGGAACAGAAATAACCAAAGCGCAGGGACAGGAAATAACCAGAAATATCAGCGCCCTTTGAATCCAGTCGCCCCAGCCCAAGCCTAAAACCAGCGGAGGAATAACAGCTAACAGCGCCGCGGCGATAACCACGCAGGGCGTATAATATCTTGCGAATTTTGTAATAAAATTTTCCGCCTTAGCTTTCTTGCTGCTTGAATTTTCCACAAGGTCAAGTATCTTTGAAACGGTGGACTGTCCGAATTCCTTTGTAACCCGTATATTTAGCACTCCGCTGAGATTTACGCAGCCGCTCAGAACATCGTCGCCCTCTTCCGCGTCGCTGGGCTTTGACTCTCCGGTAAGCGCGGCGGTATCCAAAGAGGAGTTTCCGCTTATTATAACACCGTCAAGAGGTATCCTCTCGCCCGGCTTGACCACAATTACATCTCCCACCTTTATCTCTTCCGGATCAACGCGCACAAGCTCGCCGTCGCTCTCGATATTTGCGTAATCGGGGCGAATATCCATCATTTCCGATATTGAACGGCGGGATTTCTCCACGGCACAACTTTGGAACAGTTCTCCCACCTGATAGAACAGCATTACGAAAACCGCTTCGGGATACTCTCCTATAATAAATGCTCCAATCGTGGCAAGACACATAAGAAAGTTTTCGTCAAAAACCTGACCGTTAGCAATATTTCTGCCCGCCTTAAACAATATGTCCCAGCCGATAACGGCATACGGTGCCAAAAAGCACAAAAGTTTTATCCACCAAGCCGGATCCTCAAATACAAAGCTTGTAAGAAAATACGCCAAAATAAGAAGAACGGCGGAAACGA
>Ga0137308_102476_pt1 | contig 12200 bp, 20 predicted proteins | sample Inofrocosms_June_FD_97181 | JGI IMG/M metagenome (GOLD analysis project Ga0137308, IMG submission 97181) | Mouse cecal microbial communities from Vienna, Austria - N-Acetylneuraminic and N-Acetylglucosamine D2O microcosms_June | ecosystem: Host-associated > Mammals > Digestive system > Large...
GAAGGCATGATGAACATGTTCTCTACAAAATGTGCCTGCCATGCTACTTCCATAATGAAACGGATTGCCATGCGAGTGTCCTTATTAGCGCCGCAAAAAGCGTCTACCACAAACAGTCTCTTATCGGAAAGCTCTTTCTGAGCAATCTTCTTAACTGCATCCCAGGTCTCTTCCGTTGCCGGATGGTTATCGTTCTTATATTCATCGGAGGTCCACCATACAGTGTCCTTGGAATTCTCGTCCATTACGATGAATTTGTCTTTGGGAGAACGGCCGGTGTAAATTCCTGTCATTACATTAACTGCTCCGAGCTCGCTGACCTGTCCTTTCTCATAGCCCTCCAACTCAGGCTTAGTCTCTTCCTTAAACAGGTCCTCGTAAGAAGGATTGTGGACAATCTCTGTGGTGCCGGTAATACCGTACTTGCTCAAATCAATTTTGCTCATTTTTTTAACCTCTTTTCCTTTTCTTTTTCTGAAGTAAAGATTTCCTCCTTGCCCGAGTACTGTAAAACACTGTTTTACTCCAGGAAATGGGAAATATTAACTTCCTGCCCTATATTATAATACATAACGAATGCAATAGGCAATAAAAATTCTCTAAAATTTTACTTTTCTCCCGGTTACTATTCACTCGTAATCTGAACCTGTGTGCCAAAAGTACTTGCTACTATTGCAGTTAGATAAAATACAAGATCAAACTTAATTAAAAAACGGGGACTCTTAGATTTCTCCAAAAGTCCCCAGATCCTTAATCTCACTAACTCTTCCTAGAATTTGCCAGCCTTAGCCGCTTCTTCTACGGAAACTGCCACTGCAACGGTAGCTCCTACCATTGGGTTATTACCCATTCCGAAACATTATATTTTATATTGTTATACGTTGCTATATAATGTTCTACAATGCTTGAATTTACGGTAATAACACGAAATACTATATTATATATTGTGTTGTTTTATGTTATACTATACATATAAATGTTTGCCACAAATGTAGACTTCTCGTAGACTTCGATTCATGTTAAAAGTCTACATAAAATTATAAGGCATAGTATCTTATGTTATGATACTACACCTTATATATTTAATCAACATTCTTCAATTCTATTATATTATCAAGATCAGATAAATTCATTCCTTCATATTTAGCTATAAAATCTTCAATTGTTGATTTCCTTACTTTCAAACTTCCTAGTTTTAATGCAGGAAGAAGCCCTTTTGATATCAATGAATACACAAGATGAACATTTACACCTAATACATTTGCCGTTTCTTTAACATTATATAATAACTTATTTACTGGTACTTCCAAATCCTCCACCTCCTCTTTCTGTATCATCTAGTTCACAAACTTCATTAAAATATATATCCAAATATGGCATCATTATTAACTGTGCAATTCTTTCTCCCGGGTCAACCCATTGTGTTTTATCAGTATGATTATGTAACGCAACAATATATTCTCCTCTGTAATCCGAATCACACACACCAACTTTATTTGCAGGTGACAACCCACGTTTGGTTGCAATGCCACTTCTAGCAAAAATTGCTCCAAATGTTCCGTCTGGCAATTCCATAGACAATCCAGTACCTACCATCACAGTTTCATGTGGCTTTATAAACATTGATTCCTCAATACATGCATATAAGTCATACCCAGCAGATTTTTCACTTCCTTTTGTTGGAATCACTGCGTTTTCTTTTAACTTTATAATCTTAACTTCCATATTTGCCATTTTATATTTCTCCTCTATCTTTTATTTTTTTGTAATCACATGGAATACATTGACCCCAATAATATGTTTTATCTTTTACACTACAATATACCTTTACCTTTGCTTTATCTTCATCATTAATTACTGAATTCATGCATTCTTCACATTCACTCGTCAATATCATGTCTGCCATAATACTATCTCACCTTTTTGTAATGATTGTTGAATGTTGATAAGTCTTTGATTATCGCTACCTCTGTATGGGAGAGTCAGGTCACGTTTGGAATCTATGTATTTGCCATCTACAAGGATATTACACCTAGAGACTATATCTACTCTTTTAGTCCATTTACAATACCCATTGCCTAAATCTTCAAATTGATTGTCTCCAAATATTTCATTGAATTCATATCCTGTATATAACCATATAGATTTCCGAGGACTTGAAAGACGGAATTCATTGGCATTTACATTCAACATATCGTGGTTTTCCTGCGCATTTTCACCTATATATTGTGCTTTATTGTATCGTTTATTTACCTCTGTGACTAAATCCAGTACATCATCGAGATTACCCTCGAAAAGCGGATCACCTCCCGTCAATGTCAGACCTGAAATATAATCCTTATCTAATTCTCTGAACAGTTCTTCTTTTGCAGATTCATCAAATGGGATACCGCTATCAGCATCCCATGTTTGTGGATTCTGACATCCTTTGCATTTATGAGAACAGCCTGAGAGCCATAGTACGACTCTCAAACCTTCTCCGTTACAGACATCTTCTTTGTCTATCTTGAGATAATTCACTCATTCACCACCTCATCAGAATTTTTGATGTTTCACTCGCATTTCTACTTCTTGCTGCTTACCAGAATTAAATGCACTTTTGTAATCGCCTGTTAAATATCCTGTAACTCTACGAAGTCTACGAATCTCATTACATCCACACATAGGACATTCATTATTGATATCATCACAATAACCACAATTTGTACACATATCATTCGGAACATTTATTGCAAAGTAGGGAATATCTTTATCCATTGCATAATCAATAATAGTTTCAAGTGCATCTAAATTGTTCTTTACACTTCCTTCAAGTTCAACATATGTTATACATCCTGCGCTACTGTAACCAGTAAGCTGTGATTCAATATCAATCTTTTCTGTTGGTGTCATTTTAATCCATACGGGAACATGCATTGAATTTGTAAAGAATTTCTTATCAGATACATTAGGAATTACACCATATTTTTCTTGGAACTTTTTTATAGCCGTAAAACACAGATTTTCAGCAGGTGTAAAATACACTCCAAAATTCAACTTATATTGCTCTTTAAACTCAGCACACCTATCTTTAAATAGCTGTTCTATTTGTTTTGCTAATTTCATACCTTTATCTGTTGTATGATCACATCCAATAAGAATTTGAAGTGTCTCAGCTAATCCCAACTGTCCAATAGCAAGAGTACCATGTTTCAGAGCAGAACGAATATCTTGTCCATCATATCCTTCCATAACTCCATTTTCGTACATAAATTTTGCTGAATCTGATGATTGATCACAAATCCATTCAAATCTTTCGAGCAACATATCTTTCGCTTCGTGAATTTTTCTGTCAAGAATATCAATAAATTCTTCAATAATGTTATATTCAGACTCTTCACTATTTGACAGTTTAGCATATGTTTTAATCTTTTCTTTCGCTTCCATTGCTAATGTTGGCATAATAATTGTCACTGGGCAAATATTTCCTCGTCCATCTTTTAACTGTCCAAATCCGTTAATGTCCCATCCATTTGCAGTCCGGCAGCCCATCGTACTGAAAAATGTTCTCGGATCATTTCTATCATATCCTTCATTACCAGACCAATCTACATTCGCATAATTAGGGTATAGTCTTTGTGCTGTAGATTTAAGTGCCAGTTTAAATAAATCATAGTTTGGATCTTCTGGCTTTCTATTAACGCCTTTCATACATTGAAAAATGCCACAGGGGAAAATACTTGTCTTATGTAGTTTGCCAATTCCATTAATGGAAACTTCTAATAATGCCTTTGTTACCATTCTGCCCTCTGGTTCTGTACAAGTGCCATAATTAATCGAAGTGAATGGTAATTGGTTCCCTGATCGACTCTGTAGCGTGTTTAAATTATGGTAGAGTCCTTCCACTGCTTGATATACTTCTTTTTCTGTTTTATCCATTGCATACTTATATGCTTTGGGTTTACAATCAGGATAACTATTTATTGGTCTATCCCATGTTACATTATCTATAAATTCTTGATACAGCATATTTACAGGTTTCTCAATGTATTTACATCCATCAAGCCAATGTTTATAAAAGCTTTTTCTTACATATGGAATCATAGTCCAATCAAGATGTGTGGCAGAAACGCCGCCAAACTGCTGTAAAGACTGTAATTGAAATATAACTGCTACTAACTGGAATGCCGTACTTACTGATTGTGCTGGTCTTACATCTGTTTGTCTTGTGTTGAAACCTTCCGCTAATAACTTATCAAATGGGACGGATAAGCAATTGTGCATTCCAACAGCATAACTATTTAAATCATGTATGTATATTTCGTTATTCAAGTGGTTATTTCTTGCCATTTCAGACATACAATTATCTAACGCATATTTCTTCAAAACAGTATCACTTGCTTCTCCTACTCGCCCTCCGAAAGATTTCTCGTCTACATTCGCATTTTGATTCTGAACATTATTAGCATTCAATTTTTCAGATATATCTTTCATTAGTTGAGTGTTTTTTTCTCTAATGGAAGTTCTATTATTTCTATATATAATATATTTTCTCGCCACATCTTTACGATTACTTGCCATCAGTCTTTCTTCTACCTGATCCTGAATCTCCTCAACAGTCATACTCTTATTTAAAGCTTCTATAAAATTAGCGATATCCCTGGCTTTTTCTTTTGCATAAGCAGTTTCTTCACCATCGATATCAATAAATGCTTTCAATACAGCTATCTTAATTTTTTCTTTATCAAATTTAACTCTGCGACCATCTCTTTTTTGTACTGTCAATAACTATTTCCTCCTCAAAATAAATTACTCCAAAATTTATAAAGTAGCCATAAACACCCAAATAAAAACACAACCACAATTCCAAATTCCAAAACTTGCCAGGGCGAATTAAAATTACTTATGATTTCAAATAGTTTTTCTACATCTTCCATATTTTTCACCTCTCTTCCCCCATGAAACAGGCATTTAAACTGATTCATGAAATTGATTTACTATGTCACTAACCATTATCTTATTTTCCGATATATCAACATGTGTATGCACATTACCATATTTATGTAACCAATTATAAATTTGTTTTACTACTAATTTAAGTTCCATTATCATTTGTTGTTCTTCAGCAAATATTTATCTATTTGGTTATAATGTTCCACATTTTCTTTACATCTTCAAATTTTTGGGCAAATATCATAATCTTCTATACTACATAATCCCATCAAATAATACGGACAGCTATTGTTAATATTTTCGTCTTCTACATGGCACATATCGCTATCATCATATCCACCATCTTCTGAACCCCAATCATATTCTGTAACATCCTGTATAATCATATTGTCACCTTTCTTAATCAGAATTTTAATCTTTCCATTTTTGAATGTAATTATAAAAATTAATCTTTGCAATCTTTGAATTCTTATTTTTGCAATTTAATACAACTTCCAAATCATTTAGTAAATTTAGGCTCAAAATCCCCAATATACTTTTTCCATCAACTACATACCTTTCTTGAATTATATCAATATCATTATGAAATTTGCTACATATGGCTACAAACTCTTGTACATCTCGAATTGTACTTAATTTAATTTTCATCTTTCTTATACCTCTGTATATCTCCAAAATTCCTGTTTTATAAGTTTTTGATTAAAAGCGTCTTGTTTTTCACACTTATGTTCTTTACAATATTCATCAACAAATTTTCTAAATTTTCCATTAAATATATATTCGTTTTGTATTATATCCATATCTTTAAATCACCTTCTATTTTTTATATGATTCTGAAATATACAAAATTTCTCTCACCACATCATCAATATCTGTTCCCTCATTATTATCAACTATAAGATTCACTTCTCTTTCTAATCCCAAAAACATTCCGTAATCTCTTTCAGTACGGTTGCATATTTCATTTTTATCCTTAAAATCAAATTTATCAACTCCACATCTATCTATATACCGCTTTACCCTTGTGCCAAGATTGCTTCTTATAAGAACAGTAAAAATATTACCATTTGGACAGTTTTGTTTTACTTGCCTAAATCCGTTTGGTGTAAGTACAACAACTTTATTTCCTTCAATATAATCTGACTTTAATGATCCATACAATCTGTCATATGTATATCTATCATATTCCGCAAAAATACCTGTGCTTATCATAGCGACAAATGAATTATTATCTGTAAAATAATAGTCTTTTCCATTTTCTTCACCAGTTCTAGGTTGTCTGGTGGTGTATGAAATAATCTTTTCAAAGCCATGATGTTTCGCCAGTTCATTTTCAATTGTGGACTTCCCTGATCCGGAAGCCCCTAGTAAAACAATAATCATATGTATCTTTATTCCTCCACTTCATCAATAAAAATTAATTCTTGTGCATATGGTAATGTTCTCGCCCATGAAATAAAGTTCTCTTCATTGGGATAATCAACACCACTCCATTCATTTTGTTTATGAAATCTTCTTTGTCCTTTGCTACACATACTTAAAAGATTTTCGTAATCAAAAGTAATTGTTGCTCTCATGTTATAGCCGTCTGGTAGTAATTCAATAATAGCCCTCCAATACTTTTTCTCTTTTGTATTATTGAATTTATTTCTACAATATTCTAAAGTTTCTAATACTGTACCAAGTGTTTTCTGGGTAATATCACCAACTTCATCAATACCAATATGAGTAAAATCATCTTTTTCAAATGATTTCACATGGATCTTATGCATAGTAGAGCAACTGTTTCTAACAGTACCTATCTTATATGTATCAAATTCTTTCCACCAAAATAGGGGTGCCGTAATATCTACCGAAACAAATATCTGACGCATAAATTTCCTATGTTCTGATCCTGCTCTAATAAGTTGCTGTGCGAGTTTTATATCGTTTTTACCAATAATATATCTTGCTTCAATATCTCTTTGTGAACCTGTACATCCTTTACTAACAGGACAAGTGTTACAGTGGCTTGTAGATTCATTAATAGACGTTATACAATAACTACTATCTGATTTATCCCAACTATTCATTGGATTTCGCATACCTCTTAATGCACCTTCAAAATTCATTACTTCTGTTTTTTCAAATCTCATGTTTTCACCTCAAACCTTCTCATATCTTCGACAAACGATGAAATAACACTTTCATCAGTGGTCATTGCTTGTACTTTTATTAATTTCCCAGAAGCCATTCCAAACACACCAACAATTGATTTCGCATCAATGATTGCTTTATCTATATAAATATTTATGTCACAATCATAGGTTGAACATATATTTACAAATTCTTTGAGCAATTCTGGTGAAGATAATTTTATTTTTTTCAAATAGCCACTCCTTTTTATTTTGTAAAAATATCAATCTGTTTCTTCAATAAGTTCATCCCATGTTTTATCACAATAAGGAAGGAATTGAATCCCATATTCGCATACTGGAAGTCTTTTCTTAATATTCGTGGCTATCCTAACTGCTTTATCCATATTTTTTGTGTATTTAATACCAAAATGTCTGGTTATTTGTTCTGGTATGTAGTTGCCTTTTTGATCAAACAAGCCGTTAATTGCATTTGTATGCGCCACCCTAATCTGTCCGTCTTTTGTTTTCAAAATATACACTCCATTATCTGCTGACATTTTTAATCCTCCTAAAATTTATCATCTATAGAAAGTATGATTTATCCTATCTGTAAAAACCATTTCTAAGTTATTTTTGTTCCAAGAAAGTCCTTGCACATTGTCAAACGCTATACAATCATATGCCGTGGAACCAAACATATAAGTATACTCTATGGCCAGAATATCGTCTTCTGTTACTTCCGCTGTATATATCCTCCCATCATATGTGGGTGTGAATTGGACACCCCCATCTTTTTCGTATATCACATCTATAATATTATCTGGATAATTCTGAGAATGCAGACGATTCCATACAACGCTTGCCACGTTACATTTGGATTCAAAATCTCCTCCTGTTGTTTCAGCAGCGATTAGCATTTGGAATATTTTTATTTGATTAGAACTATATGCATCATATACTGATTGGGGCATGTCTATGTATTCATCATATTCTTTATATTCTTCCAATAATAATTTATAGGAAATAAACCACTCTTTTCTACTGGAAAACTGTATAGCTTCTAATTTTGAAAAGAACTCTATTTTTATTCTTTCTGACTCTGTCAATACATTTTCTCTTTTTAAAATTTTTTTATAGCATTTCTTTTTAGGTTGCGTTTTCCCAATTATATCTTTGTTTAAAACCTCAATTTCTATTTTCTTTATACTTTCAATAGATTTATTTTCATAAAAATTCACAAAAATAGCCATTAAAATCAATATTATAATAACAATATCTATTTTATTTCTTTTCATATGTCAATTCTATCGAATTGATATCAATCACCTCTTTTGACATTTTATTGAGAACTATTTGTAAAATTTGTGCACATTTGTAGATTGTATTTATTACTTCTGTAATTGAAAAAGATAGAGTCAATATTTAGATTATGAAATCATTTGAACAAATTCACCTTCACTTATAATTGGTATCCCCAAATCATGAGCCTTTTTATTCTTTCCAGACGTGCTTTCAACATCATTGTTTATCAAATATGATGTTTTAGCTGACACAGAACCAGATACTTTTCCTCCGTTTCTCTCAATTGTGGCAACCAATTCTTCACGATTCTTATAAAACTTCAAACTCCCTGTAATTACAAAAGTTTTACCTTCCAACACTTTTACATTACCACTATTATCTGACTCTCTAAAATTAAATTCTACGATTAACTCCGCAATCCATCTATAATTATCTCTGATGAAATCTTGCATCGAGTTATTCATTGCATCACCAAAATCATTTAATTTAGTAAAGTCGTAGCCCTGGCACCAGACATCATAAAATTCTTCTACTTGATTATTGAATTCTTTAGTAATTTCTTTACTTGCTGTTCTGCCAATCAGTGGAATGCATAATCCGTAAATAAATCTATCCAATGTAGTATTTCTACTTTTTTCAATGCTCTCTAGCAGTTTATCTACAGATTTCTTACCAAAACCATCAAGTTTATACATTTCTTTCCTATGTTCTGACAGGCAGTAAATATCTATAAATGAATTTAGCCATCCTAAATCAATAAATTTTTGTAGTGTCTGTTCAGATAATCCATCTATATTGATTGCATTTTTACTTACAAAATGAACAAGTTTTCCTAATAATTTAGCTTTACAATCAGGATTCATGCAATGCAATGTTTTACTTCCATTTTCATTATGTATTTCTACATTCCCTCCACAACAAGGACACTTATCTGGAAGGTTCCATGTATTACTCATTGTAAGATTACTATGTACTTTTGGAATTACCATATTTGCACGATATACTTGGATCGTATCTCCAATGCCTAACTGCAAATCTTCTATATAAGAAATATTATGTAATGTCGCTCTAGTAGTGATAGCTCCATCAAGATCCACTGGTTCAAATACTGCCACCGGATTTATCAATCCAGTCTTTGAAGTATTCCATTCAATATTCTTAAGTTTTGATTCATATAATTCATCTTCCCATTTTAAAGCCATACGACAGCATTCATGATGTGCTGTACTCCCCAAAGACTTTGACAACTCAGAACTATTTATTTCAAAAATTAGACCATCTGTGGGATATTTATAAAATTCAGGTTGCATTCCTTCAATACAATCTTCAATTTTTCCTTTTGCTCTTCCAACACACTCAAAACCAAATTCTTCTAATACTTTTAATCCATCCCATTTATGTACGAAAGATGGGTGAACCATTTCAAATACAACAAATGATAAATCTCTTTCCTTAATAACATTTAAATCTAAATTTCTAAGTGTACCTGCAGCTAAATTACGAGGATGTGAATATGGTTCTTCTAATTGTCTATTGATTCTTCTAAATTCTTCCCAACTAATGACACATTCTCCCCTTAGCTCAATAGAATTCTTATTAGAAATTTGCATTGGCAGATTTTTGATAAACCTACATTGCTCACTTACATCTTCTCCAACTAAACCATTTCCCCTGGTAATTCCCTGAACAAATTTTCCATCTTTATATTTAACAACTAAAGTCAGTCCGTCTAATTTATATGAACAATAAAAATCTTCTTTATTTACAAATCTCTTTATTCCCTCAATATCTTTAGTTTTATTAGCACTAAGCATTGGTTTTGAATGCTCTACTTTACTAAAACCATCTAATAGATATCCTTGGACTTTTTGTGTTGGAGATCCTGCCAGTACATATTCAGACTCCACCTCTAACTTTGATAACTCGTCATATAAATTATCATATTCCTTGTCGCTCATAATAGGATTGTCTAATCCATAATATGCATATGATGCTTTTTGCAACAATTCTGTCAATTCCTTTATTCTTTTTACTTTGTCCAATCACATTCCTCCCTTGCTACTTTCTTTTAGCAAAACATCTTTTAACATTTCAATTACATATTCTCTATCGTTAAAACCATCATCATAAGTTTTCCATTCTTTATTTCTATGATTTCCTGTGATTTTGTCAGTAACCGTAATAATGCCACGAATTCTATCTGAAATAAAATGGTATGGCTTGTCTTCTATAATAAAGCGATTTTCAATATATGGTTCGAACCAACTTGCAAAGCACCATTTCCATCTTTTTGTTGTTGAATCATAATAGAGAAATTTGGGTTCATAATCATCATTAGACACAGCATATATTTCTCTAATATCGTTGTCTCTTTTATCAATTACTTTAAACATTTTATACTCCTTGAAACACACAATTTATGGTAAAAATATAATAATATCTCTTACTTGATGTACTTTATTTTTATAGTCGCACTTCCCATTTTCATCAAATAATATAGAAATATTACATTTTGTCTCGCATTCATAAATATTTTTAATTCCATCATCCAATAGAATTGTAAAACAATTGGAATCTATATATTTACTTTTTGACTCAGAATACGGAACAAATATTATTGACAAATTATTCACACGAGACAAATATCTTTTAACAAATTTTATTTTTTCTTCTTCTACACCTACTCTTTCAATACGCTTTGTCAATATTATAATTTCATCAACATATTTTGAAATTTCTATTAAATCTGATTCAATATTTTCTCGTGGTTTTATTTCATAAAAATATCCACTATTCCACATATTTTTTCTTGCATCAGGATCATGCTCAAATAAATTAATTACACCATCCATATCTATGTATAATATTTTTTTCATTGAATCCAATTATATTCTCCTTTGAAATTGCGATTTCAATACTTTAACCACCTATCCCCGTTGCCTTCTTTAATATCTTTCATCTCATTTACACTAATCCCCACAGTTGTTCTTTTGCCCAAATTAGTTCCATCGGTAGGTTGATATCTTGCTCCTTTTTTTTGTGGATACATAAATTCAATCATCGCAAAGTTAGCAACATCAGCGAGAAATTCTGTATTTCCTGTTTCTTCATATTCTCTCAATTTTGCCTTTAATGATGGTATTGATTGTAGTCCAGCAACCACTTCATAATTTTGTCTAACATCTCCAAATTTGTAAAAACTTGTCACCATCATTTTCTTTCTGATCTCATCAAACTTTTCACTATACTGAGTTTTTAAAAGTTCATCCTGAAACATATTAATTTACCTCCTTTTAAAAGACTTGTTTTAACTGATTATATATTTTCAAATGTTATATCCTTGGGGTCGTAATAATCAGGTGCTTCACTACAGTTATACCAACAATAAGCAACCTTTCTTAAATCATTTGGGTTATAATCAAATTCACCTTCATCAAATAAAGGTTTGTATTTATTTATATCTTCTTCATTTAAATACCAAACATAACCCCAATCACCTGCCTCACTACCATATTCATAATCAACAATATAGTCTAAATAATGTCTTTTTTCTGTGCATTCAATGTCAAACCCACCTGGTCGTTTATCCCATAACTCACCATATTTTTCTTTAAGATAATTTTCACAATCATAACAATCATTTACTCCTAATTCATCTATAAGACTTTTTGGAAATGGTAATCTAATTACTTTTCTTTTTATATAATCACTCATTTAATATTCTCCTTTTTACTAAATAAAAGCGTGGTTCTATTTGCAATTTTCATATGTATAAAAATATCCACATTTTTTGCATCTATATGTCCATTTTGTCCCTATTTTTTCATTCAAACGATTAACTTTTATTGA
>Ga0137308_102477_pt1 | contig 12187 bp, 11 predicted proteins | sample Inofrocosms_June_FD_97181 | JGI IMG/M metagenome (GOLD analysis project Ga0137308, IMG submission 97181) | Mouse cecal microbial communities from Vienna, Austria - N-Acetylneuraminic and N-Acetylglucosamine D2O microcosms_June | ecosystem: Host-associated > Mammals > Digestive system > Large...
CCCGTGGGAATAGGATGCGATCAGGTCTCCCAGGGAAGCTGTTATCTCAAATGCGTCTCCGTACTTCCCGATCCTCTCCTCCCGCTTACCTGCCTCAACGCCGAACAGGTCGGCGATAAAGTTCAGATACTGGATACCGGTAAGATACTCATATAAATCCGGGTTGTCCGGGATATAGGCAAACTGCCGCTTACAGGCAAGCGTATCCTTCCGTATATCCTTTCCGCCGATCTGTATCGTTCCGGTATCGAAATCCTGAATGCCCGCCACACATTTTAAGGTGGTGGTCTTGCCCGCGCCGTTATGGCCGATAAAGGCGTAAATATCTCCCGGCGCTATATGCAGGCTCAGATCGGTGACTCCCTTACTGCTTCCTTTATAATGCTTGGTTAAATGTTCAATCTTTAACATAAGAACTCCCTCCCGTTACTCTGTTAACAAGCCTCTGAAATTCTTCCTGCTCCCGAAACCTGTCAAAGGCAGGATGTGCCAGAGCTCCTCTCAGATTCTGCCGGATAAAGCTTCTATCTCTTGGCTCCATGCTCCCCAAGGGCAAGCATTCAATCCACGCTTCCAACCGGTCGAAATACTCATCCCCGTGAAGCTTAATTTGTTTTGCATTTAACAATCTGTCCACACATCTTTCAAAATCATGGAGAGCCGCTAATGTTTCCTCCTCTCTCCCGTTTACCGCATAGGCAATTGCAGACTGAAAATGAAACTGGGCGGCAAGATTCGGATGCAGCGCTTCCAAATGATACAATTCTATGATTCCTGTTATACGCCGGACGGTTTCCTCACACTGGTCCATATCCTTTTCATTCAGAGAAAGCGCCAGAATTGCATCACTGATTAAAGCCAGCAAATCCAGATACTGCCTTACCTGCGCATAGCTTCTGGCTTTTTCCGTGTCTCCGGATGACTGATACGCCTGCACCAGCAGGATTCCGCGCTGTCCTGCAAGGCGCCCGGAATCTGCAGAAGGTTCCAGCGCTTCAATCGCTTCCGCTGCTTTTCCGAGCTGTAGATTTAATGCTGCCTTCAAAACCACGGCATCGCTGCAAACACCTACATCACTGCAGTTTTCCAGTATCCGGTTACACCATTCCACCGCTTCCAGCAGTAGTGATCTGCGTTCTTCCTCTGTCTCCGCCAGCATATAGTGGTTCCAGTACAGGATGCCCAACTGGAGCAGAAACGGATAACAGGCATAATATTTATGAGCCAATACTCTGATTTTCTCCAATACGTCCCCAAAGGGGAGGGTTGCGAACTCTTTGGACAGTTCCGCATATTGACGCCGGATCTGTTCACCGGAAAGCCGGGCTTCATATCCGATCAATTCGTCTACCGTCACATCAAAGTATGCGGCTAACTGAGGCAGCAGCATAAGATCCGGTGTATTGATTCCTTTCTCCCACTTGGATACAGAGGCCTTAGTGACCCCTATGAAATCAGCCAGTTCCTCCTGTGTCAGCTTCTTCTCATGCCGAAGCCGAATTATATTCTCCGGCAAGTTCAGTTTATTCATAGTAACCTCCATGTCACAGCAAAGCTGCCACGCAAATCCCACAAAGTATGACGCACATCAGAGACAGCATTTTTCAGACACATTCTAAAACTCCGATGAGATATGCCGTTCCTTTAGGCGTTCCTTTATACGTTTCTCTAACTGCTTCCGCCGTTTGGGGACTTGCAAAAAGCCACAATATGTTTACAGGCTTATTATAGCAGAAAAAATAAATGGGATTCAATCGACCGTAACGATACTATGATATACAAAATCAACCGTCAGGAAACAATATGCACAGCCCCGCCATGCCGCTCCCCGCGCCGTTTCCCACTGTTGTTCCCGACATGGAACGATCTCCTACTCCGGCCAGTTCATCTGCCCGTCAGAAATGCCTAATTTTCTACACTCATTGCATACATATTCTTTCTCAGCCGGATTTCCAATCTGATATTTTAAAATCCTGTCTTTGAATACAATATATTTTTCATTACCTGCCTTAAAATCAACAAACCAATTCTCATTTGCATCAGGATCAGACCGCATGACTTTTGATATTTGTTCCGGAAAATCTCTTCTATCACTTGTAAAATACAATACCGTCCAATATTTGGGGTTCCCGCCAGTATTCCACAGTTCGATTTTATGAACTTTAAGGCAGTCAATGATACTATCGTCCACGATACTTTCTTTAATTAATATTCCCTCATACAATTCCTGTTTCCTTTGTTGAATTGCATTATTGCCACAGATATGAATATCTTTCACCTCATTTAATGTCAATTCATCCTTTAACAGAATATCCATAGATACCTGAAAGGTTTTTCCCAGTATCAATAGTTTTTCCGTCTCCGGCAATGCAATGTCAGCTTCCCATTTCGATATGGATTGCCTGCTGACATTGCATATGGATGCAAGCTCTTCTTGAGTCATTCCGTTTGCTTTTCTTAGTTCTATTATTTTCTCTGATAATTTCATAGCCATGCCTCCTTTGATTGATTTATGGGCACACCAGCCAATGCGATGACCCCCGCCAAACTTCCGGCACTTTTTTATTAAAACAGGCATATTATGATTCACAGTAAATAAACAAAATATCCCAGATATCCAAGCAGCAGCAAGCCGCCCTCCGCACGGTTCAGGCTCCTTCCATTGAAAGAGAATATCCACAACAGCACTCCCGCTGCCACAGCCACAATGAAATCCACTATGAATTTACTCTCGAAAACAACCGGTGTAATCAATGCAGATGTTCCTACCACAAAAAGGATATTGAAGATATTGCTTCCCACAATATTTCCGATCGCAATATCCGCACTGCCTTTTCTCGCTGCTGATACAGATGTAAACAATTCCGGCAAGGATGTTCCCAGCGCCACAATTGTAAGGCCTATAAACCTCTCACTCAGACCTATGATCCTTGCGATCGCTGTTGCTGCATCCACAGTGACGCTGCTGCCGATTACAATAAGCGCAAGACCAACAACCGTGAACAAAAGCAGCATTGCCATACTTTTTTCCTTTTTATCCCCTCCTCTTTCTAAAATTTCTCCCTCATCGTCCTCTGAATTCTTGCCAGTGCCTTTTTTAGCCATTTTTAGAAGATAAAAAAGATACAACAAAAAAGCAGCCCACAATCCGGCTCCTTCCAGTCTTGAAATTTCATTTCCCGCATATCCCATCCAGAGAAGGATTAACATTACCACAATCATAAAGGGCATTTCATATTTTATAGTCGAAGATGCAACAGGAACTATCTTTTTTGTCAAAAATGCCGTAAGACCTAAAATGATAAGAATATTCAAAATATTACTTCCCGCCACATTTCCAACGGTAATGCCCGCATTCCCCTTAAGCGCCGCTGAAATGCTTACCGCAGCCTCAGGAGCGCTTGTTCCCATAGCAACAATGGTAAGCCCGACCACAAGCTGCGGAATCCCAAATCTCGAAGCAATTCCTGACGAACCATCCACAAAGAAATCCGCACCCTTAATAAGCATCGTAAACCCTGCGGCCAATAAAAATATCTGTAAAGCTGTCTCCATATCTTCAACCTCCGTTCTTTTCACAAAGGAACTGTTTACAGTTCCTTGACCATTTCGGCATAATCTTTACAAGACCTTGCTGCCGTTTGCCATCAGCTTAAACCGCACACCTAAAAACTCCCCGGCATGACAGTAAATCTGCATCCTTCCCAAGAAGATAGCAGGCATGCAGTCTTTTCTGCCACAAGAGCTGTGTGGGCTTCTGAATGCCCCTGTGGATCATTAAGCGCTGCCCCTGTCCCAGACAATAAATATCTTCGTTCCGACTCCCGGCTTACTCATCAGGTTCACATCCGCATCTGTCAGATTACAGATATGCTTTACAATCGCAAGCCCAAGTCCCGTGCCCCCAAGTTCCTTCGACCTGCTTTTATCCACCCGGTAAAAGCGTTCAAAGATTCTCTCCTGATGCTCCGGCGGAATGCCGATACCGGTATCCTCTACCGAAAAGATAATCTGCGTTCCCTCTTTCTGCACTTTTACAGTCACTCTGCCGTTTTGTTTGTTATATCGGATGGCGTTTTCAATCAAATTATAAGTGAGCTCCTGTGCAAGTTCCTTTCCGATATGGACATCTGCCCTGTCATCCCCTTCATACATTACCTCAATACCATTTTTCGCTGCCCCAAAAGAGAGCATTTCCACACTTTCCTTCGCAATTTCCGCCAGATTCACCACATCAAGAGTATCTTTTGCATTTCCTGCATCTAATTGCGAAAGCTTGATAATATCATTGATCAGGGTAAGCAGTCTTGCCGCGCTTTTACGGATTTCCCCTGAAAAGCGCTTGATCTCCTTTTCATCTACAAGTCCTGCCTCCATCAGCTCCGCGTAGCCTGATATCGCCGCAAGGGGTGTCTTTAGTTCGTGGCTTACATTGGCGGTAAATTCCTGCCTTATATTTGCGGCAGATAGGATTTCCTCATGCTGTAATCGGATTTTTCTTGTAAACGGGATCAGCTCCGGATAACTTTTCCCTTCGTCAATATGTTCCATATCCCCCGCCATTTCATCAATCGGCTTCACAATGGCAGAAGTAAGGTAGTGAGACACCATCAGACAGATGGCCGCAAGGAGCAGTGCCGTTGTCAGCACCATTGGAAGGGCAGACGAAAGAACAGCCACAACGCTGTGTGCTTCCTTCCCCACTCTGAGTATCTGCCCGTTATCCAATTTTTTTGCATAATAAAACACGCTCTCCGACAGGGTATCTGACTTTCTGATTCCCATGCCGGTTCCGTAAGAGACCGCCTCCGCAATTTCCGGCCTGTCCAGATGGTTGGCAAGCGACTGTCCATCTACCGTGGAATCAAATAAAACATTACCGTCCGCATCAATTAACGTAATTCTTAAATTGTCTATTTCCCGCTCACAGGAATCTTCCTCAGTCAGTAAATCTGCCACAACCGCCAAATCGGAAAAAACCTGTTTTTTTAACTGTGAATAGAACACCGCAGTCATGACAATCGTGGTGATCACAACGGAAAAAAGCGCTATGCCGGTGAACCGTCTGTTTATTTTCTGCCTCATTCCAGCTTATACCCCACATTCCTCACGGTAATAATCAGGCTGCCCGCTTCTTTCAGTTTTTTGCGGAGTGTTTTGATATGCATGTCAACGGTTCTGCTTTCCCCTGCAAAATCCGTCCCCCATACCGTTTCCATGATGATTTCCCTTGTCAGCACAATACCCAGATTGGAAAGAAACAGCCGGAGCAGCTCATATTCCTTGAATGTCAGTTCCACGTTTTCCGCATCCACAAGGCAGAGCCGTCTGTCCTGATCCAGATATATATTTTTATATTTTAAGACCAAGTCGTCGCTCGTCGGTTTAATGCGCCGCATAATTGCCTTGATGCGTGACATAAGCTCCATCACGCCAAACGGTTTTGTAATGTAGTCATCAGCCCCCAGATCAAGTCCCTTGACGGTATCTATTTCCGAATCTTTCGCTGTCACAAGTATGACAGGCAGTTCTTCTGTATCCTTATCTGAACGGAGTCTTTTCAGCACGGACAGTCCATCCTCCCCCGGCAGCATGACATCGAGAAGCAATAAATCAGGCTTCATTTCCTTCATCCCCCTGTCAAAAGCTTCCGTGTCATCAAACGCACGTACATCATATCCGCTCCCCTTTATAGCATAACTTTCTATCTCCTGAATATTCTTATCATCTTCCAAAATATAGATTAATGACATAAACACTAGCTTCCTTTTTCTAAAATTTCTTAAATCATGCTCACTTTTAACAAAATTGAACCGTAAAATATTCCTTTTGCACCATTTACATTTGCAAAGCCGCCCCTGCATAGTTACATTATACTGATAATTTATGTTTCCTCAAGTTTTTCCAACGAATACTTTTCTGTATATCCTTCAAGCAGCTCCTTATACAACTCATTTTTCTTTTTAACATTCCGTGCATATTGATGCAATGCGTGCTGGTCTGTTTCGGATGCCATCTGCTCCTCCGCTATGTTGGAGCAATGCTTCGCAATACGCTCCAAAGAAGTGACCATATCTGTAAGCGCCATGCCGAGTTCCACAGAGCACTTCCCCTTTTCCAGCCTCTTGTTATGGTTCTTCCGGATTTCCTTTTTAACCTGACTGATCACATCGGCAAGCGGATCAATACGAAACACCATCTCTTTGTCCTCATGTATAAAACCGGAAACCGTATATTCCACGGTTTCGAGAGTTGCCTCATAGATTAGCCTTGCTTCGGCCGCCGCTTTCTTTGAAAATTTTTCTTTGCCCTTATACAGCTTCTTTTGTGCGAATGCGATACCTTTTGTATAATCGGATATCCTTTCAAAATCCATAATGCACCTGCTGAATTTATTGATGGTTTTACTGTCCCGTTCAGAGAGCGGCTTTATGGAAAGCTTTGTCAGATAAGACAATAGCTCATCTTCTCTGGCATCTACCTCCTGCTCAATTTCCATAATTGTCCGCACTGCATTTTCATCATATTTTTCCTGTATGAATACACATAAATTCATTGCCTTTAAGATAAGCTGTGCCATATCACACACCGCATTTTTACATTGTGCAACCGCAAACGCAGGCCTTTCCAAAAACCTTTCGTCCAGTACTTTTCCTGACGTTTCCAGTGTTTCGTCCTCTGATTGTGGAATGGTAAAATATGCGAGTTTTACCAGCAATCCGGAAGCAGGAAGCAGCACGATTGTCGAGGCAATATTAAACAAACTATGTATCACTGCAATGACCGCGCCATTTGCCGTATCCGACAAAAAAGCAAACTGCATAAAATGATTCATGGCATAAAATACTGCCATAAACACGAATGTACCTATCAGGTTAAAATAAAGATGTACCAAAGATGCCCTTCTTGCATTCCTGTTTGCCCCAACACCGGAAAGCAAAGCCGTGACACAGGTTCCGATATTCTGCCCCATGATCACCGGAAGCGCGGCTCCCACCGTTACACTTCCGGTAGCACACATCGCCTGCAAGATACCGACAGAAGCAGAAGAGCTCTGGATCACTGCAGTTAAAAGCGTTCCTACTATCATACCTAAAAGAGGGTTTTCAAATGCCGTAAAAAGCGAGGTAAATTCCGGTACATCTGCAAGGGGCTTTACAGCGCTGCTCATAGTTTCCATTCCAAACATAAGCACTGCAAACCCAATCAGAATCGTTCCCACATCATTCTTTTTCGTATTTCTGATAAACATCACCAGTATCACACCGATAAGTGCCAATACCGGGGAAAAAGACGAGGGTTTCAGAAGTTTTACAAAGAAATTCCCGCTTTCAATACCGGAAAGGCTTAGAATCCACGAGGTAACTGTCGTACCGATATTTGCACCCATAATCACGCCGACTGCCTGTGACAGCTTCATAATACCGGAATTGACAAACCCCACAACCATAACCGTCGTAGCGGAAGAAGACTGAATCACCGCTGTCACGCCTGCCCCAAGCAGGACAGCCTTCACAGGATTATTCGTCATACGCTCCAGTACCTGCTCCAACCTGCCGCCTGCCATCTTGGACAGGGCATCTCCCATGGTTTTCATTCCATATAAAAATAATGCCAATCCGCCAATCATAGTCAGCAATCCAAAGAAATCCATTTGACTATAATCCTCCTAACCCGGACAAGCCGGACAAAATTTTTGCCACTTTGCGTAAGATGTCGTCGCTAAGTGCCTAAATCATTTTCTTATATCAAATGGTATCCGGTCTATGTAAAATCCAAAAGATAATTTATGTAAAATCTGTGTAAAATTCTATAAGCGGGTGGTTTAATGTTGAGGCTGCAACCACATTTTTCTGCTCCATTATTTTTTATTGCGGCTCCTCTGTCGGTCAGAGCCGCATCCGCTCCCTCATAATAAGTCCGAGCGATTCACTGCCTTCCTTTCGTTTTATTTCGTCATTTTACACAACATTCAATTATCGTTAATTATTAAGATTGGCGCTTTTGTATGGAAGGCTCATACACCACCACCCGAATATGGCATATCGCCATTCGTCCGATATAGGGGCGGATGCCCCGGGCGGCCTGAGAAAAAAGCAGACCACCGCATATGGCGAATGAAGGCCATAGTGCGGCGGTCTGCTTTATAATCTATGGAAATTGAAAAAAGAAAACACGTTAAGGCAACCCTGTTTACTCTTTAGTGTCACCTGTAAAGGTATTTCTTACTCAAACTCACCAATAATACTACCTTTTTGGATGATATGCTTTTCGGCCTTTTTCAGAAAATTTCTTTTCATGGAGTTGGCGCTTATGTTTATTTCACAGTCTAAGGAATAGACCGTAAAACGGTAAGTATGTTTTTTCCCTTTCGGCGGTTTCGGTCCCGCATAACGGTGCAGGCCATATCCTGCCCCCTGACGGGCATTCCCCAACCCCGGCACAGTCTTGCCGGCAGGAATATTTTTCCTTATTCTTTCAGCGGCAGGAATGTTCCATATAACCCAATGCGTAAAATCCTTAATTGGATGTGATAAATCTTCTAATGTAACAGCAAGGCTTTTCGCATTCGGTGACAGGTTCTTAATTACAAATTCTGGAGATATGTCCTGTCCCCGCCCCGTATATTCAATGGGAAATTTACTTCCGTTATCCATGCCAATGCACTCAAATTCCAAAACAGTATTATTCATAATTTTTTCCAATTCTGTCAGTCATTTTCAATTTAGTGACTCCGCCATTCACGAAATCGCTCCCTGCTCCCCGATTTTCCAATCTACCGGAAAACCGGGGATGCCTGCCCTGCCTTGTCTGGCTGCGGCTTATTAGGGATATGCCGTCCGAAAGATCAACTAACAATTTATATTTTCTTTTTCGCAGTCTTTCAAGAAAAATCGTAATGACATAACTGTAACCGCAACTTTGTATTTTATATCTTCTGACACTTTCTTGGGTGGATTTGATAACATCCCCTCAATATTCTTTACCTCTACCCCTGCCATTTTCGCCACTGCCCGTTTAGACAGACCATGATAGGAAACAAGCACTTTCAAGAATGCGCTTAACTTTAAGTCCTTATCCTCCACAGCACTAAGATAAAGGAACGTAATCTTATTAAAGATGTCGAAACGGTATATAGGATCTTCTGGCAAGAAGCCAACATCTCCCTCAGACAGTTTCCTTATCTGCTCCACGGGCAACTGCAAATATTTAGAAAGTGTATCCATACTGAACTCATACATATCGAGAAGTTCTTTCAGTTGATCTGCCACATCATCTCTTTGATTCATATTATCTTACCCTTCAATTTTAATTGACACCTGCCATTCATCAAGCTTCTCCCTAATCCGCCGGAACGCCGGGGATGCCCGCCCTGCCTTGTCGGGCTGTGGCTTATTGGGGATATGAAACCGCAGAATTCATTTCCTGCTATGCTTTTGCGTCAAAAGTATTCTGCGGACTCTCCACACTCACCGCATCTTCGCCCGCCAGCGGAATACCTCTCTTGGCATTTCCCCATGCCTCGTTATAAATCATGCACATTTCCGTCTGTCTGGAAGCCTCCGCATTGGTGGTATACATCGTCCACCCATTATTGGAATAAGTCGCTACCATTTCCCCGTTCTTATCGTAAAACTCTATGTAATCGCTGTTTCCTGACGGCAGTTTCTGATATTTCACTTTTCCTTCCAGCAGTGTCGCCACAAAATCTATCGGCTTAAGCACATTCTGCCTGTTTTGAGAAACAGCTTTCAGACCGGAAGTGATGATCCCCTTTCTGTCCGGGGACACTTCCGATGTGTAGCTTTTCATCAACCTGTTAAACCCTTCGGATTTGTTCTGGAACTGCCCTTTTGCAAAATCCTCATATGCCTGTTCCCTGATCTGCTTCCGGTATTCCTCATCACTGGTGCCGCTTTTCTTTTTGGAGAAAACATATTTATCATTAAAGTCAGGCAGATGGATACCGCCTATGCTTCCCGTCCCTGAAAAGTATCTGTTCTGCAATGAGCCATTGGACAAATTAACCTGCATTATTTCACCCTCTCCTGTAAATTTCCTAATCTATCCAGCATTCATACATCCGGCTGTTTCCAAAAGTAAAAATCTGTAAAGCAGCGGACTCCCTGCCTGTTTGTTTTCATGGTACAGCTTCATATAAGCATCCCTCGCCTGATATAATGCATCTTCATGTTCCGGAACCATTCGGTTCCCGTCTGCTGTGTGCTTCCATTCGCAATTCACAGACATACTCTCATCCTCCTTAACTTAATATTTTTGTGCCAGCTCCGGCCCGCATACAATCTGCCGTTTCATAAAATCTATCGGCAGATACGCCCGCATTTTAAACCACGATTGCACCAAGTGACTATAAATTGCACGAAACAACTATAAACGCAAACACAAACCGCCGTGTTTGCATATTACCTCTAAGTTCCCCGCTTTCCAATAGGCAGACCGCCGCATATGGCGGTCTGCCATAGCGGCGGTTAGCTTTTGTGTATTTTTCCACATCCTATGCATCAATCACTCCATTCGCAATCCGCACAATCTCATCTGCCTCATTTGCCAAATATTTACTATGTGTAACAACAATTACACATTTCCCCAACTCATGAGCAGTCTGCTTTAATAACTCAATAATTCCCACTGCCGTCTGTTCGTCCAGATTTCCGGTTGGTTCATCTGCCAACAAAACTTTCGCATTGCTTGCCAATGCTCTTGCAATCGCTACCCGCTGCTGTTGCCCACCGGACAGCTTCATTACATTTCTTTTCCATGCTTCCTGCGGAATATTTACTTTTGAAAGCAGTTCCTCCGGCTTATCTGTTCCTCCTAATTTTACGTTTTCCTCCGTAGTAAGATAATCAATTAGGTTATACTCTTGAAAAACTAAGGATACATGGTTCTTCCTGTGATAATTCAAACCTTTCGTAAGAATATCTTCCCCTTCATATAGAACGGTGCCTCCTGTCGGACTGTCAAGCCCTGCCAGCAAGGACAAAAGAGTGGTTTTTCCGGCTCCGCTGGCTCCTATAATGGTATAAAACTTTTTTTCTTCAAACCGAACAGAAATATTGTCTAAAACTTTCCTTTCCTTTTGGGATTTATACGCATATTCCACATTTTTTGCTTCTAATATCATTTCAAATATCCTCCTAACTTATTTCCAAATACCTGCGCATATAAACTGTTTATAGATCCAGCAAGATATCTTTGGGATTTCTTTTCAATATGGCAATACCTGATACACATACAGATATTGTAATAAACAGGGTAATGCCCGTGACGTCCTGTATTAACATCCCGGAAGTAATTTCTGCCTGCACACCTACCACATTCTGCTCTGATTTTTCATAAGAAAATGCTACTTTCCCCTCATCCAATAAATCCTGTTCTTCCGCACTCTGTATCTGCTGTTCTACCAGATAATCCGCTGTCAGACCTGACACTCCCGGCGCCGCCGAAAAGGAAATCAACACAGCCACTGCTGCAATCATAAGTGCTTCTGTCATAATCTGAGACAAAATCCGAATTTTTGCAGTTCCCATTGACAGCATAATTCCAATTTCCCTATTTCGGCTTTTCATCCAAAACAGAAAAATAAGAAACAGGATAATCAGACCTGTCCCTGAAATTACCCAGACTAAAACGCTGCTGTACTTCTCCATTTCATTAAAATTTGCGGACAGGGTATTCATAGTTCCGTTATTGTCTATCAGATCATACCGTTCCCATGCTATATCCGCCCCCATTACTCTTAGCTTTACAATTTCATATTCCTTCACATCCGCAATCTTAAAATATGCCTTCTCATATAACGGATCGCCTGCTTTTCCATCCACCTTTTCCGGGAAATCTAAATCCGTAAAAATAATATTTTCAGATCGGTAAGTATCTCCAAACATATAAGGGGTTATTGGCTGGTTCACCTGATAGATACCGACAACTTCAGCTTCATAAGTCATAGAATCCTCTTTATCACGACAATTCCCCAAGCTTATTATGCTTCCGATTACCAATTGATTTTTTTCTGCAAGCTCTGCTGAAATGACACAAACATCCTTTTCCCCTTCTTGAATCATTCTGCCGTCCGTGATAAAAGCATTGCCCGAAAGAAAATTGGAGTCCATAGACATATCTTTGTTTCCAATCAGTGACACGCCTCCAAGGTCACTATACTGGT
>Ga0137308_102480_pt1 | contig 12172 bp, 15 predicted proteins | sample Inofrocosms_June_FD_97181 | JGI IMG/M metagenome (GOLD analysis project Ga0137308, IMG submission 97181) | Mouse cecal microbial communities from Vienna, Austria - N-Acetylneuraminic and N-Acetylglucosamine D2O microcosms_June | ecosystem: Host-associated > Mammals > Digestive system > Large...
TATCAGTGAGGAGTTGTTTTATTTTATAACAAAAAATATCCCGTATTTATGCGGGATTCTGGCGTTTCGCAATCGCCTAACATGTCCTTTTCCATTTTGAAAGGAGAACCACATGAAGCAAATGATCCGGCGGATTCTTCCGCTTTTTCTCTCCCTCATCCTTGCCTTGTCTGCGGGGACGACAGCCCTGGCATCCGGGGATGGGAACATGGACGGCGGCGGGGGCGGCATGGGGAGCGGCACCGCAACGGATGTGTGGCACAACCAGGACGGGGTGCGCATCACCGTCGTCACCGGGGACGGCAGCCCCGCCTCCACGCCGTTCGACCTGAGCAACTTCGGCATATCAGGGGACATCCTGCATTTCGGGAAAATAAGCAAGCTCCAGTACAGCGGGGGCGCTCCCCTGTCCCTGGATCCCCACCCCTATTCCTGCTCCAGGCCGGGCACAGCGCTGCCGCGCATCATCAGCGGCGGGAACAGCGGCACCCGAGCGGCCATGGAGGCCATCCGGCGGTACTTCTGCTCCGAATATGCCGCGCAGCTCGTGGCCGACAAGGCCGGCATCCCTTTCGAGGAGCTGGTGTCCGGCACCTACAAGCTGGCCATCGAGCCCATCGCCTACTTCACCCATGGCGGCCGCAACTACGCCATGACCGCCACGGAAGCGGCACTCTACAACCAGATGTCCGACGGGGCGCTCCGCAGGACGATGCCCAGCCTGACCCACCAGAACCTGCCGCTGGCCATCTTCCTGGAGACGCCCGACCTGGGCTATCCTGCCTGGACCGGCACCACCAGCGGGAAAGTGTCCGACGCCGAGATCCTCTCCGCCCTGGGCATCGGCATCGTCAGCTACAGGGACGTGCCGGAGGAGATGCTGCAGGCGCCCGACTACACCTACCGGGTGGACACGGACGTCATCACCAGCGTCACCCTGACAAGCAGCACAGAGGTGAACCCGGACAGGCCGGCCAGCGTCACCTTCCACATCAACGGCGGCTCCTACACCGTGGACAATATCGTGATGCCCGCAGGCGGCTCCCAGGTGGTCTGGGCGAAGTGGCACACCCCGCCGGAGCCCACCACGCTCACCATACAGGTCTCCGTCAGTGGCGCGTCCACAGCAAGGACCAGCTTCGTGGCAAGGATCGTCTCCCTGGAGGAGAACCTGCCCCCGGACCCGCTGGCGACGGACACCAACCCCCGCTTCTCCATGCCCTCCCTGCCCTCCAACCCGCAGAAGACCTCCGCATCCTGGAGCGTCTGGAGCGCCAGGTGGCACCCCCACTGGGAATGGGAGGCAGACTGGCAGTGGGAAAGCGACATGCAGTGGGAGGGCTGGGAGCACAATGAAGACTGCCCGCAGGACTGTGGGGAGAGCCATGGGCGCTGGGTGGACAGGGGCCGCTGGGCAGACCACGGGGAATGGGTGGACCACGGCTGGTACGACTTCTCCTCCACCGCCTACTCCGCCTCCCTGTCCGGCTCCATGGAGGTCCACCCGGACGATATCGTGCCCACGGCACAGGGCGACAGCATGAAGAGCGGCTACGGCATCAGGGAAAATGCCACGGCCAGGTTCTCCGCCAACGCACCGGCCAGCCACTATGCGCCGGCACAGACGGCCGTCTCCTATTTCCCGGAGTTCGGCTATGACATGTACTGGAGGCTCCTGTCCTGCAGCGGGGGCAACCCGGCTTCCTTCGCCTTCAAGCCCAATGAATATTCCACCTATGGCCGGAATGTGCACTTCACCCCGGTATGGTATCCGGACGGCGGCACCTACACCGTCTACACCTACATCATTGACGCATGGACGCCCTCCGGGATGCTGTCCGTCAACGTGGACGACTCCGTGCACATCCAGGGAAGCGTGTTCGATGACTGGAACTCCAGCCGTGAGTAGGCCGCTGTCCCTGTACCATGCCCTGACCATGTTCCCCCTGGCAGGCCTCGCCCTCTATGACCACAGACACCACAGGATACGCAATGCCGCCCTGCTCGCCTTCTTGCCCTGGTGCCTGCTCTATCTGCCGCTGTCAGTACACGCCTGCCCTGGGATCACTATCCTACAAGCTGCGCTGCACTGTGCCATGGGACGCCTGTCCGGGCTCCTGCTCCTGCTCTCCGTCTCCCTTGCCACTGACGGCGGCATCGGCGGCGGGGACATCAAGCTGGCGGCCCTGCTGGGCATCCCCTACGGGGCATCCGGGCTGATGGCCGTCCTGGCCCTCTCCTGCCTCCTTGCCCTGCTGCACCTGGGCATCCGGAAAGCATGCAGAAGGAAGACATCCGGGAACATCCCCTTCGCGCCCTACCTGTTCTGGGGATGCCTTGCCGCCACACTGATACAGCACCAACCCTTTTACTAGAAAGGACACTGCGAAAACCATACCGCTTACCGCCGCGTCCTTTATGCCCCCTGCGGAGGCCATGGCCGCAGACCATCTGCCATAAAAACAAACCTGTCCTCAGACCAGTACAGATAAGGAGACTGAACACATTATGAAAATGAACAACCGTTTCATCTACGGCATCCTGAGCATCGCGCTTGCCGCCATCATCGCCTTCATCGCCATCCCTGCCGTCACCAGCAGGACCAGGAGCACCTGCGGCATCGTGCGCATGAAGGCCGCCGTCACCCGCGGGACGCCCATCACCGCGGACGACCTCGAGATTGTGGAGGTGGGCGGCTTCAACCTGCCCGACAGCGTCGCCAGGAGGATCGAGGACGTGGCGGGCACCTATGCCGCCACGGACCTGTATCCCGGGGACTATATCCTTCCGGAGAAGGTCAGCATCGCTCCCCTGTCCTCCGACCTCTCCCTCAACGCGATCCCGGACGGCATGGTGGCCATCTCCGTCACCACCCAGACGCTGGCATCGGCGCTCTCCGACAAGCTGCAGGACGGCGACATCATCCGGCTCTACCACTATGACGACGACAACGCGCTGGAGCCGGTGTCCGACATCCCGGAGCTGCGCTTCGTGGAGGTCCTGTCCGTCTCCGACTCCAAGGGCCTCGACGTGGACTACACCAGGCCACCGGAAGAGGACGAGGAACGGCAGCAGACCGCAACCATCACCGTGCTCGCCACCCCTGAACAGGCCATGCTGCTCACGCGCTACGAGAACGAGGGCGTCCTGCATGTGGCCCTGGTCAGCCGGGGCAATGGGAAGCTGGCAGGGGAGCTGCTGGAGCGCCAGTCCAGGATACTGGCCGCCCTTTACGGCGATGGCACGGAGCTGCCCGACGGGGAGCTGGAGCCCTCCATGGACATCCCCGGGCAGACGAACCCCGATGGGGAATCCAGCCAGGAAAACAGTGCATCCGGCTCCGAAGAGCCTGCAGATGGCAGCCAGGACGCACCACCGGAAGGGACATCAGGGGACGAATAAGGAGGAAATAGCATATGTCAAAGGTCATCACTGTATGGGGCAACCCCGGCTGCGGGAAGTCCATGTTCTGCTGCTGCCTCGCCAAGGTGCTGACAGCGGACAAGGACAAGGCCCTCATCATCAACGCGGACCCCAGCACGCCCATGCTGCCCGTCTGGATGCCGGAGCGCCTCCTGGAGACAGGCGCCTCCATCGGGAACGTGCTGGCCGGCCTGGAGATCAACACGGCCCTGGTGGCGGAGCGCGTCACCATCCTGAAGGAGTACCCCTTCATCGGCGTCATGGGCTACGCCGCCGGGGAGAACCCCTTCTCCTACCCGGAGCTGAAGTATGGGAAGATAAAGCTGTTCATCGCCGAGGCGGCAAAGCTGGTGGACTACATCATCCTGGACTGCAGCTCCAACATGCTCAACTTCTTCACGCCCACCGCCATCGAGGCCGCGGACCTGGCCGTCCGGATCGTCACGCCGGACCTGCGGGGCCTGAACTACCTGCGGGCGCACAGGCCGCTGCTCACGGACGAAAAGTTCCATTACGCCAGCCACCTGACCTTCGCAGGACTGGCGCGCCCCTTCCACGCCATCGATGAGATGGACCACCAGATCGGCGGCTTCGACGGCCTGCTCCCCTACGCAAAGGAGATCGAGCGCTGCGGCACCAGCGGGCAGATGTTCAAGGCTCTCGCCTACTGCAACCAGCGCTATGTGAACTCCTTGAAGCTCGTCCGGGATCGGCTCCTGCAGGAGGATGAACGGGCGGACGCAGAAGATACGCCATACCAGGAAGGAAACGACGGCTTTTATGAAGACCAGACGGAAGGCACAGGGGATGCACCACGGGAGGAAAGAAGCGGCAGATTCCATGAAAGCACCGGACAGCCGGACAAATTCACGGAGGAGCAGGAAGCGGGAACCCCTGAAGACGCCGGATTCCAAAAAACGGACAAAGGCGCCTGGTATGCAGCAGCTACAGGCACAGGCAGACAAGGAGACCCTGCCAGAAAGGAGAAGAAAGACCATGGCCATGGAATCCCTGAATGACATGTTCTTCACTTCCGCAGGGAAGGAGACACTTACCTATGACCAGATCCTGGAGGACGTCCAGAGATACTGCACGGAGAAGCATGCGGACAAGCTCTCCGGGGAAACGAACCGGGAGGAGGCCACAAAGCTCCTGCGGGAGTTCATCGGCCAGTACGTCACCAGCCGCTCCTACCACATCGAGGGGCTCTCCACGGAGGAGCTCTGCAGCACCCTCTACGAGGACATGGCAGGCATCTCCTTTTTAAGGAAATGGATCTACATGCCCGGCGTGGAGGAGGTGAATGTGAACGCCTACGACGATATCGAGGTGATCATGAGCGGCGGGCGCTCCATGAAGATCCCGGACCGCTTCCAGTCCCCCCAGCACGCCATCGACGTGACCAGGCGGCTCCTGAACACCTGCGGCATGGTCATCGACGACACCATGCCCTCCGTCATCGGCTTCCTGGACAAGAACATCCTCATCTCCGTGGACAAGACCCCCATCGTGGATCCGGAGATGGGCATCAACGCCTCCATCCGCATCGTCAACCAGCAGACCGTCTCCAGGGAAAAGCTCATTCGTTCCGGCTCCGCCACGGACGAGATGCTGGACCTTTTGACCTGCTGCATCCGCTACGGCGTCTCCGTCTGCATCGCGGGCAGCACCGGCTCCGGGAAGACCACGGTGATGAGCTGGCTCCTGTCCATGGTCCCCGACAACCGCAGGCTCATCACCATAGAGGAGGGCAGCCGGGAGTTCGACCTGATCAAGCGGGACGCGGACGGCCATGCCACCAACAGCGTGGTGCACCTGCTCACCCGCCCCCACGAAAACCCGTCCCTGGACATCGGCCAGGACCTGCTCTTAGAGCGCGTCCTGCGCAAGCACCCGGACGTCATCGGCGTGGGCGAGATGCGCTCCGCAAAGGAGGCCCTGTCCGTGGCAGAGAGCTCCCGCACCGGGCACACCGTGGTCACCACCATCCACTCCAACTCCTCCGAGTCCACCTACCGGAGGATGATGACCCTGGCAAAACGGAAATACAACATGGCGGACGACATCCTGATGCAGATCATGGTGGAGGCGTACCCGATTGTCGTCTTTACCAAACAGCTCGAGGACGGCTCCCGTAAGATCATGCAGATCATCGAGGGGGAGGACTACCGGGACGGGCAGCTCGTCTACCGCCCGCTCTACCAGTACGACGTGTCGGACAACCGCACCGATGGGGACGGCAGGACCATCGTCGTTGGAAAGCACAGGCGGCTCGGCGGCATCTCCGACACCTTAAGGAAGCGGATGCTGGACAACGGCATCCCTGCCGGGAAGCTCGCGCCGTTCCTGGCCGCCCCCGCACCGAAAAAGACAACGAAAGGAGGCACCCGCCATGCAATGGATACAGACCATCATCTTCCTGCTGGCAGCTAACGGCCTGCTCACCCTGTCCTCCGTCCGCTTCAACGACTTCCTGCATGTGCTGGCAAGGACAAGGAAGAGCACCCTGCAGGACGACGTGGACGTGATGCTGGGGAAACCGGCAAAGGGCTTCTTCAACCGGGAGACCCTGGAGGTCGGGCAGCTCCTTGCGGCCACGGGGCGGGAGGGACGCTTCACCCTCGTGAAACGGGCCTCCCTCCTGCTGTTCGCACTGGGGGCCGTGGCAGCGCTGCTCCTGGACAACCCTTTCCTGATTCCCGTATTAGGCGCCGGGTTCGCCTTCGCGCCGGTCTGGTACCTGCGTTCCACCGCAGCCGCTTATAAGAAGCACCTGAACGAGGAGCTGGAGACGGCCATCTCCGTCATCACCACCTCCTACCTGCGCAGCGGCGACCTGCCGAGGGCGGTAAAGGAGAACATACCCTACCTGAACCCGCCGGTGAAGTCCCACTTCGAGGCGTTCATCACCGAGTCGGAGATGCTCAACGCCAACATGGTCTCCGCCATCAGCACCCTGAAGATGAAGGTGCCCAACCAGATCTTCCATGAATGGTGCAACACCCTGATCCAGTGCCAGTCTGACCGGAGCATGAAGAACACCCTGGCCTTCACCGTGCAGAAGTTCTCAGACCAGCGCATCATCCAGTCGGAGCTGGAGGCCATCATCAACGAGCCGAAAAAGGAAGCCATCACAATGATGTTCCTCGTGATAGGCAACATCCCGCTTTTGTATGTGCTGAACCATTCCTGGTTCGAGACGCTGATGTTCTCCCTGCCGGGAAAGGTCACGCTGGCCGTCTGCTTCGGCATCGTATTGTTCTCCTTCACCCGGATCATGCAGCTCTCAAAGCCCGTGGAGTACAAGGCATAGCCGTGGAGGGAAGAAACTGCAGGGGCCACAGGGAGATTTACGGGATTCATGCCTGCGTCTGGATCCACAGGCGTATCAAGAATGCAGGTTCACCATGTTCTTTTACACCAGCTGTACGGTAATGGCGCTTGTGGCTTTTGTGATGACCATAACAGCTACCCTGTACCTTGCCCTGTCCCTGAGAAAAAGAAGCGGGCAGATCCGCCTGCTGACCCGAAACCAGCGGTGCCGCGCTGCGCACCGCCAGCCCCATGGACCAATCCGCAGCGCAGAAATGAGGCAACGATATGACCGGACTACTGATCCTTTTGGCAGCCGCCCTTGCGGGGACTGGCTGCTACAACCTGTCCTGCGCCTTCGTGGACGTCCCCACGGCGCAGACGTCCCGGATGATGATGCGCGCCAGGAAACAGACCGGCACCAGCAATGAAAAGCTGTCTGACGTGTACCTGACAAAGATCGCCGGGAAGCTGGCCCCGCTCCTTAAGCTGGACCCCATCAAAAAAGGACGGCTCGCCCTGACGCTTTCCATCGCAGGCATCCCCCTGACGCCGGAATGCTACACCATGAAAGCCTTCCTGACTGCCTTTGCCACAGGGCTCCTGGGCATCCCCCTTTTCATGGCCATGCCGCTGATGGGGCTGCTGGTCATGGGGCTCGCCGTCATGCTGTGGTTCTCAACCTATTACAAGGCCTTCGACCTTGTAAAGAAGCGCCGGAAGCTCATCGAGGCGGAGCTGCCCCGCTTTGCGGCCAGCATCCAGCAGGGGCTCGCCACGGACAGGGACGTCCTGAAGCTCCTGGCCTCCTACCGCCGGATCGCCGGGCCGCACCTGGGGCAGGAGCTCGACACCACCGTGGCGGACATGCGCACGGGCAACTACGAGAGCGCCCTGCTCCGCTTCCAGAACCGGGTGGGCAGCACCATGCTCTCGGACATCGTGCGCGGCCTGGTGGGGACCCTGCGCGGGGACGACCAGCAGATGTACTTCCGGATGCTGGTGTTCGACATGCGTCAGATCGAGCAGAGCAACCTGAAGAAAGAGGCCGGCAGGCGCCCGAAGCAGATGCAGAAGTATTCCATGATGATGCTCTTCTGCATCCTGCTGATCTATGTTGTCGTCCTCTCCGTGGAGGTCGTCGGCTCCCTGGGGGCATTCTTTTAGGCCCCGTAGCAGACCCCAGACCCCATGCTCGCCAGCAAAGGAGGTGGTGCCTATCGCCATTGGAACGTAACCCGAAGACCCTGGACCGACACAGCTATGGAGGAAACCTATGAAAAGACTCGTGTCACTCCCCGCCCTGCTCCTCTATGGGGCAGCGGCAGCCACCACATTCATCATCAGAACAAGAAGGAGAAAAAACAACCATGCGTAAAGCAATCCAGACATTCAAGACCAAAGCGGCATGCACTGCGGCCCGCGCCGGGGCCATCCTGAGGGACGAGGCCGGCGACTTCTACATCTCCGACGGCGTGAAGATCATCATCGCCGTCGTCCTGGGGGCGCTCCTGCTGGCCGCCCTGACCAACATCTTCAACGGCACGGTCATCCCCCGCATCACGCAGGAGATCCAGCGCCTGTTCAACTAGCCGCGGCACAGGAAGGAGGTGGCCCACCATGGACCCATTGCTCAGCGTCAGCTATGCCACCATCGCAGGCTTCTTCGAGGCGGCGGAGGGCAACTACCGCAATGCCGTGTACGTCTCCTGCTCCTGCAGCTACAGGCGGGAGTCCGGATGCGGGGACTTCCTGTTCATACCGGGGCACGACTGCCGCCCCATCCTGCTCCCGCTCACAGACGCGGAGAACTTCCTGTGCAGGGCGGTGGACCGGACGGAGTGCGCCTGCACCATGGACAGCCGGTGCTTCATCCGGCTCTACAGCAGGTGGCTGGAGCTCGCCACCAGTTCCGCAAGGGACTGCCCCATCCAGCAGGTGCTCCACCTGATGAACCGGCCGCCGGGCCATCAGGGGGCAGTCCCCTGACCCGCGGCTCAGCCAGGGGAAAAACTGGAAAAAACTGGAAAAATACTCGCAAATGACTTAAGGAAAGGCGCCTCCCCTATGGGAAACGCCTTTCCTTTCCACTAAAATATACTTATAGATTACTTAATCCATACGCAGGGCAGGCGGAGGAACGCCACCACAAAGCAGGGAGCCCTTCCAGATATGGAACCGGCACAGCAAAGCGAGGAGGGATATGAATGAAGCATAAGACAAAGGACAGGCCCGCAAGGATCAGATGCCCCTACTGCGGCCGCAGCGCCGTGCTCAGGAAGGCATCCTACGTCCATAAGGAAAAGGCGCTGGACGAATACCTGTATGTCTGCAGCGGCTACCCGGAATGCAACGCCTATGTGGGCGTCCATGCCGGGACCATGCAGCCGAAGGGGACGCTGGCCAACGGGGACCTGCGCCACAAGCGGATCGAGACGCACCGGCTGTTCGACGCCATCTGGAAGAACGGCATCCTCTCCCGCAGCGACGCCTACCGCTGGATGCAGGACATCTTCGCCCTCCCCAGCTCCCAGGCGCACATCGGGCAGTTCTCCGACTACCGCTGCGACTGCCTGAAAGCGGAATGCAGGAGGGTGCTCGAGAACAACCATGTAGAGGCCGCCTGCTAAAGCTGCAGGGGGCATTACAGCACGCACAGAAAGGAACCGGGGTGAAGACATGAAGAGAATGAGCAGACAGGAAAAGGAACTGGCGGAGCGCCACCTCTACCTTGTAAGGGACACCGTGCTGGGCACCATGTCCCTGAACGAGTCCATACAGGGGTTCGGGTACGACGACCTCTACCAGACCGGCTGCGAGGCGCTCTGCCACGCGGCCCAGAAGTACCGGGCGGAGGGCGGGGCGTCCTTCCCCACCTTCGCATCCGTGGTCATAAGGAACCGCCTCCTCTCCCACTGCAGGAAAGTGGCAAGGGTGCAGAGGCCCCTGGAGTACATGGATGCGCCCCAGCCCTCCGGCTCCGGGCTGGCCTACGCGGACGCCATCCCGGACGACGGCTTCCACGGCATCTCGAACGCAGACACCTTCCTCCTGCTCTCCCAGGCACAGGAGTGCTACTCCGGCACCACGAGGAAGGGCATCGAGGCGCTGGCCCTGAAATGCCGGGGGCATACCGGCGTGGAGATCGCCGCCCGGTACGGCGTCCGCCCGAACCATGTGGCGGCATGGATCTCCAGGGCCACGAAGATGCTGCGGGAGGAAAGGCTCACCGCATGACGGAAAGATGGCATCCTATAAGGATGCAGAAAATAATGAGGGTTACGATATGATGAGACTTTACACTGCCATCGGGAACTACCGTTTGGATGAAAAGGGGCTCCCCCTTGTGACCGCAGGCGGGCGGGACTGCGCACTGGACCCCCATGAGCTGCTCCTCTGGTCCAGCCTGACGTTCCGGATACTGACCTACCAGGAGCTGCGGGCGGAATTCTATGAAAAGGAGCGGGAGCTGCACATCCTCGGGGAGCTGGACTTCGACCATTACCTGGACCGCCTCACCATGCGCAGGCTGGTGGCCTCCGGCAGGGACTGCACCGGCGTGGACGCACTGTACGACCTCTTAGGGCACCTGTACGTCCAGCCCGCGCCCAACGGCATCGCCGTAAGGGCCGCCTCCTTCCTGAAGCTCGTCCTGGGCCGCAGGCTCCCCTTCCGCAAGGCCCTTGCCGTGTTCCACACCGAAAAGCTGGAGTCCCTGGAGAGGCAGGTCCTGGCACTGCTGCGCCATGAGATGCTGTCCACCGCGGAGCTGATCCAGTGCACGGAAAAGGGGAAGTCCCGCATCAGGGACAGCGACGACCTGATGGACACCCTGTACCGGGAGGATGGCAGCGACTGCGAGGGCATCGTCACGGACTGCCGCACCTCCGAGGCCAGGTTCCCCGTAATCGCCGCCGTCGCCAACCTGTACCTGAAGCAGCAGGTCACTTTCCAGATCCTGTAAGGAGGCCATCCATGGAACACATGCCCAAACCACTGCTACGGCGGCTGGCCCTGACTCTTCTTGTCGGGGCCGGCTGTCTTTTTACCGGATCCGTCTTCTTTCTCCATGAAAGGGACGCTTCCTTCCTCATCCTGAGCATCCTGCTCTCTGTCGGCTCCGCCGCGAAAGCCACGATGCTCGCCCTCCAGATCAAAAGAAGATCCTATTATGTGCTGGAGGGCACCTGCACGGACGTCCGGCTGAAGCCCTTCAGGAACAGCTATGATATCGTCCTTACCGGCCAGGATGGCAGCGAACACCTGCTCCGGATTGGAAAAGACCAGAAGATCCGTCCTGGTCTCTCCTACCGGTTCTATTTCAGGGCTCCAGACACCATCCCGTCCGGACAGAACCCGCTCTTAACCAAAGCGGCTCTGGCAGATAATCTGCTGGGTGTGGAGGAGATTACGGACAGGCCGTCCCAAACGGATTAAAAATCAAGGAGTGCATAACATCCTTTCTTCTCCATATAATATAGGAACCATACAATTTGAAAGGATTTGAATGATTATTGTTGCATTCTGCTTTGGCCTGTATTATGATGGAGACAGAAAGGAAGTGACAGCATGACTACGGTGAGCCTACGATTTGATGATGAGATGAAACGGCAGCTTGACGAGATGTGCGATGAAATGGGGATGAACCTCACCACCTTCTTCATGATCTACGCCAAGAAAGCGCTGCGGGACCGCCGGATCCCCTTCGAGGTGGCAGCCCCCCTGGACCCTTTCTACTCAGACTCCAACATGGAGCAGCTGAGGAAAGCGGACCAGCAGGTCAGGAACGGGCAGGTGGTCGTAAAGACAATGGAAGAACTGGAGGCCATGGAGCGTGAGTAAGATCACATTTGCCGAAGACGCATGGGAGGAATACCTCTACTGGCAGTCGCAGGATAAAAAGACGCTGAAAAAGATAAACAGCCTGCTCAGGTCCGTCCAGCGTGAACCTTTTACCGGTGAAGGGAAGCCCGAGCCGCTGAAGAACAGCCCGGAAGGGGAATGGAGCAGGCGGATCAACGATAAGGACAGGCTCGTCTACAGGGTCAGCGATGAGGGCATCACTGTAACCCAGTGCAAGGGGCACTACAATGACAAATAGGCCGGGACTGTCCATCTGCCCTGCTCTCCTATATATCAGGAACTTATATGGCATTGAAAATATGGCCCGCCTACCGCTGGCGGCTTATAAATGACCGGTTCGAAAATATGGCCCGCCCACCGGAGGCGGCTGATAAGTGTCCGGCCTGAAAATCCCGGCCCCGCCGCAAGGCAGTTTTGATGGAGACAGATGAACATGAATGGACAGATGATGAGATATAAGAAAAGCGTTGCAAAAATGCCTGAGCCTGTCCTGCTAAGCCAATGCCCGGAAATCAAGCTGGATCTGCGGGGGCTGATGGAGTGCGCAAAAGAAAAAGGCGTCAGGGTGATAAAA
>Ga0137308_102481_pt1 | contig 12164 bp, 9 predicted proteins | sample Inofrocosms_June_FD_97181 | JGI IMG/M metagenome (GOLD analysis project Ga0137308, IMG submission 97181) | Mouse cecal microbial communities from Vienna, Austria - N-Acetylneuraminic and N-Acetylglucosamine D2O microcosms_June | ecosystem: Host-associated > Mammals > Digestive system > Large...
CATGGATTAACCTGATTATTAATCCTAGTGTGCCTGATATTATACCGTACGTAATATCAATGGATTCGGTTTATGAAGGTATCAATAATGCTGTACCAGCATATTTTGGGCGCTCCAATATTGCACATTTCATTTTTTTTATGCTATTTATTGGTGTGTGTATAGAAGGACATGAATATTTTATATTGGAATCATCGTGTCATAGATTGCTTAATATAATAAAAATCATGTTCCATTTTATGATGATTTTTTGGCTTGCAGAGTTTTTATTTTGCAATTTGGTATCTAATAATTTATGGAGAAGTATACTATTTCAGATTTTTGGTTTCGTAGAAGGAAAAACATATTGGGGGATAAAACGATATGGTATCTATGGGTTTGCAGGGTTGTTTACTGAACAATCCTACATATCTATTATGTTTGTATATTATGCAATTCTATATGCTATAGGGATTAAAGGGAAGAAAGATGTTGCTTTCTATTATCTAAGTCTTGCATTATTAATTCTAAATGGAAGTACGACTGGTATTATGTTGTTGCCATTTGGACTATTTGTATGGTTTTTTCCAAAGGCAGGAAAGCTAACAAAAAGACAGTTTCTCAGAGTGGTAATAGGGGGGCTGGGCCTTATATTTATTGTTGTGATGATCATGAAGGTATTACCGGATTTTACAAATAGAATTTTTGATATTACAATTAGTAAACTGGGAACTTATTTTGCACTGTCTGATTATTTGGTGACTTCGCTTTCGGGATCGATTCGTTCCTTTGGTAATGGAGTTGCATTAAATGCATTTCTATCATGCCCAATTTTTGGTGTTGGACTTGGTTCGACCAGAGGATATGGTATTATTACAGGTATGCTTGCATGTTTTGGTATTGTGGGTAGCCTTGCTTATTTTTATATGATAAAGCACTTTTTTGGTATCAATTATCAGAGGAATAGGATAATTATTATTGTTGCTTTGGCTTATTTTTATATGATACTAACAGTTAACTATCTTTATTCTGCTACATTGATACCATTGTATTTGGTATTTGCCTATGTATCAAAAAGGCAAGAGTATACTTTAGGGTATCGTTAAATTATTATACGATATCCAATCTGGGTTAACTATGATTATTGAGGAAGAATAATATGTCCAGGGCAAAGGATCTGATAAAAAATACAAGTATATTATTGATTGCAAAAATCTCAACTCAGATTATAAATTTTTTACTTTTGCCATTATATACTTCATTGCTTACAACAGAACAGTATGGCGAAGTGGATGTTTATACTTCTCTTGTGATGATAATCGTTCCATTGATTACGTTACAGATAGAAATGGCAATTTTTAGATTTTATATCACAGAAAAGGGTGAGCAGGAAAAGTCGGATATTGTGACTTCTGGTTATGGTGTGGTTTTTATAATAACCATAATTGTAGGTATTGCTTATTTTGTTTCAACTCTGTTTGTAAATATAAATTATAGATTACTTGTTTTTTTATATTACCTGACACAAGTTGGGACTGCGATGTTACTTCAAACTTGCAGGGCTAAAGGGGACAATGTCAGTTATGGCATAGGGACGCTTTTGAACTCGTCACTTGCAGTTATATTGAATGTTGTCTTTATCGCTTTTTTAGGCTGGAAAGTTGAAGGGATTTTAATATCCTATGTTATAGCGCAAATAGTTGGCTGCTTATATATGATTGCCAGAGTTAAAGTCCATAGAATCCTTCATAAAGGAAAGATAGATTTGATTAAATGCAAAGAATTACTATCTTATTCGATACCTCTTGTCTTTAATCAAATTGCAAGTTGGGCTATTAATTATTCTGACCGCCTTATAATTCTGCTATTTTGGGGGCAAGGAATAAATGGGATATATTCTGTTGCTAATAAGTTTTCAAATATTGCAGGCACCTTTTTTGGCGTCTATAATATCGCCTGGACGGAAAATGTTATAAGGTCTCTTGATGATAAAGAAGCCAGAAGATATGTCTCTAAAGTGTTTGAAATTACATTTTCATTATATTTGATGATTGTGACAGGGGTTATTAATCTATTGCCGTTTTTCTTTGATTGGCTTGTTAATATTTCCTTTAGAGATGCATATAACCATGTTCCTATATTACTTGTCGCAATGCTTTTTTCGGGTATGGCAGCAAATATAGGAAGTCTTTATATTGCTTATAAACGAACTAAGGAAGTGGGCATCACTACGACTTTGGCTGGTGTATGCAATGTTGTTGTACATTTTACTTTGCTGAGTTCTGTTAAACTGTATGCAGCATCCATATCAACACTTGTTTCATTTGTTGTTCTATTTATTTATCGATTTATTTTTGCAAAAAAGTTTTTTGATTTGGAAGTTAATATTAAGGTTATCGCCTTTCAGCTTGTAATAATGATTTATTCATGTGCCGTATATATAATTGATGATTTCATGATGATTTTTATAGGATTAATTTTAAATTTGAGTTATGCATGTAAACTCATTTATTGCAATCGGAATCAAATTAGATTAATGATAAAGAAAAGGTGATGTTATGGTGAAGAAAAATGAAAAGATTGATATGTAATGAGCTAACGGATTGATTGTGAGGATGGTGTTTGTATGATGAATTATATATCTTTAAGTTATTATGTACTGCTGGTTGTAATTGTGGCGATATATTATCTTTTGCCTTTAAGGCACCGGTGGATGGCATTGCTGGCTGGAAGCGGCTGTTTTTATTATCTGGCAATTAACCGCCGGATGCAGTTGGTTATTTTTGCTGCTTCAATAGGGATCAGTTATATTTTTGGTGGAGTGATTCAACACCAGCGGGAGCGGGGGAGGAAGCTGCGATGGAGGAAGCTGGTTTTGATATTGGGTATTGTGTTTTCAGCATTTCCGCTTCTTGGATCAAAGTGTGCAGATTTCTTTTTGGGATGTATTGTCCATAAGCAGAAACTTCCATGGATTATTCCAATAGGATTAAGTTTCTATTCTCTTCAGGTAATTGCATACCTTGTTGATATTTACAAAGGGCGTATTGACTGCCAAAAGAATCTATTTAAATATGCCTTGTTTATTTCTTTTTTCCCGCAGGTCATCCAGGGCCCTATTCCCAGGTATCAGCAGTTGGGGGAGCAGCTTTTTCATGGACACCGGTATGATTCGGACAGGTTCATGAAAGGAATTCAATTGATTATATGGGGATTCTTTTTAAAATATATGATTACAAATAAGGCATCCATAATCGTAGATACTATTTTTGATAATAGCACGACTTACCAGGGCTGGTTTGTATTGGTTGCCGGAATTTTGTATAGCTTTCAGTTGTATGCGGACTTTCAGTCCTGCGTGACCATGTCACAAGGGGTGTCTCAGTTGTTTGGGATTAATCTGATTGATAATTTTGATCATCCCTATTTTTCAACATCCATTAAAGAATTCTGGAGGCGGTGGCATATTTCACTGAGTACCTGGCTCCGTGATTATATCTATATACCGCTGGGCGGCAACCGTGGCGGCCAATTTTCTAAATATAGGAATCTGGTAATAACATTTGCTGTGAGCGGAATCTGGCATGGCGGTTCATGGAAGTACCTCTTTTGGGGGCTGATGCACGCAGGTTATCAAATAGCAGGAGATTTGACGCATGGTGTTCAGGAAAAGATTTATTCCTTTTTTCAGATGCCACCAGGATCTAAACTGCGCAGGCTGGTTCAGAGGTTCCTTACATTTTACTTTGTGATGACCGCCTGGATTATCTTCCGCGCCAGTTCCCTAAAAACGGGAGCCAGGATGATTCTGTCCATGTTTACCTTCCGCAACCCATGGATTTTTTTTGATGATTCTTTGTTCCAGCTTGGCCTGAACCAAAAAGAATGTGAGGTATTAGCCTTATCATTGCTTCTGTTGCTGTTTGTCAGTACACAGCAGGAAAAGGGCATCTGTATAAGGGACTGGTTTGTCCGGCAGAATCTGGCAGTGCGGTGGGGAATTTATTTGTGTGTGATTTGCGGTATATGGGTCCTGGGTACTTATGGATTTGGTTTTGAGGCCAATGATTTTATCTATGGAGGGTTTTAATATGCGGATAAAAGCAGAAGGGGTCATAAGAAGTATCCTATTTCTTAGTATTCTTATTATGGTGTTGTCACGCATCAACCAGATTTTGATGCCAAAATATATTTACAAGAACAGTACCTGGCCCACAACCTCTACATACAACCAGTTTTATAAGATGGAGAAAAATACAATAGACGTGCTGTTCTTTGGTTCAAGTGTATGTGTGAATGCCTTCTCTCCCCAGGAAATTTACAATACTTACGGAATTCGGAGCTATAACCTGGGAAGTGAACAGCAAAGCCTCTTTTTGAGTTACTTCTGGCTAAAAGAAGCTCTCAGATTTCAGTCTCCGCAGATTGTTGTGCTGGATACAAAATTTTTGATGGATATTCACCCTGAGGATGCAATCAATACCAGCGAAGGAATGACACGAAAGTGTTTGGATCCCATGAGGTGGTCCAGTGTGAAAGCAGAAGCTGTAAATGAACTGTGTTCTGTTGATGTGAGCCAGTCAGAACTGAGTTATTACCTAACTAATATCAGGTTTCATTCCAGATGGTCTTCCCTGACGGAATATGACATCGATATGTCGGTGGTTCAATATGCAGAACTGAAAGGCTACTCAGCAATAGTGTCCTACGGGCCACAGTTATATGGGACATTTGATCTGAGTGATCCAGAAGAATATGAGGATTTTGAGCCAGTGATTGATTCTTTGATGATGGAATACCTTAACTATATGGTAGATCTTTGCAAACAAAACGGTATTCAGCTTGTGCTGGTCAGCCTTCCCGGGAATGAAATGAATAATGGGATACATAATAATCTTACAAGATATGCAAAGGATCATCAAATCGACTATTATAATTTGTGTGAGACAACAAATTATGAAGCAATTGGGGCTGTACTTCCAAGGGAAAGTGCAATTGGCCATGAAAACTTATGGGGTTCCATTAAGACCTCAAGGTATATCGGAAAAATACTGTCTGAAACATACGGCATTGCTGCTGTATGGGACAGCCAGTGGGAAGAAACAAAAGGTTATTATGAGCAGATGGTCAAGAACTGTGAGCTGCCCCATATATCTGATTTAGTGGAGTATTTGAAAGCAATTAATGACCCGAATTATACGGTATTTATTTCTGTATGTGATGATGTTGCAACTGGGTTTACAAATGAAATAAAACAGTATTTGAGAGAATTAGGATTAAAAACGGATTTGAGTGACAAACGCCGTTACAGCTATTATGCTGTTATGGTTCCGGGACAGCCAGTGATAGAGGCGGCCAGCAAAGAAACCCTCACAGCGATAGGTAGTTTTCGCAATGGCCGTTCTGTTTATAAAATAGTCAGCCAGGGCTATTATGCCGGAAAGTCAGCCTCGATTGAGATAGATGGCAGAGAGTATTCGAAAAACGGAAGAGGGTTTAATATTGTTGTCTATGATAATGTGACAATGAAAGTGATTGATCAGGTTCGCTTTGATGCTGGAGGAACAGATGCAATCAGGTAAATGTATGAGACAGACTTTCTGCATAAGAGAACAATGGACTGACTGTCTGCGGTGTGGCATTTGATCAGTATTATTGCATAGATCTGGAAGTTCAAGATTCCGTAAATACTGTTTTTTGCAGAGTGCGCTTAAAAAAATGTGATGGCATTAGTAAAAGGAAATTAGAAGGCAACATATGAGGGGGAGCGTATGCGTCAGTCTATAGGAATTGGATATCAGGATTTTAAAATGGTTATAAGTGTTTTTATATTGATAAAACACAATTTATTAGAGATTTGATAAATGGGATAAAGAAGTTGAAGATATGTTCGGAGAAGAGATGTAAAGATGATAGGGAATCCAGTAGAAAAATTCCAAAGTTTGTACTGTCAAATCAGAAAATTCCAGCGTTTTGAGAGTCTGGTGAGCGCATTAGGCTCTATGCTCCGCTTCGGTCGCTGCTAAACGTGTGACACTGGCACACAGCAACCCTGATTTTAAATTGCCTGCGGCGATGGACTTTCACGGTAACAGTTTAAGGGGTATCTGAACTGTAATGTTATACACGATTACTATGGGACATGGGAAAATCGTGTGCTTTACAAAATGTAAGGCGATTAGTATAATAAAACCAGAAAACGGTTCTTCGGGCATGAAGGGACTTGGTGGAGGAACATGAAACGATGGCACAGACAGTAGGAATCGGGAAACAGGATTTTGAAAAATTGAGAATCGGGAAAAATCTCTATATTGATAAAACCCGGTTCATTATGGAATGGTGGGACGCAGATGACGAGGTTACTTTAATCACCCGCCCCCGGCGATTCGGAAAGACGCTGACCATGAGCATGGTGGAGAAGTTCTTTTCTGTGAATTATGCGGATCGGGGTGAGTTATTTGAAGGGCTGAAGGTATGGGAGTGTGAGAAGTTCCGTAACCTGCAGGGGACATATCCGGTGATTTTTATCAGCTTTGCAGATGTGAAAGAAATTACTTACCAGCAGATGAGAAAGAAAATATGCAGCATCATTCAGGCGGTTTATAATCAGTACCAGTTCCTTTTGGAAGGGGATCTGCTGAATGAAAATGAAAAGCAGAATTTTCAGATGGTATCTGCAGACATGGAAGACTATATGGCGTCTGGCGCACTGAAAGCATTGTCCGGTTATCTGTTTCGGTATTATGGGAAGGGTGTGATCATTCTTCTTGACGAGTATGATACCCCTATGCAGGAGGCCTATGTGAACGGATACTGGGAGGAGCTGGTCTCTTTTGCCAGAAGTATGTTTAATTCCACCTTTAAGACCAATCCCTACCTGGAACGGGCGATCATGACTGGGATTACGAGGGTGAGCAGGGAATCCATTTTTTCCGATTTGAATAATCTGGAGGTGGTGACGACAACATCAGAAAAGTATGACAGCTGTTTTGGCTTTACGGAAGAAGAAGTGTTTGGGGCCCTGGACGAATATGACCTGGCTGACCGGAAACAGGAAGTGAAAGACTGGTATGACGGATTTACCTTTGGAACCAGGACAGATATCTATAATCCCTGGTCCATTCTGAATTATCTGGATAAGAGGAAGCTGGGAGCTTACTGGGCAAACTCCAGTTCCAACAGTCTGGCAGGGAAGCTGGTCCGCGAGGGCAGTAAGGAACTGAAAATTTCTTTCGAGAGACTGCTGCGGGGAGAAAGCATTACAACCGAGATTGACGAGCAGATTGTCTATGACCAGCTGGATGGTGACGAGCAGGCTGTGTGGAGCCTGCTGCTTGCCAGCGGGTATCTGAAGGTGAAGCAGTTTAAAGCATATATGTCTGATTTTGGGGAGTGGAAGCAGGAGTATGAACTGCAGCTGACCAATTTTGAGGTCAAAACCATGTTCCGGAATATGGTGAAAAGATGGTTTGCCAGCGCGGCGTCCCATTACAATGACTTTATCAAAGCACTGCTGCTGGGAGATATCTGTGCCATGAATGCCTATATGAATAAGGTAGCCCTGAGCACGTTCAGCTATTTTGATATAGGGAACCAGCCTTCCGGTGCAGAGCCGGAACGTTTCTATCATGGCTTTGTGCTGGAGCTTATGGTGGAGCTGGCAGACCGGTATATCCTGACTTCCAACCGGGAGAGCGGATTTGGAAGGTATGATGTCATGCTGGAGCCGAGAAATCATAAGGATGACGCGTTTATTCTGGAATTCAAGGTGCAGAACCCGGATGATGAAAAGACACTTTCCGATACGGTAGCCGCTGCACTGGAGCAGATCGGGCAGAGGCAGTATGAAGCAGTATTAACTGAAAAAGGCATTCTTAGGGAAAATATACGCAAATATGGATTTGCTTTCTGTGGGAAGCAGGTGCTGATCGGGGGCGGGATGTAAGAGAAGCACTGGGCTGTCAGTGGACCAGGGGAGTATAGACATGATGACAAGGATTCTTCCTATTGCAAAGTATTCCAGCGGGTCAGAACTCAATACTACACCATGCACGGAATTTCGGTTTGAGGAGAAGAATTTTGTAAATACAGTGAGGCAGGGGAACAGTTTGGATAGATCTGCGTGTTTATCGCGCCGACCGTACGAAAAGCCTGCGGTCGCAGGCATAGAGTCATGGCTCCTTAATATAGAAAATACGTTTAAGCGGATTTTCTGTATAGGGAGCCGTTTTGCAGTTATAGATTTTTTATGAACCAATGGTCATTCAGCTTGATATTTCTGCGAGGATGGCATATAATAAACTTAGCTAAGCTGGCTAATGTGAATCGTGTAGTAAGTGATGTACGAGAATTAGCAAGCTACCAATGGTTACCAGGAGGTATGGATATGACTCAGGTAAATATGCTGGAAGCGAAAAGTGATTTATCAAAACTGGTAAGGCTTCTCGAATCGAAGCAGGAGGAAGTAATATACCTGGCGAGAAACGGAACGGCAGTTGTCCAGATGACGTTAATCCCCAGGAAACCTGTCGGCAGGCGTATTGGAGTGGCCGAAGGGAAATTTAAGGTTCCGGATGAATTCGATGAATGGGATGAAGAGGTTGAGGATATGTTCGGAGGAGAATTATGAAAATATTACTGGATACCCATATTCTTCTCTGGGTGCTTTCTAATGATGCGAAACTCTCGGAAAAGGCGAGAAAACTGGTAGAAAACGAGGAGAATGAAATCTATTATAGTATTGTTTCCCTTTGGGAGGTAGAGCTGAAACGGCTGGCTCACCCGGAGGCGATGCCTGTTTGTGCGAAAGAACTTGCAGAATATTGTGAACAATCAGGATTTCAAAGGATATTGGTTATGGAAAAACATATTTACGCTTTGGCTGGTTTGAAGCGTGAAGAAAATGCCCTGCCACATAAAGATCCATTTGACCGGATGCTTATTTGTCAGGCCGCTACAGAAAATATGTTGTTTGTTACACATGATTCTCTCATACCAGGGTATTGTGAACCTTGCATTTTGGCTGTATAGAGAAATACCGGACTCCAGGCAATGCCTGGGTGCAAAAAGGTGCAGAGGCTCTGGCTATATTCAGTTATTTTGATACCAGTAATCATCCTTCAGGGAAAAAGCCAGAACGTTTCTACCGTGGTTTTGTATTGGGGCAATCTATCCAGAAAGGAGCGTGCAAAGGGCATGGGGCTTTATCTGAACAGCAGAAAACCGCACAACAATTATCAGGAGATCGTGAATTCAACGTATTTTGTGGATAAGACCGGTTTGTTGGAAGAACTGATCCCCATCGTAGGACCAGGCAATGGGGCTGGCACCGCTGCTTTTCGCGCTGGCCAGAGCAGCAAATACATCTGCATCACAAGGCCACGCCGCTTTGGAAAGACCATTGCGGCCAATATGGTTGCGGCCTATTTTGGCAGAGGGATGGATGGGCATGGTCTGTTTGACGGTCTGGGAATCAGTGACAGTGAGCAGTATGAGAGACATCTGAATCAGCATAATGTAATCAGTATTACACTCAGCGAGATGCCAAGAGACTGCCATAGCTTTGAGTCGTATATCAACCGGATTCATGACCGCATGGTTATGGATCTGGTCCGTGAATTTCCTCAGGCAGAGATCGACCAGAAGGATGCTTTGTGGGATAGTTTCAATAATATTTATGAGCTGGAGGAAGCAGCGAAATTCATATTTGTGCTGGATGAGTGGGATTTTATTTTTCATAGGGATTTTGTGACAGACCGGGATAAGCGGGCATATATCAGCTTTTTAAGCAGCCTTCTGAAGGATCAGCCCTATGTGGAAATGGTGTATATAACAGGGATTCTTCCTATCGCAAAGTACTCCAGCGGGTCAGAACTCAATATGTTTTTGGAATATACCATGGCTGCAGAGGCGCGGTTTTGCGAATATTTTGGCTTTTTGGAATCCGAGGTGGATGGACTGTATGAAAAATACAAGTCCGTATCCCAGGCGCCCAAAGTAACCAGGGAGGGGCTGAAAAGCTGGTATGACGGATACTATACCATGTCCGGGCAGAAGGTCTATAATCCCCGTTCTGTGGTGGCTGCATTGACCAACAATAACCTGGGAAACTACTGGACCAGCTCTGGGCCTTATGATGAGATCTTTTATTATGTGGAGAAGAATACGGATGATGTCAGGGATGAGATCGCGCTGCTGGTATCCGGGATTCCGGTTGCAACCAGGATCCGGGAATATGCGGCTACCTCCATGAATCTGACGACCAGGGAAGAGATATTTTCAGCTATGGTGGTCTATGGATTCTTAAGCAGTGAAGATGGTAAGGTATCGATTCCCAACAAAGAGCTGATGGACAAGTTTGAGGAAATGCTTATGAAAGAGCCGGCGCTGGGTTATGTGTACAGCCTTGCAAGAGATTCGGACAAGATGCTGAAAGCGACATTAGCTGGTAATACGAAGGAAATGGTCAGGATTCTGGCGTATGTCCATAATACAGAGACACCACTTCTTAACTACAGCAATGAAGTGGAATTGACAGCGGTCGTGAATCTGGCTTATCTGGCTGCCAGAGATTCCTATAGGGTGGAACGGGAGGATAGGGCCGGTGTTGGATATGTGGATTTTATTTTTTATCCGAAGGACCGGAAAGCGGACGGAATCATTCTGGAGCTGAAGGTTGACCACACTCCGGAGGAGGCGATTGCACAGATCCGGGACCGCGAATATGCGCTGCGGTTTGAAGGGCGACTGGGGGAGAAGCCGGAGTATGAAGGCAGGGTTCTTGCGGTGGGGATGGCATTTGACAAAAAACATAAGAAGCATAGTTGTAAGGTAGAAGTGCTGAGGGAGAGCATATGATTCTGAATGCTCCAGTATCCTGCAAACACCAACCCCTGACAAGATGCTGAAAGCGACATTGTCCGGTCATGGAAGGACTTAGCGGGAGGAGATGGAGAAACTATGGCGCAGACAGTAGGGATCGGAAAACAAGATTTTGAAAAATTAAGAATCAGGAAAAATCTTTATATTGATAAAACCCGGTTCATTATGGAATGGTGGAGCGCGGATGACGAGGTTACTTTGATCACCCGCCCCCGGCGTTTCGGAAAGACACTGAATATGAGCATGGTGGAGAAGTTCTTTTCTGTGAAGTATGCAGGGCAGGGAGAACTGTTTGAAGGGCTGGATGTGTGGAAAAGTGAAACGTTCCGCAGGCTTCAGGGGGACTTATCCTGTTATCAGTCTTTCATTTGCGAATATAAAGGAAAACAACTATGATCTGGCACGCAGAAAATTATGCCAGATTTTGTCAGATCTGTACTCGGAATATAATTTCTTATTGAATGAAAACATTCTGGATGAATACGGTCTGTCTGACCGGAAACAGGAAGTGAAGGACTGGTATGACGGATTTACTTTTGGAACCAGGACAGATATCTACAATCCCTGGTCCATCCTGAATTATCTGGATAAGAAGCAGCTGGGAACCTACTGGGCAAACTCCAGTTCCAATAGTCTGGCTGGAAAGCTGATCCGTGAGGGCAGCAGGGACTTGAAAGCTTCTTTCGAAAGACTGCTGCAGGGAGAAAGTATTATAACAGAGATCGATGAGCAGATTGTTTATGACCAGCTGGACGATGACGAGCAGGCTGTATGGAGTCTTCTGCTTGCCAGCGGATATCTGAGGGTAAAGCAGTTCAAAGCATACATGTCTGATTACGGGGAGTGGAAGCAGGAGTATGAGCTGCTGCTGGGAGATATTCGCGCTATGAATGCGTATATGAATAAAGTGGCTCACACTACATTCAGTTATTTTGACACCGGGAACCGTCCTTCCGGGGCAGAGCCTGAGCGCTTTCACGGTGTGGAAGCGACCACTAAGGGTTTGAAAGAACCAAACCCAAGTGTCTGCTTCTATCACGGATTTGTACTGGGACTTATGATGGAACTGGCAGACAGGTATATTCTGACTTCCAACCGGGAAAGTGGCTTTGGGAGGTACGATGTCATGCTGGAGCCGAGAAGACCAGGAGACAATGGGATTATCCTGGAATTCAAAGTCCAGAACCCGGATGATGAAAAAGAGCTTTCCGATACTGTGAATGCAGCCCTGGAGCAGATCCGGCAGAAGCAGTATGAAACGATACTGATTGAAAAAGGTATTCCAGGGGAAAATATACGCAAAT
>Ga0137308_102483_pt1 | contig 12159 bp, 11 predicted proteins | sample Inofrocosms_June_FD_97181 | JGI IMG/M metagenome (GOLD analysis project Ga0137308, IMG submission 97181) | Mouse cecal microbial communities from Vienna, Austria - N-Acetylneuraminic and N-Acetylglucosamine D2O microcosms_June | ecosystem: Host-associated > Mammals > Digestive system > Large...
CCAGTAAAATTGCATCATACTGTCCTTCTAAAAGCTTTTGAAGCCTGGTCTGTACATTGCCACGAATCGTCTGTACTCTTATTAAAGGATTGATCCTTTTAATCTGCAACTCCCTGCGAAGACTGCTTGTGCCCACCACACTGCCTGCCTTTAATTCCCGAAGCGCCGTCCCATCGCGTGTCACCACAACATCTTCTACGGCTCCTCTTTTTAGTACCGCTCCAATTCCAAGCCCTTTGGGAAATTCCATCGGCATATCTTTCGCACTATGCACTGCCAAATCTATCTCTTTTCTAAGAAGTGCTTCTTCTAACTCCTTTGTAAACACTCCCTTGCCTCCAAAAGAAGTCAATGAGCGGTCTAAAAGCTCATCCCCTTTTGTAGACATCTTTACCACCTCTACCACGATTCCTGGAAATGCCTTCTCAATCTGTGCCTTTACAATCTCTGTCTGTATTAACGCCAGTTTACTTTTTCTGCTGCCAATCCGAATCCTATCCTGCATCCTGCACATCTCCTATCCAAAATTCTGTTTTATATCATCACCTTATCTTTGCTAAAAGGGGTTGCCGGGAAATCGGCAACCCCTTTTGGCAGTTTTGTCACCCTATTGCATACCCCCTTGGCGTAATCATCCTCGCATTTTTCACATATGTCTGTGAATTCCCCACAATCACCACGCTAAACATATCAATCTCAGCCTCTTTTAGCTTTTCAAGCGTCGTAATCGTCATGGTCTCATCCTTTCTCCCTGCATTTCTTACAATCCCAACAGGAGTCTCCTTTTTGCGATATTTCATCAGAATCTCTGCTGCCTGTTCTACATACCCTGTTCTTTTTTTACTCTTGGGATTATACAGACAGACAATCATATCCCCCTGCCCTGCACAGTCCACCCGCTTCATAATCAAGTCAAGTGGTGTCATTAAGTCACTTAAACTAATCACTGCAAAATCATGCATCAGAGGTGCTCCTAATACTGATGCCGCTGCGGACGCTGCTGTCACTCCCGGAACAGTCTCTATATCTACATCTGCGGACAGACCCTTTTCATCTGCTAACTGATAGATAATCCCTGCCATCCCATAGATGCCGCTGTCACCACTTGAGACCATCGCCACAACCTGGTCCTTTTTGGCCTCTTCAAGCGCCATCTCACAGCGCTTTACTTCCTGCATCATTGGTGTTGCAATATAATATTTATTCGGGAAATATTCTTTTAGTATATTGATATACGTCGTATATCCTGTCACCACATCTGCCCGTTCAATCACATCGATTGCTTTTTTTGTCATATGCTCATAGCCGCCTGGTCCAAAACCAACTACATATAATTTCCCCATCTTCTATCTCTCCTTCATCGCCTGAAAAAACGCGGTAAGCACCTGCGGGCTTGTCTCATCCCGCAACCGATAAAACATCTTATCAACCGCTTTTTCTATCCCTTTTTTCTCTGCTTCTTGTATCACCCAGTTCTTTAGTTTTGCTATCTCAGGAAGCGCCTGCTGAAAGACCATCCAGCGTTCAAATTCCAGCCGTCTTTCTTCTAATATCTGGTCAGCTGCCACCACTTCATGCTGCTTTTTCTCATTGTTAGCCTTAGCTAACTCCTGAAAATCGTCTACATCATAGCGTTTTATCCCTGGAAGCCACTCCACTTTCTCCTCAATATCCATTGGAACTGCCAAGTCCACTAAAACTCTTTTTTTGGAGGTCTTTAAGACTTTTGTCAGATTGTCATACGTAAGCGTATAATGCGGGCTGCTGGTTGCACTGATAACCACATCCATCTCATCGATTAGCTCATAGCGGTGTTCATAGTCCATCATCTGGTACGTAATCTTATGATGCCTGTCCTCACAGGCTTTTCCCATATTTCTGGAAGTAATATAGACTCTGGCTCCTTCGATGCACTGCAGATTTTTTAAAACCACACTGCCAATCTTACCAGAAGCTCCGATTAACATAATATTTTTCCCTAAAAGGGAGCCAAACGTCTTCTCTGCTGCCTTGACTGCCATCGTTGCCATCGACACTGAAGTTCTAGAAAGGTCGGTCTCTGTCTTTACTTTCTTTGCTGCTGTCACCGCATGGCGAAACAGCGTATTGAGATAGACGCCACAAGTGCCTGCCTGCCTTGCTTTCTCATGGGCACGCTTTACCTGGCCTAGTATCTGGTCCTCTCCCATTACCATAGAGTCTAAACCTGCTGCCACATGAAAGAGATGTCTTACCGCCTTTTCCTTGCTGTAGAAACGCACATAGTCCCCGATATGCTCCACTTCTGACGCCTCGGCAAACTCTAAGAGAAGTTCTTGCATCTTTGTAAACGGGCTGTTTTCCTGCTCTACATAAGTATAGACCTCTGTTCGGTTGCAGGTACTGATAAGCACACATTCCTCTGCATATCCTCTCTCAAGCATCTGTCTTATCAAATCTTCCTGCACGCCTTCTTCAAATGCAAAAAGCTCCCGAATCCGAAGCGGGGCACTTTGATGACTGATGCTGATTAGTGAAATTCCCATTACGTTGTCACTCCCTTTCGGAATTCCGTGGTAAATGTCTTATCATACAGCTTAGACAACTCATATTCGTCCCCTAAGAAATCCCCGACAACGGTAAGCGCTGTCTTTGTAATCTTGGCTTCTTTTACCCGCGCAGCAATATTTGTCAGGTCGCCGTATACAATCTTCTGGTCTTCCCAGGTTGCCTTATACACAACTGCTACCGGAGTCTCTGGCCGATATGCCTGTCTTAGAATCTTAGACATCTCCTCTAACATCCCTACGCTTAAAAAGATAATCATTGTTGCATTGTGCCTAGCAAGGTCTAGAAGTTTCTCTTTTGGAGGCATCGGTGTACGCCCCTCCATCCTTGTCAGGATAACCGTCTGACTTACGCCCGGAAGCGTGTATTCCTTCTTCAACACGGCTGCGGTCGCCAAAAAAGAACTAACCCCTGGTATCACTTCATATGCAATCCCCAACTCTGCAAGCCTGTCCATCTGCTCCCTGTGCGCCCCAAATATCGCCGGGTCTCCTGTATGCACCCTTGCAACTTTCAGTCCTTTTTCTTCCGCCTCTTTCATCACATGGATAACTTCTTCTAGATTCATCGTCGCACTGTTATAGATAACTGCCTCTGGCTTTGCATCCTGTAGCACTTTTGGATTCACAAGTGAACCCGCATAGATAATGACATCTGCCTCATCAATCAACTTTTTCCCTTTAATTGTCAAAAGTTCAGGGTCTCCCGGACCCGCTCCAATAAACGATACCATCCCAATCTCCTCTGCTTGTTAAAATTTTCCCAAAACTTCCCCACAAAAAAAGACCCACAACACAGATGGTTGCAGACCCTTTTTAAAATTCCTTTCCACATACAAAAAGACGCTCTTTGCCCTATGGTATGTTAGGATCTGCTTTCCTCGGAAGCTCTCCTTCTATCAGAAAGCAGGTTTCCTGACTCGTGGTTCTACACTCTATCTCCCCTTCTCACCTTACAGCAATGGTCTATAAGATATTGCTCCCACTTACAGTGACCGGATCGTTCAGGCTTCTCACCTGATTCCCTTTTCTGCCCAAAGACAGCACTCTCTGACGACATGATTTATGTAAAAGCATACCATATTTCCAGGATTTCGTCAATTTTTTCTACACTTCCACCCTCTGCATATCCCGATAGATTTTTCTGGTATACAATATCATCATATCTTTAGCCTTTCATTTTAGAAAACCATTGGGAATCAGAAGCTTACTGGCTCTTTTGACTATTACAATCAGGGTCAGGCAGCAGCCTGACCCTTTGATAGAAAACCAATACGATTATTTTTTAAAGATAATGGTTACTTTGAAGAGGTCGCCGTCTGTCTCTACTTTAAAGGTTCCGTTTTGGAGTTCGGTAAAGCTCTGGGCGATTGCGAGGCCAAGGCCGCTGCCTTCGGTATTTCTGGAAAGGTCGCCGCGTACAAAGCGCTCGGTTATCTCTTCTGGAGAGAAATTCATCTCAGTTGCTGACATATTTTTAAAGCTTACAATAACTTCTAGTTCATTTTCCCGCATATCGATATAGACTCTTGAGTGAGGCATCGAATATTTTAGGATATTTTGAACAAGGTTATCGATGACCCGGAAAGTCCGCTGCGGGTCAAGGGTTAAGATGCATTTTTCTCTTGGGAAATTCCAGCGAAAATCCAATGTACTTTCTGCAATCTTATCTTCATTTTCCAGGCGTACTTGTTTGATTAGGCTGACCAAATCTACTTCATCAAAATTCATAACGATGTTGTCACTTGTCGCTTTACTGACTTCAAAGAGGTCTTCAATCAACACTTTTAAGCGCTGTGATTTTTTATCTAATGTCTCAATATAATTTTTGCGTTCCTCGTCTGTAATGTCTTCTTTTTTCAGAAGGTCTACATAGGTGATAATCGCGGTCAGCGGTGTCTTTAAGTCATGGGAGACATTGGTGATTAGCTCTGTCTTCATATTCTGGCTTCTGACTTCGTTGTTGACTGCTTTTTGGAAGCCATTTCGAATATCGGTCAGTTCATCGCGTATCGGATTAAAAAGTCCCATATCTTCTTCTGTGGAGACATTTAAATCTCCTTCTGCCATCAGCCTTGTCACCTGCAGAAGTTTTTCATAATTGCTTTGAATCTCCCAACATTTTTTCTTAATCAGTATATAGAGCAGAATTGTGTAGAGCAACGCTCCAAAGACTCCACCAAACCAGATACAACAGAGGGCAGCGACAATCACGCCGTTTAATCCTACGACCTTCCAGATATTTCTGGTTAATTTTTCATCTAACTCGATATCCGTCGCCCAGTGCCAGAAACGAAGCCACAGATTTCTAAGCCATCTGCAGATTTCAATACAGAACATTTGTTCTCTTATCGTCCGTATTGGATGTGTAATATAAGGAAGCACAGATGCGATAAACCAATACCAACAAAGTGCAAAGCACAACCAGAAGATAAAGATAAATACAGTGGTTGCCATCTGAGAAGTATTTCCAAAACCAATGCTGTTAAAATCTTCCACAATACTGTCTGTCAGGGAATAGATTCCAAAATCCGAGATAGCAAAAGCACCCGTTGCTGCAAATCCTGCGATACCACCCCAGACCACCAGTTCTGTAGGAAGCCTGAAAAGCCGATTTTTGCGAAGCTCTAACGCTGGTACATTCTGCAAAATCAAAGCGAGCACTGCCATTGCCATCCAGATAGCCAGCACGCCAACACTATAGCCACTTCTCATATAGGCATTGCGCTCTATCCAATAATCTCTCCAACTATAATCATAGTCTTCTATTCTGTGAATCACAAAGAGAAAGGAAGTATTTTGAACCACTGGCGCTGGAATTGTCTTTAGAAGGTTATCATTGCGTTCTGCTATTTCATAAGCATCCTCATACGTAACCTCTTCGTAGACTGTCTCGGTAGCATCTTCACTTTCTTCTACAGTTCCTTCATAGACATAGGTCACATCTCCCATCCCATTGTCTTCCATAAGACGTATCAGAGAAGCCTGCTGCAAATATCCAAGGACATCATTTTCATCCATCGCAAGCCCCCAGGACTCTGCAATCTCAGGAACACCGCGGCTGTCATAGCGAATCAGGATTCCACCCTGATAATACTGTCTGGCATCTTCACTGTTGCCATGAATTGCACTGTTAAGATAGCCCTCCACTCCAAAATCCCTAGCCGGACCTGAGCCATAGCTTGCAAATTCATAATCACTTTGCATCGCTGAATATTGGTTGCGCATATTTTTCATCAATCGAGAAGCAGCTTCTCTGATTTGTTCCTGCTCTGCTTCTGTAAATTTTCCCATATCATAGTTCTGGGTAAAATATGTGTACGCATCCATATCTGGCGTCATCTCATAGTTCATATAGTAAATCGAAGAAAGCATATAGCGTTTAAAGGCTTCATCTACCTCATACATAACCTCTTTCTGCTTTTCATTCTGAACTTCATTTATATACATTTGTATATGTTCTGTTGCTCTGTTTCGAAAGAGAGGATAGGCACAGCACATCGCAGTCGCTGCTATCGCTGCGCACAGAAGAATCAGAAGAATCCCCTTGTAGCTGCCTCCCTTTATGATATTCTTTTTGTTTATCTCACTGTTTTTCCATTTTATACCCAACGCCCCACACCACCTTTAAATATTTTGGATTTCTTGGATTAATCTCAATCTTTTCCCGGATATTTCTTACATGTACCATAATCGTATCCGAATTTACTGCCTTTTCATTCCAGACTCTTTCATAGATTTCATCTGCTGAGAACACACGCCCCGGATGCTTCATCAAAAGGAGCAAAATCCGATACTCCATCGGTGTTACCTTCACTGGCACGCCATCCACCCGAAGCTCCACTTTCTCTTCATCTAACTCAAGCCCGCCAATCCGATACACATGCCCTTCCTCTGTGCCGCCATTTTTTAACTTATCTAGATAACGGCTATAGCGCCGAAGCTGCGAATTCACTCTTGCTAGAAGCTCAAGAGGCGTAAAAGGCTTTGTTACATAGTCATCTGCTCCCATATTTAGTCCTAAAATCTTATCTACTTCCTCTGACTTTGCCGAGAGCATAATCACTGGGAAATCATAGTCTTTTCGCATTTCCATAACCATCTGAATCCCGTCTTTTCTGGGCATCATCACATCTACAATTGCCAGATGAATCTCTTCCCTATAGATAATTTCTAGTCCTTCAATTCCATCTGCTGCTTTAAAGACTTCATATTCCTGACTCTTTAAATAAATCTCAATCGCATCCCGAATCTCTTTGTCGTCTTCTACTACCAATACATGATACTTATCCATCTTCATCTCTCCCTCTGTCTTTTTCATCATCTATCTCATCCTGCCGCTCCTTTCTAGAAATTATAGGCCTTTATCTTTTTCCTGGCTGTATTCTATCGGCAGAATCTTAAAAACAAATGCAGGTATTTCTAAAGAATTCCTAAAGAAAGCCTGCATATTTTTCTTATTATAACACATATTAAAATCAGCGAATCACAATCTTTTAAAATAGAAGGAGTTTTTATATGAGCAAAGAAAAAGAACTTGACCTGGCCACCTGTTCGGTGCAGGATTGTACGGGTCTTATTCCTTCTGGTCCGATAAGCGAAGAAGAACTTGAAGACTATGAGGAACTCTACCCTTTTCTCCCTAAAGTGCCCAAGACCAATACACAAAAATAATACGCTTTGTCACACAAAAAAGCTAATACCTAGGATTCTGTTTTACAGCCGTCCTAGGTATTAGCCCTTTTTAATGCTCTAAAGCCTGTGCCAGTTCTTCTAATTTCTCTTTGACATCAGGTCTGTCTTCTAGCCCTTTTTTATCTGAGCCTCCCATTGTAACTGCTCCTACACAGACTGCATCCAAATCATCTAACATATATTGTATGGTCTGTATGGTTCCTTCAAATTGTTTTGGCGATTCTGGCGCGCCTCCTACGAGAATCATCCCGCCCTTTTTTAAAGCTTGTCCTTTATCTCCACGAATCTTCGCCGCCCAGTAGACCTGAAGCCTGTCTAACACTGCTTTCATACTTCCTGGAAGATTATAGAAATATACGGGTGCTGCCAGAAGAATTCTGTCTGCTTTTTCAAGCTTTTGATAGATTTCCTGCATCGCATCTTCCATGCAGCACGCAGGATGTGTAAAACAATACCTGCAATCCCTGCAAGGCTCAATATCTTTTCTATTATAAAGCGGCAATATCTCCACCTCGCCGCTTAGCCGCTGCACCAAATATTCTGTCAGCTGCATCGTATGTCCTTTTTTTCTAGGAGACCCCATCAGTATCAGTGTTCGCATCTATTCTGTCATCTCCTTTTCTATCAGAACTTCTGTCGCCTTCATGGCATCTAATGTCAGCTGCATCAGTTTCTCCAAGTCCCATCCCAACTGCTCTGCTCCTGTACGAATAATATCCCTAGAACATCCTGCTGCAAAACGCTTGTCTTTGAATTTCTTCTTAAGGCTTGACAGTTCCATATCTGTACAGCTTTTGGATGGTCTCATCCGCGCTGCGGCGCCCACAAGCCCTGTCAGCTCGTCACAGGCAAACAAAATCTTCTCCATCTCATGTACAGGCTCTACCTCGCTACAGATGCCATACCCATGACTACATACCGCATGGACCACTTCCTCTTCTGCCTGAATCTCTGCCAAAAGCTCTGGTGCCTTTTTACAGTGCTCCTCTGGATATTTCTCAAAATCCACATCATGCAAAAGCCCACAAAGCCCCCAGAATTCTTCCTCTCCATGCCCTAGCTCTTTTGCAAACCATCGCATCACAGCTTCTACAGTATAGGCATGTTGGATATGAAATGGCTCTGTGTTGTATTTTTTTAACAATTCCAACGCCTGCTCTCTTGTAATCTTTGTTGTCATCTTATTTTTCTCCTTTTATCATAAAAATATCGCTGGTAACACATACATTCCAATCAGGATATACACGATAAGGTGCACCGGATAAAACCAATAAAAGAACCATTTGGGTTGTCTGCCACGCGTTCCATTGTAGAAAAAGAGCAATAAATATGCCAAAACTGCTGTATGTTCCCATGCACATAAGGCTGCTCCTGCGATGCACTGCAAGAGCCTCCACGGGCGAAACACATATAAAGTGACCATCAGCAGCACCCCAAAATCACCATAGTCCACATGTAAGACCTCTGCCAAACACATACCAACAAGTGCAGCTGCAATCTGCATCAGAGGTGTCTTCTGAAAATATTGGATGACATACAGTGTAAAAAGGCCCAAAAGCAGTGTAAAATAGACATTTTGATGCTCCCAATACCATGGGGTAATATGCAGTGCAAAGTCAAAAGGAATCTCACTAAGCAATGCAAAAATCCCAAGCCATATGGCATATTTAGCTATATTTTTCGTGTGAACAAAACCTTCCACTAAGAGGAAACAAAACATTGGAAATGCAAGCCTTCCAATCCCTCTAAGTATCTTATCAAACTGATAGATTTCGTTCCAGTTCGCCGCAAAGCGACTGCCAAGCGGGGAACCGCCCCATGCATTTAACACATAGGCTTCTAGTATCACTGCTCCCAGATGGTCGATAGCCATTATCCCAATAGCTACCCACTTTAGTACGGCCCCGCTAAGCCCAATCTTAGTCTTCATGTTTCTCTACAATCTCACCTTGTCTTTTATAGATAGCATGTTCTGGAACAACACCACGGACAGAAGACAATGGATAGATATTGCTCTCTCTGCCAACAACCGTTCCCGGATTTAAGATGGAGCCGCAGCCCACTTCTACATAGTCACCGACCATAGCGCCAAATTTTTTGATGCCTGTCTCAATATCACCCTCTGGTGTATGTACCTTTACCAGCTTTTTATCAGATTTCACATTGGAAGTGATAGAGCCAGCACCCATATGAGCCTTATAACCCAGGATAGAATCCCCTACATAGTTATAGTGTGGCACCTGTACTTTGTTAAACAATACCACATTTTTTAATTCGGTGGAATTACCAACCACTGCCCCCTCGCCTACTAACGCATTGCCGCGGATAAAAGCACAGTGACGCACCTCTGCCTCCTTGCCAATAATAGCCGGGCCATGAATATAGGCACTGTCAAATACTTTGGCTGATTTGGCAATCCAGACGTCTTCTCCTATTTTGTCATATTCTTCCTCGCTAAGTGTCTTTCCAAGCTTTTTGATAAATTCTCCAATCTTAGGCAACGCCTCCCATGGATAAATAAGCCCCTCAAAAAGCTCTGCTGCAATCGTCTCATTTAAATCATATAAATCTTGAATCTGAATCTTACTCATTCTATAACCTCCTATTTAAGTTCCGCTCCATCCCTTCAAGCCCCTTTATCTAGAACAATTTCCGGCTACTCCGTATCCTGAAATCGTTCTGGGGCTTGAAAGGCTTTCGCTGTTTTTAAGTTCCGCTCCATCCCTTCAAGCCCCCTTATCTAGAACAATTTCTGGCTACTTCGTATCCTGAAATCGTTCTGGGGCTTTGAGATCTTTCGCTGTTTTTTAAGTTCCGCTCCAGCTCTCCAAGCCCCCTTATCTAGAACAATTTCCGGTTACTTCGTATCCTGAAATCGTTCTGGGGCTTTGTGGGCTTTCGCTGTTTTGTTCTCTGTTTTTTTATAATATGCTGCTGCCGCGTCAAAATATGGCTTCATTGCAAAATGTTGCTGGCTTTTTAACACCTGTTCTGTTCGGCTTCTGACAAAGTGTTCTAATTTACCCATATATTCTTCTGAAGTAATCTCTCCATTGGCTACATAGGTCAACCCCTTCTCCCAACTTGCTGTCAGCTCTGGATTTAACAGTGAGCGAATTGATACATTGACCACATCAAAAATATTTTCCCCTAAAAGGGTTGGTGTAATCATCTGTGTTTTTTTATTTAGCGCTATGTATTTAATATTAACTAGCTTCTTCAGTATCTCTGCTCTTGTTGCACTTGTGCCAATTCCACTGCCCTTTATCTGTGCTCTTAACTCCTCATCCTCGATAAGCTGTCCTGCATTTTCCATTGCCAGAATCATCGAGCCGGAATTATAGCGCTTTGGTGGAGAAGTCTCCCCCTCCTTTATCTTAATTGCCTTCACAGGTAATTTCATCCCTTTTTTCAGCGTCTTTAATTCCTCTGATAAATCCGCACTGGCATCTTGTTCTTCTTCCTTCTTATTGTCTGGTACATTTGGCGTCACTTTTAGATACCCTTCCTCCATAAGCACCCGAAAATTCGCAAAAAACTTCTCCTTCTCCATCTGTGTGACAAGCGCTGTCTTCTGATAGATTGCCGGCGGATAGAAAATACTTAGAAATCGCCTTACAATCAGCTCATATACCTTCTGTGCAACTGGTGAGAGACTTTTTAACACGGAAATCCCCTGTCCGGTGGGAATTATCGCATAGTGGTCTGTAATCTGTTTATCATTGGTGTAGCGGGTCTTCTCAATCCCTTTTTGACTTCCCTTTGTCAAAATCTCCTGGGCAAAAGAAGCAGCTGTAGGATATTGCCGAAGTCCTCCTAGATTTTTATGGATTTCCTTGGCCACTGCTGTAGAGAGTACACGGGCATCTGTTCTAGGATAAGTCACCAGCTTTTTCTCATACAGCTCCTGTGTAATCTTCAACGTCTCATCCGGGCTTATCTTAAATCTTTTCGAACATTCATTCTGTAACTCCGCCAGGTTAAAAAGCAGTGGTGCATAGCGCGTCTCCTTCTTACGCTCCACAGACACTACCAAAGCTTCCTGCGGTGTAATCGCCTTTAATTTCTGTATCAGCGCCTTTGCATCGTCTTCCTTTTTAAATCCATTTTCCTTATATAAAAGCGGGGACTGAAAATAAGCACTCCCCTCCACCGCTCTCCACTCCCCATCAAAAGCCTTCCCCAAAAGCTCCTGTGTCAAAAGCACCCGGTAAAAAGGTGTCTTGACAAAAGAGCGGATTTCCCGTTCTCTGCGCACCACCATCCCAAGCACACAAGTCATCACCCGTCCCACAGATATCACCGTATACTTTACATTCTGAAAACTAGACACTGCCCGTCCATACTGTAATGTCAAAAGCCTGGAAAAATTAATCCCCATCAGATAGTCTTCTTTGGCTCTAAGATACGCCGAATCTGACAGATGGTCATACTCTGACAAATCCTTTGCTTCCTGAATTCCCCGAAGAATCTCTTCTTCTGTCTGTGAGTCAATCCAGACACGAAGTCTTTTCTTCCCTTTAACACCAGCCATCTGCTCTACTAACCGATAGATATATTCCCCCTCCCGTCCAGAGTCTGTACACACATAGATACAGGTGACATCCTTTCGATTCAAAAGTCCACTGACAATGGTAAATTGTTTTTTCACACCATCAATGATTTCATACTTCCACTCTTTGGGGAGAAATGGAAGAGTGGCAAGAGACCATCTTTTATAACGCTCATCGTAGACTTCCGGGTAGCTCATAGTCACGAGATGCCCTACGCACCAGGTAACAATGGCACTCTCAGATTCTAGATAGCCATCTTGTTTTTTCATATTTAGTTTTAAAGCCTTTGCAAATTCTTGCGCTACGCTAGGCTTTTCAGCGATGTATAGATTTTTACTCATATGGAATCCTCATTCCTGGCATAT
>Ga0137308_102486_pt1 | contig 12147 bp, 8 predicted proteins | sample Inofrocosms_June_FD_97181 | JGI IMG/M metagenome (GOLD analysis project Ga0137308, IMG submission 97181) | Mouse cecal microbial communities from Vienna, Austria - N-Acetylneuraminic and N-Acetylglucosamine D2O microcosms_June | ecosystem: Host-associated > Mammals > Digestive system > Large...
TAGTTTTTTCCTTTCTCCCATAATTGAGGTAGAAACATTGATACTTTTGTGTAGAATTCATTATACGTCATAAACCTTGCCAAAACCTTGCCGAAACCTTGTTTTTTTCATGTTTTGCAAAGAAAGCCCTGTGTGGTCACAGGGCTTTCCGAAACGTAATTGTAAATGTTACGCCTGCACTGGGGGTGCTTTCCGCCTTTATTTTCCCTTTGTGCGCTTTTACAATAACTAATCCTAATCCGTTCCCATCTGCCAGACGGGAATCATCACACTGATACATCCGTTCTAAAATATTTTATAAAATTGGATTTGAAAGCCGCAGAAAATAAGGGCTGGAGAATCCGAGAGACTATTAATATATTAAGGAGGATTCATATGATTTTTTCACCGTATCCTGATGAAAGAGAAGTTATAAATACAATCCGGAGATTTCGTAACGAGGATTACGCGTTGCTGTGAATGACATTTACTATGATTGACATGAATAACCTTGATGCTAACGGTATACTGCGGGATCTTCTATATAATTGGGGGATTGTAGATTACGAATTGTTATATCACGGTGGTGAGAATGGCATTTCTTGTAACGCTTTGTTTATACAGAATAGCAGGACAGATATTGTAAGATTGAAATTTTATAGAGTGAATAATGCAAGAGGGGATAGGCGCTTTTCAATTGAAAAGATTCGGAAAAAATGAAATCCGGAGAAATCAATGAAGGCGATCTCTTGTATATCTCTATATTCCGTTCTCCGAATGGTGTTCCGGTTATTTACTTTATTAACCTTACACATAATAAATTGAAATGAAAGCGTGTTTAGAGAAAACGTTCTCCACAAGGATGCCGCGCTTTCCTATGAAGCGTACAAGGAGATATTAAAGTAAAAGATACGGAAAAAAAGTAAGATTTGATTTATATTCCCTCATGCAAACGGTGCGGTGTTGACGGAAATACGCAGCATAGCACAACTGCGCTGAAACGCAATTGTGAATTTGCAGGAAGGTTGTCGGAATTTACATACTTTTGCCCAAAAGATATAGACATTTGTGTAAAAATTTGTTAAAATTATACAATACAAACAGCACTATAAGAAACCGTAAACAGATTGTGTAACAGTTTAGTCAGTTAAAGTGAATGGTTTAGAATTATGCCTGCACAAATTTTGGGCCATTGGCCTTGACGGAAGGATCTATTACCAGATTGCAGAGTCATGGAGGAAAGAGCATGGATATTCCGAACAAAACAGATATCAGTACACTTGGTCAAAACAGTCAGGAGCTTCACCTGCGAAAGATCGTGAAGAAATCAATCAGGGCATTGGCGCTGGGAGGCATAATGCTGCTGGCAACCATCATTACTAATTTTTATTGTATCTTGGTGGAAGAAGACCGTCTGGAGACCAACGAGTATTTAAATCAGTACCGTTTGGCTTCCAAGGCTCTTACATATGCCGTTCAGGCGTATTCTGTTACCGGAAACGAAGAGTATTATAATGATTATATGAGGGAGCTTAACGAGGACAGGAACAGGGATATTGCGTGGGCCGGTCTGAAGAAGAACAATATTACCGATCAGGAATGGAGCGAGATGGAGTGCATCGCGGAATTGTCCGACGGACTTGTGCCACTGGAAGAAGAAGCCATGAGGGCAGCAGCTGCAGGAGACCGGGAACAGGCAATTTCTTATGTGTTCGGCGAACGGTACGAGACCGACATCGTCCAGATTAATTCTCAGACCGATGCGGCTATCAACCGGATTCAGGACAGGCTGGACGTGAAGAAGAACATACTAATAACCGTTCAGGTGATTGTGGAACTGCTGTTCTTACTGTCTTTTCTTTATGTTATGCGCCAAATCAGTGTTACCATTAAGTTTTCCAGAGAGGAACTTCTGGTGCCGATTAAAAAGGTTTCCGACCAGATGGTTGCAATATCTGAGGGAGAATTGCACGAGGCATTTGATATGCAGGAGGACGACAGCGAAGTCGGGAGAATGGTTGCGGCGATTCGGTTTATGAAGGAGAATCTTGTAAAAATCATTGGTGAAATCACCGCGGTATTGGAGCAGATGGGAAACGGAAACTATAATATATCTCTGAATGAAAATTATGTGGGTGAGTTTTCTGTCATAAAGGATTCCTTCTATAAAATAAGCGAGGAGATCCGGCATACCTTACGTAATCTTCGGGAGATGTCGGAACAGATCAAGAGCGGCTCCTTGCAGCTGGCAGACGCTGCCACGAACTTAGCCGAATCCAGTACCTTACAGGCTACGACTATTTTTGATCTCACATCACTGACGGAAAATTTGTATGCGGATATGGATAAAAATTCCAATGATGCGAGAGAATGTGTGGAGATTGCTTCTCAAGCAGGCCGGACATTGTCTGTAGGTAACGAAAAGATGCACGAACTAAAAGAAGCAATTGATGAGATCAGGAATTGTTCGGAGGAAATCAATGCTATTATCGGCGCCATTGAAGATATCGCTACGCAGACAAATCTGTTGTCCTTGAATGCCGCAATCGAGGCGGCCCGCGCCGGAGAGGCAGGAAGAGGTTTTGCGGTGGTGGCGGAGCAGGTTAAGAATCTGGCGGAAGAATCGGCTCGGTCTGCCAAGGAAACCACTCGCTTGATCGAGACTACCGTGGCGGCAGTGGAGAAGGGAAATCTGATAGCGGACGAGACGGCGGATAATATGGGTGAAGTAATGGAAGGGGCTAAACGTGCCACTGAGAAGATGAGCCAGATATCGGATCTGCTGATCCAGAACGTGCAGTATATGCAGAAGATTGATGCCGATCTGGGGAATATATCGGGTGCGGTGGATGACAATGCCGCAACCTCGGAGGAAACGGCGGCTATCAGTCAGGAACAGAGCGGCCAAGTAGAACGCATGGTGGATTTGATGGATAAGTTTGTAATTTAATAAGGAATGTGGGAAGAAATAAGCAAGAGATGAAAAAGACTGTATTGCTGTCTGTCGGCAATACAGTCTTTTTGTCTGCGGTGAAGTCTTTGCGCTTTTCGTATCCAAAGGAACAGTTTAAGTTCTTGCCGACATAAGGCTGCTGGAAGAATACCTTTTCAAGCCCCGGTAAAAAACAAATACTGCAGCTGCCGCAAGAAGGACGGTATATCCCAGCACCGCAAGCATACGGCCTATTTGAAAGTGAACCATAAGGTGAATCGGCTGGTAAACCGACATACCCACCGGAATTACTAAATAAAGCATGAATTTTACGGTTCCCTTGAAAATACCGTCCGGATAGGTCGAAAAGTTGATCATGCTGTCCAACATCTGCTGTCCGAACATTTCGGCTCGAATAAACCAGAAGGATAAACTGCCCATCAGAACTGCAAAGGATGTGATAATAACAGCTCCTGTGACGGTGAATAGGAGGAACAGGAAAAACCGCTGTATGCTGAAGCAAAAAAAGCAGATAATAATCAGGCCGTATAAAAGATCCCCCAGCGCAGAGGTGCTTGTGGAAGAAGTAATCACACTAAGCAGCACATTTTTGGGCATTACCAGATAGGAATCCAATTTGCCGTTTATGATGAGATCAGACAGGGAAAATGCTTTTGCAAATAAAATGTGGGATAAGCCGTAGCTGCTTGCGGTAAGTCCCCACAGCAGCATGATTTCATCCATAGTATATCCGCCGATATCTTCTTTTAAGCGGAATAAAATCATCCACTGAACCAGAAAAGTAGCGTTGTTGAGTACCATAAAGAGAATATTGGTGAGAAAAGTGACTTTGTTGAGCATTTCTCTCATCATATTGTATTTAACGGATAATGCACATACCCGTAGTTGATTTTTAACCGCCGTTAACATATAATTTTTTAACCCCCTTACTGTAAATAAACAGCATGAACCCGCATCCTGCGGCCAGATAAATCAGCTGGGCGACAATGATTTCCACCCATTTTTCCGGACTGAAATCGACGATCAGTTTGGATGGACCGTAGCATACTGTATATATCGGTGTCAGTTTAAACAAAGGCTGCAGGGAAGCAGGAAAGATTTCTATAGGAAAAATTGTTCCTACCACCAAAATCAGTTTATCATACAACCATTGAAAAGGATTGGAGTCCTCGATCCAAAATGACATCAGGCTGATACACAGCTTGAAAACTCCTTGAATGGTAATGCCCAGTATGATACAGGGGAGAGAGGCCAAAAGCGTCACCGCTCGAAAATCAGGCAGACCTCCCACCATGATTGTCCCTGCGATTACGGCAAGGCCGGCGAATATGGGAAGACGTATATTCCATTCTCCCGTATATCTGGAAAGGATGTAAAATGTGTAGTGATAAGGCTTATTGATCAGATAAGCTATATTGCCTCCCCGGATATCTGAAGTCACCTGCCTTGTGACCGTTGCTGTACGGGCGGCAAACCATATCATCTCCGTCATAATTACATACCATATCATCTGCGTCTTTGTATAGCCTGCAATTGTCTCTCCGGGTGAGTCATACATATAATTCCAGAGATGAATAAAAACAAATATAAAGATAAAATAACTGATAAAGCTCATTACAATATTAACGGTATACTGTAGATTTTCCATCAGCACAGACCGATAAATAACGGCGTACTTTTTCATAAATTCCCCCCATTCTGCCGCATATACGGCATTTATATTTAAACCGGATCAGACCGGCGCACAACAGCGTGCATTAATATACCCGCATAATCATTCTTTTCCCGAAGATATTTTGCCGGCGTGATTTCATAACCGGTAACGTTCATATTCTGTCTTTCAGGATCTGTCTGCTTTTGTGTTATATATTTCCATAATGATATTTTCCAGAGGGATATTGGAAATATTTATATCCTCCACATGCTCTGCATCGATTTGCCGCAGTGCATCGTTTATTTTGATTACGGTGGTATCCACCTCCATTTTCACCCGGCCGCCCTTTTTCTTAAGGACGGTTATACCTTCCGCAGAGGGCAGCAGCGCCTCTTCCTGAAGCTTGAGTTCCACAACCTTTTTATTCAGGTAGTGGTATTTCAAATGTTCCATGGAGTCATCCAGCACAACCTGCCCGGAATTCACAATGATAATGCGTTTGCAAAGCTTTTCAATATCGCCGATATCATGGCTGGTCAGAAAGATGGTAGTGTGGAGTTCCCGATTCATTTTTTTAATTAAGGAGCGGATGTTTTCTTTTACCACAGGATCCAAACCGATGGTGGGTTCATCCAAAAACAGAATTTGCGGCCTGTGAATCAGGGAAGCTACAATTTCACAGCGGATGCGCTGGCCCAGAGAAAGATTGCGGACGGGAGTATTTATAAATTCCCCCAGCTCAAAAGTCTCTGAAAGCTCTCGGATGCGTGCTTCCGCTTCTCCGTCAGGTATGTCATAAATTGCACCGAAAAAGCGGAAGTTGTCATAAGGCGTCAAGTGAGTCCAAAGCTGCTCTTTCTGTCCGAACACGGTTCCGATTTTATAAGCCAGCTGACGGCGTCCTTTGGAAGGGTCAATTCCTAATACCTTTATTCCTCCGCCGTCGGGATAGAGTATCCCTGTCAACATCTTAATCGTAGTGCTCTTGCCCGCTCCGTTAGGACCGATAAAAGCCAAGATTTCCCCCTCTTCCACATCAAAGGAGACATTGTCAACTGCCCTGATTTCCTCTGTCCGGGGATGAAAGATTGCTTGAATACTGCCCCTCATTCCTTTTTCCTTTCGTTTCACCCGAAAGGTTTTTGATAAATTTTCTGCTTCAATTACTTTCGTCATAATTACCATGCCTTTCCGTAACCGGCATTTGAAATGCAGTTACAAAATACGACTTTCCGGATATATCATATCCAAAGAAAGTACATTACAGATTCATTGCAATCTCTATAAATAAAAAACCGCTCTGTTATATACACTTCTGTGCATATACCATGCGGCTTCTCATTTACCCCAATAACCGCATAGCCAAATAAGACTTATCATCTTACGGCCATGCGATATTCCGATGAATAATCGGTATCAAATTATAACCGTAAAATAAAAAATCTGCTGCTCCACGACTGAAATTGGAAAAAAATAATTTATGTGCGACATCTATTTATCTCCTGTTTGAAATTTCAAATAACATATCACGGCTAAAATAAAAAGTCAAGCAATTTTTTTGAAAAATACAATCTGTGTTAACAGTTTGTTACTGTTCACTTTGTTCACAGCAACCTATGCACAGAAATCGTAAAACAGCGATTTCGTGCATGTCTGTCTCGGGTTTATCACACGCTTTTTGCGTCTTGCTCATATAGGGCGGTTTGTATCTTTAAGCCGCTTCCTGTAGTCGGAGGGGGAAAATCCCTTTTGTTTATGAAAAATACGACTGAAATATAACGGATTATCATACCCTACAATATGTCCGATTTCCGTCACCGTATATGTGGTGGTTTCCAAAAGCATCTGCGCGTTTGTAACACGGATGGAAACGATATATTGCATGGGAGTAATTCCGGTATAATCTTTGAAATTCCGTATAAACCAGCTGACACTCATGCCTCTGGATGCCGCATATTCCCGAATGCTGATATCGGAATTATAATTATCGTTAAAATATTGAGCCGCTAAATCCATTTCCGTGTCCAAATATTCATTTTTCAGGATTCGCTGCTTGGAAAGCTGTCTGTGTATGAGGATGAGGAGGTGGCGGAGAAGCATGGTCAGCATTTCCTCATAATCTGCCTGACAGCGTTGCAGTTCGGAAATCATTCTTTTAAAAATCCTCTCGTATTCCAGCGTAGTTCCCGTATAAAAAACACGCATATCATCCCGGATTCCATAGCTGCGTAGAATGTTTTTCACATTGCCGCCTGTGAAGTGGACCCAGTAGACTTCCGGCTGATCTACGGCATAGTATTCATATTTCTGAAATTCCTTCGGACGGAATAATACCATGTTGCCTGCGGTGACTATAGTATCATTTTCTGCATGGTCAAAATGAAAATGTGCAGAGCCGGAGGAGACGTAAATAATCTGGAAATCCAGTCTTCCGCGGGGACGGTATGTGGGCAGTTTCGGATGTGTGTATAGGCGGTAAGTACCGCAGCTTCCGACAATTAGAGGTCTTGTCTTATCCTTAAAATCAATCAGAGAATTATGTAAGTAACCTGAATTTAAAAACATAGATTGCGCCTCCATGACGGTTTATAAAGTGATTGTATCATTTTGTGCATGTTTTGTCCAATTGAGTTTATGGACTTGGATTATGAGTAATCGTAAAATGTACTTAAGAAAAGAGTGAGGAGAAAAGAGTGAGGAAAAAGCAAGCGGAGGACAATTCCGGAATGGGAGAACCGGATGTCCGGATCACACAAATCATAATAAATTGCCGCAGAAGGCAATAGATAGGAGGCAGCCCATGATAGTACCGAGATTTTATGAAGATCTTACAGTTTTACATGACGGAACAATGCCGCCCAGAGCTTATTATATCCCCGCATCAAAGCGGATGGATAATCTGGTTGAACACAGGGAGGAATCGGACCGTATGCAGCTCTTAAACGGAATCTGGAGGTTCAGGTTCTTCGAGAGCATTTATGATGTGGGGGAAGCATTTTATGAAACAGGATTTGATACATCCGATTTCCATGAGTTGAATGTTCCCGGTGTCTGGCAGGCAGCAGGATATGATATCTGCCAGTATACGAATGTCAGGTATCCCTTTCCCTTTGACCCGCCCTATGTTCCGCAGGATATTCCCTGTGGCGCATATGTGTGCGGTTTTGAATATCACAGGGACGATCAGGCGCCAAAGGCATATTTGAATTTTGAAGGAGTGGATTCCTGCTTTTATGTATGGCTGAACGGCTCCTATGTCGGTTACAGTCAAGTCTCCCATATGACAAGCGAATTTGATGTGACGGCAGTGTTGGAAGAAGGGGAAAATAGGCTTGCGGTTTTGGTTTTAAAATGGTGTGACGGAAGCTATTTAGAAGATCAGGATAAATTCCGTATGAGCGGAATCTTCCGGGATGTCTATTTACTGAAAAGACCGGAACAGTTTGTATCCGATTACCGTATCAGAACCGTTGTGGGAAAAAAGAAAGCGGAAGTAAAAGTTGATATGTCTTACAGCGGTCATTTTATTGACACTAAGGTGACTATTTATGATAAAGAAAATCAAGTAGCGGCATCCGGAAAGGCCGGGTGTGGATGTATTTCCCTGAATGTTGCCTCGCCGGATCTGTGGAGTGCGGAAAGCCCCGGATTATATACACTTGTCATCGAAACCGAAAAGGAAGTGATTACGGATTATGTAGGTTTCAGGACGATTGAGATCAAGGACAAAGTGATATATCTGAACGGGCAGAATATTAAATTTCACGGCGTCAACCGTCATGATTCCGATCCGGTCACCGGATATACCATTGGCATGGAGCAGTTGATAAAGGATCTTGCGCTGATGAAACAACATAATTTTAATGCTATCCGCTCCAGCCATTATCCCAATGCGCCTTATTTTTACCAGCTGTGCGATAAGTATGGCTTTATGGTAATTGACGAGGCTGATGTAGAGGCTCACGGTCCCTTTATGCAATATTACAAAGAGGATACGGATTACAACCGCTTCAAGGGTTGGAATGAAAAAATTGCGGATGATCCGGCTTGGGAAGCTTCTATTTTAGACCGTGTAATGCTCATGGTTCAGCGGGATAAGAACCGTCCCAGCATCGTCATGTGGTCTATGGGAAACGAAAGCGCATACGGCTGTAATTTTGAGAAAGCGTTGGAATGGACAAAGGGATTTGACCCGGAGAGAATCACGCAGTATGAGAGCGCACGGTACCGAAATTATGACAAGGTATATGATTATTCCCATCTTGATTTGTACAGCAGAATGTATCCCTCCCTTGAGGAGATAGAAGAATATTTTGAAAAAGATGCCGGTAAGCCGTTTCTGCTAATTGAATACTGCCATTCCATGGGAAACGGCCCGGGGGATTTGGAAGATTATTTCCGGATTATCCATGAACATGACATGATGTGCGGGGGCTTTGTATGGGAGTGGTGTGACCATGGGATTTTTGCCGGAAAGGCAGACAACGGGAAAACAAAGTATCTCTATGGGGGGGATTTCGGGGAGGTGATACATGACGGCAATTTCTGTATGGATGGTCTTGTCTATCCGGACAGAACTCCTCATACAGGTCTGCTGGAATATAAAAATGTGCATAGACCGGCAAGGGTGGTTTCCTATGACGCGGAGACAAAAGAATTAAGGCTTCATAATTATTTGGATTTTACGGATTTAAAAGAGTATGCGTCTGTCAGCTATACAGTAACCTGTGACGGCATCGGAGTGGATTCCGGGAAAGTTCCGTTATGTTCCGTGGCTCCCCATGGGGAGGCAGTGCTTAAACTGGATGTTACCGTTCCGAAAGCCGGAAGGGCGTATCTGAAGATCACTTACCGGCTTCTCGAAGAAACGCCGCTGGTACCTGCAGGCCATATATTGGGATTTGACGAAATTCTTTTGGCCAATGAGGACGGCAGAAATCAGACGGCACTTAGATGGCTGAATCAGGAGAAAAATGCGGACGGAGCAGTGGGAGTGACGGAGACGGACGGGGAGGTGATTTTAAAAGGAAAAGGGTTTACATATGTGTACAACAAGAAAAGAGGGCTGTTTGACAGCATGAATTATGGTGGAAGGGAGTATCTGGACAGCCCCATGGAATTGAATATCTGGAGGGCGCCTACGGACAACGATATGTATGTAAAGCATGAATGGCATAAAGCCCGATACAGGCAGGCCTGCCCAAGGGCTTATGTCACCGTTGTGGAGCTCTCTAAGGACGGTGTTGTGATTACAAGCACTCTGTCGGTTTCGGCAGCTTCCCTGCAGCCTGTGATGAAGGTAAAAGCCGTCTGGACAGTGGATAACAATGGGGGGATTAATTCCACGCTGGATGTGGTCAGGAACGAGGAATTCCCGGAGCTTCCCCGGTTCGGGGTGCGCCTGTTTCTCAACAGGAAGCTGGAGAACGTCTCCTATTACGGTTACGGCCCTATGGAAAGCTATTGCGATAAACACCGGGCAGCCAGCCATGGTTTGTATCGCGCCAAGGTCACGGATCTGCATGAGGACTACATACGGCCGCAGGAAAACGGAAGCCGTTTTGACTGTGATTATGTGGAGGTTTGTAACGGGCAATTCGGGCTGGCAGCAGTATCGGAACAGCGTTTTTCCTTTAACGCCTCCGTCTATACGCAGGAGGAATTAGAGGAAAAGGATCACAATTTTGAATTGGAGGAATCGGGAAGCACCGTGTTATGTCTTGACTATGCTTTAAACGGAATCGGCTCAAACAGCTGCGGGCCTAAAGTCTTGGAACGCTACTGTTTTGACAATGGCACATTCTGTTTCCGGTTTAAATTAGTACCCTTCGTAAAAGTGTGGAGGAAATCACTAAGCTCGAAAGGATCTCGCTAAGTGATTTCACGCTCTGCGAAGCAGAGCTTCTCTCCAAACTGCTAAAGCAGTTAGAAGAATCGTTTGTGCGATTTTTCCAGACTTACACCGATTCATTGATTGTTTGTGCCGACTGCGTCGGCATGTCTGGAACAGGGCTTTTCTGGGGGTTAGTGGTGGGGGAATCAATTGTTTTGTATGGGGATTTTCAATAGAACATTTAGGAGGAGGTATTTTTATGCAGGAAAAAACATATTTGAAATGGTATAACAAAGTGGGTTACGGTTCCGGGGATATTGCAGGCAATGTGGTGTATGCCTTTCTGTCATCCTTTGTCATGATTTATCTGACCAATACAATCGGCCTTTCCGCAGGCATTGTGGGTACGTTGATTGCGGTGTCGAAATTGTTTGACGGATTTACCGACATTTTTTTCGGCACCATGATTGACAAGACACATAGCAAACTGGGTAAGGCGAGGCCGTGGATGCTGTACGGCTATGTGGGCTGTGCGGTAACATTGGCGGCAATCTTTGCCATTCCCGTGAATTGGGGACAGACGGCACAGTATGCTTGGTTTTTCATTGCATATACTTTGCTGAACGGGGTATTTTATACGGCAAATAATATTGCTTATTCGGCTCTCACATCCCTTGTGACGAAGAACAGCAAAGAACGGGTTCAGATGGGGTCTTACCGGTTTATCTTTGCCTTTTCCACAAGCCTGTTGATTCAGTCCGTAACCATCGGCCTTGTGGCTAAATGCGGCGGCGGCGCGGCGGCTTGGAGGACAGTGGCCATAATCTATGCGGTGATCGGCCTGATTATCAATACGGTTTCTGCATTATCCGTAAAAGAGCTTCCGGAAGAGGAGCTCAACGAGGCCGCGGAGAGAGAACAAAAGGAGGAGAAATATGGGTTGGTGGAAGCTTTAAAGCTTTTGGTCACAAATAAATTCTATTTAATGATTTGCGGAGTTTATATTTTACAGCAGTTATACGGGGCAATGATTAACGCAGGCATCTACTATATGACATACGTGCTTAAGAACGAGAATTTATACGGTGTGTTCTCGTGGGCCACTAATATTCCGCTCATTATTGCGCTGATATTTACTCCGACTCTTGTGGGCAGATGGAAGGGTATGTATAAGCTGAATTTAAGAGGCTATATGATTGCGGTCATCGGCAGAGCCCTTGTAGCCGTAGCAGGCTATATGGGAAGCGTCCCTTTGATGCTGGCATTTACGGCGCTGGCAGCGCTGGGCCAAGGTCCCTGGCAAGGGGATATGAATGCAGTCATTGCATCCTGCTCCGAATATACTTTTTTAACAAAGGGTAAAAGAGTGGACGGTACCATGTATTCCTGTACTTCCCTCGGCGTAAAGCTTGGCGGCGGCTTGGGTACGGCGATTGCAGGATGGCTTTTGGAATTCAGCGGATTTAACGGTAAAATGGCAGTCCAGCCGGAGTCATGTATCAATATGCTGCACATTATGTATTTGTGGCTTCCGTTGGTCATTGACGTGATTATCCTATTGGTTCTCTCACGGATGAAGGTGGAGGAAACAAATGCGAAAATTAAGGCGGAGATGGGAATGGATATAAAATAGATAAGGGAAATGTAGTCTTTGGCAGTCCGCAGTAATATGTGGACTGCTTTTTTATGCACAGTCCCGTGCAAAGGATATATGCCGTTTTTAAAATA
>Ga0137308_102487_pt1 | contig 12142 bp, 11 predicted proteins | sample Inofrocosms_June_FD_97181 | JGI IMG/M metagenome (GOLD analysis project Ga0137308, IMG submission 97181) | Mouse cecal microbial communities from Vienna, Austria - N-Acetylneuraminic and N-Acetylglucosamine D2O microcosms_June | ecosystem: Host-associated > Mammals > Digestive system > Large...
TCTTGATAGGGCTTTTATTAGCGGTGATTGTATTTCCGGTGGAACAAGGGGAGAGAAAGGAACAAGAGGCAGAAGAAGTAGCAGTAAGTACAGAAATGCAAGAAGGAGCAAAAGAGACGTATGAGGAGCGAATGGAGCGAAAGTTAGAGCGCCTGCTTGGAAGTGTAGAGGGAGTCGGTGAAGTGCGGGTGATGCTAACGTTTGTAGGAAGCGGCGAAAAGCAGGTGGAAAAAGACAGAAATACAGCTGACGAGGGACAAAGTGAGGAGACCATCTATGAGGAACACGAAGGCAATGAAAGGATGCCTTATGTAACCTCAGAGACAAATCCAAGAGTGGAGGGAATACTGGTGATTGCACAAGGCGGAGGAGACAGTCAAGTAAGAAAAGAGATTCTAGAGGCCGCACAGGCATTATTTGGGATTGAAGCACATAAAATTAAAATAATGAAAATGGAGGGAACACAGTGAAACAGTTAAAGCAGTTAAAGAAACCAATATTTAAGAAGAACCAGATGATTATCACAGCACTTGCGGCGATGATAGCAGTCGCCGGGTATCTGAATTATTCGGGAACCAAGCTGGATGAATCTCTGTTAAGTGCAAACAGTTCTGCGATTGAAGATGTGGAGGATGCAAGTCTTGCAGAAGATATTTCGGCAGAGGACCTCTATGCAGAGACTGGAGAGGATGAATACGCAGACATTGAAAGTCTAGACGCAGATGCAGACGTGGCGGATGCGGATATGGCAGATGTGGATACGGCAGAAGAAAAGGTAGGGGAGACCGTGCTTGCAAGCAGTCCGGTAGGAGTGGGGCTTGTGTCGGAAGCAAAGGTAAGCAGGGAGCAGACGCGCTCTAGAAACAAAGAGATATTGATGGAGCTGATTAACAGTACAAATATTACAGATGAGCAAAAACAGGGTGCGATTGATGAAATGGTGCAGATGACAGACGTAGCGGAAAAGGAGCTGGCGGCTGAGACGCTTTTGGTGGCGCAGGGCTTTAGTGAAGTGGTGGTTAGTATCCATGACGCAGGAGCAGATGTGGTAGTCAGCAGTACACAAGTCAGCGATTCCCAGAGAGCGCAAATTGAGGATATTGTAAAGCGCAAGACAGGGATTGAAGCGGCGAACATAACAATTACACCGGTGACAGCGGAATAAAGAAGGAGGAGCCTTTGTGGGCTCCTTCTTTGTTATATCAGGACGCCAGGGTGGGAGGGGAGTAGGTTCCCCAAAGACCCCGCTCTCGCTTAATGAACGCCTATAGCGGTACTAAGCTCGCGACTGCGCGTTCCGCTTGCGCTCGCTAAGTGCCGATGGCGTCCAATGGGTCTTTGGGGAACCTACTCCCCTCCCACCCTGACTGACTGTGGTCAGCCATAGGATTCGAGTTTGGGCTTGTAAAAGTGGGAAGTGAGTTGTATAATGATAAAATGTAAGTGAGAATTATTATCAGTTACGAGATAGAGAGCAGAAAATGGAGGCTTGAGATGACGTTATACGAAGGAGAAAAAGGAAGTACCCTTTTGGTGCTTCGAATGGCTCTGCCAGTGCAGACAGAGAGAAGGCTTGAGGTGCTTGGAATGCTGGAGGGGACTCGGATTGTAGTGGTGAACCGAAAGAAAAGGGGCGCTATGATTGTGAAGATTCGAGGGACAAGATTTGCAATGGGACAGAGTATTACAAGACATATTGAGGTGAAAGAAGTATGAATACAAAAGAGTTGACGATTGGATTTGTGGGGAATCCAAATTGTGGGAAGACGACGCTCTTTAATGCATATACAGGAGCCAATTTAAAGGTGGCAAACTGGCCGGGAGTGACGGTGGAGAAGAAAGAGGGAGCGATGCGGCTGCATGATGAGACGTATCGGCTGGTGGATTTGCCAGGAACTTACAGTCTGACTTCTTATACCATGGAGGAGATGGTTACTAGACAGTATATTTTAAGTGATGATGTGGATGTGATTGTGGATGTGGCAGATGCTTCGGCGTTAGAGCGAAATCTCTATCTGACCTTGCAGCTTATGGAGCTTGGAAAGCCTGTTGTACTGGCTCTTAATATGATGGATATTGTACAGGAGCGGGGGATGGAGATTGACCTTCATCGTCTGCCGGAGATGCTTGGGATTCCCTGCGTGCCTGTGTCAGCCAGAAAGAAGACGGGGCTTGAGATTTTGATACATACGGTGGCGCATCATCAGGATAAGGCACAGGGAGAGAAGATTATTCATCATCATGATTTGGAGAAAAGCCAGCACGAAGGAGTGGAGGAGCATCATAAGCGCTATGCGATGGTGTATTCGGATGAGATTGAGGATAAGATTGATGAGATTGGAGAACGGCTTTTAAAGAAATATCCTGAAGAGACAAACGAGAATCTTCGGTGGTATGCAATTAAGATATTGGAAAATGACCAGGAGATAAAAGAGAGATTTTCACTGGATTTTTCAGATATCTTAGATAAAGATTATGAGAAAGAGATTATCAACCAGAAGTTTGGATTTATTGAAGAAGTGATTGCAGAATGTGTGGCGAATCGTACGAAAAAGGTAGAGTCTACGGACCGGACAGACAGGATTTTAACACATCCAGTGTTGGGACTTCCGATTTTTCTTCTGATTATGGCTTGCGTGTTCTTTTTGACCTTTACAGTTGGAGACTGGTTAAAGGGCTACTTTGAAGTGGCACTTGAATGGGTGACAGAGACAACAACGCAGGGACTTTTTGCGATGGGCGTAGGAGAGATGTTGATTTCTCTGATTACGGATGGAATCTTAGCCGGAGTTGGTGGGATTCTGACTTTTTTGCCCAATATTTTTATCTTGTTTTTGGCGCTTGCCTTCTTGGAGGACAGCGGATATATGGCGCGGGTTGCCTATGTGATGGATGGGATTATGGGGCGGATTGGACTCTCGGGCAGGGCATTTCTGCCGATGCTTCTTGGCTTTGGCTGTACGGTTCCTGCGGTGATGGCATCGAGAGTGCTGGAAAATAGAAGAGACCGGATGAAGACGATTTTAATTACGCCTTTTATGTCTTGTAGCGCAAGACTTCCTATCTATGTGTTGTTCTCGGAGTTGTTTTTTGGGGATAAGGCGATGATAGCAGCATTTTCCATGTATGTACTAGGACTTGTGTTAGCGATATTGGCGGCTTTTGTGCTTCGAATTTTGGATAAAAGCGAAGAGGGAGATATGCTTTTGATTGAGCTTCCAGAGTATAAGACGCCAAATGCCCATACCATTCGCATCTATGTATGGGAAAAAGTAAAGGATTATCTGTCGAAGGCAGGAACGACGATTTTTGTGGCTTCGATTGTGATGTGGCTAATTATGAACTTGGGTTTACATGGATTTACGACGGATATGAATCAGAGCTTTGGAGCGATAATTGGAAAGGTACTGGTACCTGTATTTGCCCCGATTGGGCTTGGATACTGGCAGATTGTGCTGGCACTGATTTCGGGAATTGCGGCTAAAGAAGTGGTAGTCTCTAGCTGTTCTGTCTTATTTGGTATTGGAAATGTGACAACACAGGCAGGAATGGCAAATCTGTCAGAGCTTCTAGGACAGATGGGATTTGGCCCGCTAAATGCCTATGCGCTGATGGTGTTCTGTCTGCTCTATGTGCCTTGTATGGCAGCCGTGGCAACGATTAAAAAAGAGACAGAAAGCTGGCGCCTAACGGGCATAATGGCGGTCTTTCAGTTAGTGATAGCATGGGTTATGGCGTTTCTTATCTTCCAGATAGGAAGCCTTATGAGGTGAAAAATATGATAAATCTGATATTGATTGGACTCTTGGGCGCATATTGCGCCTGGGTAGTCTACCGAAAATATATGGATAGAAAAAATGGCAAAGGATGTTGTGGTTGCGGGAGTGATTGCACAGCCTGTAAAGGAAGAAAGAAAAACAAATAATTGCGGAATAATCGAAGGGGGGAATGGAATAGATTTAAAAGAAAGGTGTGGGACGAAGAGAGGGCCAGTATGGTGTTTCTAGAAGTGAACCGTTTGATTCTTTTGGCAATTTTCCTGGTGTATGCGGTGGGATGTCTGATACTTTGTCAGCGGATGTTTGGATTGTGCAGTTCAGGTTGTGGGATGGGCACTTTTGTATGGAGGATTTTATTTTGCGGAATTGCGGCACTTATCCTGATGGTGCTTACGGTATATCTCTGGTTTGGAGTAGTGCTGTTTTTGATGATAGTGACAAGGCAGCTTTGCAGGCGCTATCATTCAGATATGATGCGAATATTGGTGACAACCGCGATGACCATTTTGATGATTTTAGTCGCAGTGGCAGGACTACAGATGATGCTTTGCACAGAGGATGACGAAGACGATGATGATTCGGATGCACGAGGTATTGTAATACAGGCGATGCTGCCATTAGAAGACAGATATTAGTTGCATAATATAGAGTATTTCGCTATGATAATAAAAAAGCATAGAGGACAAGAGAGGAGAATGTAATAGTATGGAAGAAAAGAAACGATTAGAAAAGGTACTTGCCTTTATCAAAGAACGGGGATGGACGTATAAGGAATGTGAAGAAGATGGTTGTGGAAGTATTGATTTTGAATATCGGGGCGTGTCCTACCATATCTGGGAGTTTTATGATAAGGAGTGGGGCGTAGAGACCAATGTGCGGCATGGAGGCGCTATGGAAGAGTTGACAGGAGACTATGAGAGTGAACTTTTGACGATTATGGAGGATTGGAGATAGCGAAGATAGAAGTGAAAATTTTGTTTGCATTTATAAAAAATGTGTGATAGAATGTCAGGGTATGGAGACGTATCGAAGTGGTCATAACGAGCTTGACTCGAAATCAAGTTGTCGGGCAACCGGCACGTGGGTTCGAATCCCACCGTCTCCGCTATCTGATTAGACCCGAAGGACATGGAAACGTTCATGTTTTTCGGGTTTTTCATTTATAACTGCTGAAAAATCTGGAAATATGGAAAAAGTTGTTATTAGAGTGAAAGCTAATCCCCGAAAGACGCGAATATTCTCACGTTTTTCGGGGATTTTGTATGGACTGAAAAGATAGTGTTTAAAGGGAAAGCTCATATTTTTCCACATCGAAATATCCATTTCCGTCTGCCTCAAAGAAGATACCATCTGCTTCTTGCGGCGTATAGACAGTAGAAGACATCACCTGTTCTCCGTTGTTGATAAAGACTTCTATAGAGAAGCGGTCCATCAGGATACGAAGGCTTATCTTTCCTTTTTGGTCTCTTACAGGTGCTTCTCGTTTGGTGATAATATTATAGCGAAAACCGGAATGTGTGCGGTCAAAGCATACAGTGCCTAGCTGTGCATCATAGGTAATAGAAGTATGATAGTCTTCGTTGGCAGCAAGGCGAATGGTAAAGTGCTTTAGCGTGTGTTCTTCTGCAGGATAGATATTGACTGTCATATCTAAGACACGGCCAGAGACTTTTGGCAGTGCAGTTGCTTGCTGCTTACATGCAATATTTTGATGTATCACAGGGTCTTTTCGGTAAGCTAAAAGTTCTCGTACAGGATTTTGCAAAAGCTTTCCATTCACAAAAGTAAGCTCTCTTGCTATCGTAAGCATCCCGTTCCATTTAGCACTATTTGGGCATAGATGACTGGTCTCCCAGGACTGCATCCAGGCAATCAAGATTCTTCGCCCGTCTGGTGTCTTTAGGGTCTGAGGTGCGTAAAAATCCAGACCATAGTCAAGTGCCTCTACACGCTCTCTTGTGAACTGGTGTTCACTCTTGTTGTACTTGCCAATCAGACAGATAACGTCATTTCCATTGTGGAACTTGAGATCTTCTGCAAGCATCTCCTGCGGTGATACTATCAGAAGTGCTTTTTCCCCTAACTCAAAAAAATCAGGACATTCCCACATCTTTCCGTATTCGTTGCGGCAGTAATCAAGAATCGTTACATAGCTCCAGGAGAATCCGTCTTTGCTGGAAAAGAGTGCTGCTGCGCCACTTTCGTCTGCTACCCGAATACCAGCGACTGCAAAAAAGCTGGCTTCTTCTTCATCCCACCAGATTTTGGGGTCACGGAAATCCTTTGCAAAGCAGGGCTCTGGAATATCGTCTGCGGTGATAACTGGATTTTTTTCATATTTCTGGTAATTGGTTCCATCACCGATGGCAATGCATTGGGTCTGATGGCACTCTGGAGTATTGTCTTTGCCGCGCACACCCGTGTACATCAAAAGCTGTCGTCCGTCAGGCAACTCGATGGCACTTCCTGAAAAGACGCCCTGTATATCATAGTCACTGTCTGGAGCTAGAGCAGCGGGAAGGCGTTCCCATTTGATAAAATCTTTGCTTTTTAGATGGCCCCAGTGGGTTGGCCCCCAGTGAATATCATAGGGATAATACTGATAAAAAAGATGGTATTCACCTTTGTATATTGAAAATCCATTTGGGTCGTTTAACCAGCCAATGGTAGGGGTTACATGGAAGACTGGACGCTCTTGTGGCAAGACTTGGGCTCCATGTTCTTCTTCAAAAATCCTTGCTTTGACTAATGCTGTCTGTTTCATTACTTTCTAACCTCGTCTCTATTCCGTTTGCAAGCTGTATAGATTTCCTGAAGCTAAAAATACACAATGGGAAGGCATTAGCCTCCCATTGTGGTATCACCGGGACGCAGTACAGCTTGCAGTTCTATTTTTTTATTTTGAAATGATTTTCCATGAATCAAATCGACAATTAAATGCACTGCTTCTTTTGCGAGCCGTTCGATAGGTTGTACGACTGCCGTAATCTGTGGATAGGTCAGCGCAATGTTGTTAGTTCCATCATAGGTGATAAGTTTTAGGTCTTCTGGTACGCGTTTTCGGTGTTGAAGTGCAGATTGTAAGACTGCCATAACCATAAGGTCGGTGGCAAAGACTCCATCAATATCGGGATAGTCTTCTAGCAGTCTGGCTGCTATATTCTGGTAGTAGCTAATATCTACGGTAGGCCATTTTATATGGATAGAACGACAGAGAATCCCATGTTTTCTCATCGTCTCTTCAAATACCTCGTGTCGTACATTGGCTGGCGTTGAGACTTCCTTCTCTTCCTTGATGCCGACAAATTGAACGACATTTTGGCAACCAGAGCGAAGCAGTTCCTCTGCGGCCATCTGGCCACCCATCTTATGATTGACACAGACACAAGGGATATTTTCTCCAAGGTCCCGGTCAAGTGCTACAATTGGCAGATGAATATTTTTGTACTGTAAAATATCGAGGACCGTGTGTGCACCAAAGATAATGCCATCTACCCGCCGCTGCTTTAGCATCTCAAGATAGCGCTGCTCATAGTTTTGTTCATAGTATGTATTGCATATCATAGTTTGATAACCTTTTTCACACAGAACCATCTCCGCAGCGTTGACAAACTGTGCAAAGAATGGATGTGCTACTTCTGGCACAATCACAGCTATAATTCCGCTTTTATGAAAAAACAGATTTCTTGCCATCTCATTTGGCGTATAATTTAACTTCTCAATCGAAGCCTGTACCCTTTGCCTGGTCTCCTCTTTTACATAACCCTTTCCGCTTAATACACGGGATACGGTCCCTACACCAACCTGTGCATGTTTTGCAACATCCTGAATCGTAGCCATACCTTAATTCTCCATTTCTCTTACCGAATTAAGTTTACTTTCTTTTTTGGCACTTGTCAATTATCCTTTGATACCAGAAGATGCGATTCCTTCAATATAGTATTTCTGCATAAAGATAAACATAATCAGCATTGGAACCGCTGATACTACCAGGGCTGCCATAATCGCGCTGTAATGGATAGGCTGTGTTCCAAAGAATACCTGAATCGCCAGCTGAATGGTACGTTTGCTCTCGCCGGTCATTACAAGGAACGGCCACATAAAGTCATTCCAGTGTGCAACAAAATCCAGAATAAATACCGTTGCATAGACCGTCTTAGAGATTGGCATTACGACGGTAAAAAAGGTTCTTACAGGACTTGCACCGTCTATCGATGCAGCTTCTATCAGCTCGTCCGGGATATCGCAGAAGAACTGCCGGAACATATAGATAGAAAAACATTTGGCAACGAAAGGAATCACCAGTGCAGGAAGTTTATTGACCCATCCAAGCTGTGACATCTCAATATAGAGAGGCAGCATAATGGCTTCCATTGGCATAACCATCAAGGCAACGACAAAGTTTAACATCAGACCTTTTCCTTTAAAGTCAAACTTGGCAAGCGCATATCCGCAGATGGAATTAAGAAGCAGGTCTAATACCAGAATCAACGCGATATAGACAAAGGTATTTTTAAATACCTGTAGCATATCAAGGCGCGAGAACACTTCTTTGAAATTGTCAAGAGATGCCTGTACAGGGATAAAAGTGGAAATGGAATTCATGTTGGCAAAAATCTGTGCCTCCGGTTTTAACGATGCGGAAATCATCCAGATTAAAGGTGAGACAAAGATAATGCCAATGATAATATTTCCTGCATAGAATAAAAATTTTGTCAGGAAATTTGAAGTTTTCATAGATTTTTTCATGATTGGTCTCCTTCCCTCCTAGTTGGTCTCCGCAATCAGCTTCTTCATCGACAGTGACATTACAACCACAATCACAAAGAAGACTGCTGCTACTGCACAGGCATATCCAAAGTTTCCTTGCTGGAAGCCCTGGGTATAGATATAGTACACAAGCGTCTTGGTGCTGTTCTTAGGTCCACCCTGTGTCATAACATAAGGCTGTGTAAACAGCTTCATAGCCTGAATCATAGTAATCATTACTACATATTTAATGGTGCCTTTTAATCCAGGCAGAGTGATATATAAAAACTGCTGTACTTTGTTTGCACCGTCCACAGAGGCTGCCTCATACTGGTCTCTTGGGATTCCCTGTAAGCCAGCGAGGAAAATCATCATCTGATAACCAGCACCTTGCCATCCAGACATAAAGATAATCGAATTCATGGCTGTCTTGGCGTTGCTTAAGAAGTTAATTGGTTCTAGTCCAAGACTGGTTAAAAAAGAGTTGATAAGACCAGTATTGGGGTTGGAATTATATAAAACAGTCCACAGGATAGAGATAACAACCATAGAGGTCAGCTGTGGGCTGAAATACATGGTACGAAAGATAGCCACTCCCCGGAATTTGGAGGAGACTAGCATCGCAAGTGCAAGTGCTAACACACATTGAAATGGTACCACAAGTACAGTGAAATATACCGTATTTTTAAGTGCAAGCCAGAAATTTTCATCTGATAAAAGTTTCTGGTAGTTCTGTAATCCGACAAAGAGAATGTTGTCTGGTCTTACAATCTGATACTGGAACAAAGAATAACGGACCGTATATAAGATTGGAACAACCAAAAATGCAAATAGTAAGAACATCGCTGGTATGGTAAATATATATGCAGCTACACGTTCATTTCTTTTTCTGCCTGATAGTTTGGATGGATTGGACATATCTTTCCCCCTCTTTCTATTGATTCAAAAGGCTGCACCGTTGGGTATCAGATGCAGCCCTTTGTTAGACAATTTAGTGTCTAGTTGGCATAGTACATATCGTAGTCTTCCTGGAAAGCTGCTACGACACCATCAAGTTCTGATTGGATATATGCAGTGTCCACAGAGTGAGAGGAAGCTGCCTCTGAGAAGATATTGGTCATCGCTTCTGCATATTTGGTAGAGAATACGGAATAGGAAGGAGTTCTTGGACGAGGAACCGCGGTGTTCTGAAGCTGCTCTACGAACATTGCACGAGGACCAGACTGGTATTCTGCCATGGCTTCTTCCTGATAAGAGGAATTACGGGTTGCTGGTTTTGCAATTGCAGCTGCATAAGTAGCTGTATTTTCTGTGTTGGTCAGCCATTTCAGGAATTCGCCTGCTGCATCGACATTCTGACAATCTTTGCTGACTGCTGCTGACCAGTCTCCGCAAGGAGATACTGCTTTTTTGGTAGTGTCAGATACTGGATAGTAGGTAACACCCCAGTCAAACTCTGCGCTTCCCTCTAAGATAGAGACATCCCAGGAGCCGCCTAACATGGTTGCGCAGGCACCATTTAAGAACTCATCCTGAATCGGGTCAATGTTTGCATAGCCATTAGCAATCATGTTTGCCAGATATTCTGCGGTCTCAACGGATTCTTTACTGTTGATATAACCTTCTGCCACAGCACCGTCATCGCTGATAAAATCCTTGCCATTAGAGATAAACATTGGCTCTAATGCATAAGAAAGACCCTCGCCGTGGTCCATAATAATATGGGTTCCTACGTAGCTGTCTGTAGTACATTTCTGTGCAATCTCTGCTAACTCAGACCAGGTCAGTGGATTGTCTATGGTACGGGAATCAATATCTGCCACATCAACGCCACAGTCTGTCAGATAATTTTTGTTGTAGTACAGTGCAACGGAAGATTCTGTAGAGGAGATGGCATATAACTCTCCATTATATGTACACTGTGCAACGGTAGAATCCACAAAGTCAGACAGGTCTTCTTCACTGAAATAATCAGATATTGGAACAATAATATTGTTCGCTGCATAGTAGGAGACGGTCGGGCCATCTACATAGAAGATATCAGGAAGGTCGTTAGAGGTAACCGCAGTGGTAATCTTATTCTCATATGCATAGGAATCTGAACGGTCAATCGCTTCGCGGCTTACCTGAATCTCAGGATGCTCCTCATTCCACTGAGCAAGCTTCTCTGTCCACCATGCCTCCACAGCTTCTTTGTCTGTAGGACTCCAGATGGTCAGATTTACAGCACCATCAGAAGATGCGGTTTCATTAGAAGCTTCTCCGGTAGCATTTGCTTCGTCGGTACTTCCACCGCCTGAGCCTCCACAAGCTGTCAGAGACAATGCCATAGCAGCTACCAACAACATACTTGAAACTTTTTTCATTTTCATATTGTTTCCTCCTTTTTTTTATGGAACCCATTCCATGAAGGGGCTTTAGTTACCACAGGAGATAACCTGTGGTGATATCCTTGCACTCTATATGGAACCCGTTCCATTTTTGTAATCACATAGTAGCACTTTGTTTGGAAAATGTCTATAGTTTTCTTTGTTTTTATATTAAAAATGTGAATATATACAAAAATAAAGTATAAAAATTGTGCATATTTTATAATAATATAGGAGCATAAGAGGAAAAATAGTATAAACACTATTGCGGAACCTGTTCCATAATGATATGATAGGACAAAAGATAGAAGGAGGAAAAAATAACGATGAAAGTACTACAAGAAGGCCCGCTTGCCAATTTTCTCAATCAGTTTATGGATTTGATTTTATTAAATGTATGGTGGTTCCTATGTAGCCTGCCAATCTTTACCATAGGTGCTTCGACTTGTGCGCTGTATGAAGTTACTATATCTTATGCACTCTATCAAAGCCCACCAGTGACTAGCACCTTTTTTGAAGCCTTTAGAAAACATCTGAAAAAGGCAACTGCATTGTCTTTGATTTTTTTAGGGGCAGGTCTGTTTTTGCTTGTGGATTTATGGTGTGCGCTGATGTGGAATGTTCCAATAAAGTTTTTGGTATTGGTGGTGATTTTAGCAGCCGCTTATTTTTATCTGGCTGTGTTAAGCCATATCTTTCCGGTGCTTACTTACTTTGACACCGGAGTAAAAGAGAGTATTAAGAAAGCTTTTCTTCTGTCGATGAGCAATGGGATATTTACCATCTTTATTATGGTATTGAATCTGCTTCCGGTTCTCTTGATAATATTGTTTCCGACCTACTTTGGACAGATTCTTTTTTTCTATGTAGTGTTTGGATTTAGTACGATTGCATATTTTTGTTCCCTTCATATGGTTCGCTTATTTGACCCACAGCGTACAAAGGAGGCAGAAGAGATAGAGGAAGAGCAACGCAGACTTCGGCAGGAATAGCTGTAAGTTTTTCTGGATTTTTGTCAATTTCTAAATGTTTTCTTGTAAAAACTGCCGATGTTCTGTATAATAAGTTGTGTATCGCGTAAGAGAAGCATGGTTATGCTGCTATACGAGGTACGATTATAAAACTAAGGGAGAACAAGAACATGAACGAAAACAAAGAATTCAAACCGTATATTCCGGCGGAGAAGATTACACCGGAATTTACAGTGACATCCATTATTATGGGAATTATCCTGGCGGTCGTCTT
>Ga0137308_102490_pt1 | contig 12132 bp, 13 predicted proteins | sample Inofrocosms_June_FD_97181 | JGI IMG/M metagenome (GOLD analysis project Ga0137308, IMG submission 97181) | Mouse cecal microbial communities from Vienna, Austria - N-Acetylneuraminic and N-Acetylglucosamine D2O microcosms_June | ecosystem: Host-associated > Mammals > Digestive system > Large...
GATATGTTTCCTAAGCCTTAATTTTACGGCATTTGACAAGATTGAAAACGCCGTAAAATCGCACTTAAATGCCACAAATCCCTTGAAATCAAAGTCTTTTCACATACCTACTTTTCCACCCGTGACATCAACACGACACACTCAACATGTCTTGTCCCCGAAAACAAATCTGCCCCTCTGACCTTTTCACACCTGTATCCCAGCTCTCCTAACACCTTGCAATCCCTTGCCGCAGTGGCGGGATTGCAGCTTATCATAACAATCCTTTCCGCTCCCAGCTTCGCCGCCCTTTCAAGCGCTTCCCTGTCACACCCCCCGCGCGCCGGGTCAAGCACCACAACATCCGGATTCAAACCCGTTTTGTTTATTATCTCCGCTGCTTTTCCGGCGTCGGCGCAATAAAACTCCGCATTGGAAAAACCGTTCAGCTCAGCGTTTTTCTTTGCGTTTACCACGGCGCTTTCCACTATCTCAACGCCGATAATTCTTTCAGCTCTTTTGGCCATGGAAAGACCTATAGTCCCTATGCCGCAATAAATGTCTGCTATTATCTTGCCGTCGGGCTCCGCAAACTCCGCGGCGGCGGCATAAAGCTTCTCCGCCATAGGGGTATTTACCTGATAAAAAGACTTGGGAGAAATGGAAACGGTATTACCACACATTGTGTCAAAAATTTCGCTTCTACCCGCAAGCAGAATCTCCTCCTCACCCATTATAACATTGGTATCCTGCTTGTTAATATTCAGTACGACGCCCTTTATATCAGGAAATTTACACATAAGCTCTTTGGAGAGTCTTTGCATTTCCGGTATTTTTCGCCTTGCCACTAAGGTAACGTTTATTTCACCGCTGTAATGTCCCCTTCTGAGGCAAATATGGCGCATTACGCCCTTGTTTTCCTCCTCGCTGTACACGCTGAGCCTGTTATTTTGTATATATTCTCTTACATAATTTACAATTTCCGAAAAGACGGCGGGCTGTAAAGCGCAGTCGGTACACTCTATTATTCTGTGACTGTTTACCGCGTAAAAGCCGCAGATAACATTGCCATCCTTATCCTTCCCGATGGGGTACTGCGCCTTGTTGCGGTAACGGGTTATATCTTCATTTTTTATAAAGGGCAAGAATTCGGGTTCAAGTCCGCCTATTCTCGCGAAAGCGTCTCTTATAAAGCTTTCCTTGGCTCTTACCTCCGCTTCGTAATCCATATGACGAAAGGAACACCCTCCGCATCTTCCGAAAACAGGACAGTCGTTTTCCCTCCTATAGGGCGACGAGATTAGTATTTTCTCTATCTTAGCGTAAGAGTAGCTGCTCTTCGCTTTCAGTATTTTCACCCTACAAACATCGCCCACGGCGGACATGGGGACAAAAACCACCTTGCCGTCTTTGTCCTTGCCTACGCCTGCGCCGTCATTTGAAATTGATGTTATTTCCAATGTGCAAATTTCGTTTTTGATCATATATCTCCTTTTGTGCTATGCTTTCGGAAAGCTTCTGAATACAATAATGTTACCGTCCGGATCGCAAAAACGCATGTTTCTTGCGCCCCACGGACGGGTTTCGGGTTTGTCAAGTATTTCAATGCCCAACTCATTAAGCCGTATATACTCCGTATCAACATCATCTACGGTAAACACCATATTCATATTTGAATTTTCACCCTCAGCATCGTCACATTTGAGGATGGCCAAAAATGCGCCCTGAGTATGTATTTCCTGATGTACCTCATCATCACAGTCAGAGGTTGTCTGAAGAATCTTTTTATAAAAATCAGATAAACGTCTGACGTCTTTTGTTATAAGTCCTATTCCCGAAAATATCAATGTATGTTTCCTCCCTCATAATCGTTATCAGATACCACCTCAAATTCCTCGCATACAAGCTCCATATCATCACTAAACTTAACACCGACCTCGCCAAGCTCTTTTGTGAAAAAATCCTTGTGAACTTTCCTCCAGTATTCAAGGCTTCTGTCGCCCTCTCCTTCTTTATAGGCGTGTTCTTCCGAAATATTACAAAACCGCTCAATATATACTTTTACGGTTTTGATTACGCATACCGCCTCGTCCCTTGAATTTAAAATAACACTGTATTCCCCCGCTTTCGGCAGCTCTTCGTCCTCTTTTTCATACAAATAATAAGCGGAGCAGGTGGCTGTCTTTATCCCGTTTACCGTCAGCTCTGCCAGTTTATCGGAATCGTCACCGAAAACCCAGACTTCGTATTCCTCGTTTTCAAGATTATTTTCCTTTGAAAAAATCTCCCACATTTCTTTTGCCGTCATTTTCATTCTCCTTTAAACAATCAACCCGTTTAGAACTTGTTCTTTTTATTCCACGGACGCTTTTTGCCCGTCCAGCCATTTTCCTTCCAATACTCCGCGTCCGCCGGATTAAAGCCGTTTCTTTGCATTATTCCCATAATGTTAAAAAATGTTATTGTTTTAAGCGAGGGCTTAACTCTGCCATTCTTTTTTATGATTTTGCGCGCCAATACGGAAAGCTTATTGTCATACGCCCGCTTTTTCTTGTCCTTGACCCTCTCCCATGAGGTTTCGTTCACCGCCGCGCCGAACCTGTATATCTTTCCCACGCCCCACCAAAAGGCGCTGTCCGCCATATCCTTATTAGTGCTTTTCATGCCCGCCCCGGCAGCGGTTGAAATACAAACTGCCTGCTTTGAAAACATACTTTCCTCCGGTCGATGCACAAGCCAACGCCAGCCGTAGTGATCAAGAAAAGCTTTCATAGCGCCCGTGACGTGATAGACATAAACGGGACTCGCCAATATTATAACGTCCGATTCGTCTATCGCACGGGTTATGGGGGAAAGCTTTTCAAAGTGGGGGCACTGTGTTTCCGATTCAATGAAGCATCTTGTACATCCTACGCAAAATTTGTCAAAATCCTTGGGAAGAAAAAATTCCGTAATTTCGCCGCCCAGTTTTTCCGCGAGGGAACGCGCCAGATGATATGTAGAGCCTTTATGGCTCTGGCCGTGTACTAAAGTTACTTTCATAATGTTCCTCTCAAAGTATTTATGGCAATACCGCATAAATATTGTCGTGCAGACGCGCAGTCAGCTTTTTCGTCAGATTGTCCAAAACGGCGCAGGAATACCGGCGTATTTCAAGGAGTTTTTGGTAAAAATGACGGAAAAGATGCAAGCGTATGCGCAGCGCGGTATTTGCGCGGTGCCGCCTTATATTTTAACGGTATATTTCATAGGCGTATATCTTATTCCGTCCTGTTCCTGCTCCTCGGATAAAGCCTCAAATCCAATATGCAGATAAAAGCCCTTACCGTAAGGAGAGGAATTCAGCGTAATCTCCTCAAGCTCCGGATTTTCTCTTAAAAGATCATCGAGCATAAACTTAAAAATTGCTGTCGCAACGCCCTGACGGTGATATTCTTTTTTTGTGAAAACGAGATTTATATGAGTTTTGTTTGAGCGCATACCGATTATACCGATAATTTTTCCTTTGTCAAAAGCGGCGTATATTGGACACTCGCCCTTTTTGCACCTTTCGATAAAAACTTTGTTTTGTACAATGTCCCGCTTGAAGGTTTCAACACCTTCCGGCTTGTAATCGGGCGCTTCAAACTGCATAAACACATCCAAGGCCAAAGAAAGCGCTTCGTCAACCTCGTTTTGGTTTATTTTTCTTATATCATACATACTTTTTTCCTTCCTTACAACGTCTTACCGAAAATAAAGCTGTCATAAGCCACATTCATATTGTATTTTTTGAAGCTACTCTCTTTGACAACCTCAAATCCCAACTTTTTAAGCAGCTCGCAGGAAGCGCTGTTTTCCCTTGCCGCTTCGGCGGTAACCCTTTTGCCGCCCACCGACCTTATCCACTTTATCAGCGTTGTTACCATATCCATTCCGAGGCCCTGCCGCCAATAGGATTTATGTACGCAGTAGCCGATATCGTAAGCCGTCCCGCCGTCGTCGGGAAACGCACAGCACGTGCCCACAGGCACGCCCGTTTCCTCAAGCTCCGCCACGAAATAAAACCCCAAAGGGCTGTCCTCAAGTCCGTCGATAGCCCTCTGAAACTTTTCGTCAATAAATTCCTTTTCGGGATCGCTTAAATATTTTCCGTTTTCCCCGTCAAACCATATCCCGCTTACAAAATCAAGATCGGATTTCCGATAGCTTCTTAAAGCTGTTTTCTCTCCCAACAGTTTACCTTCGATTTTCATTATATCCACCATTCGGGGGTAAGCTCTCCAAGAGTCATTACCCTGTTGTTTTCATAATTCATCATTATCTCTATATCCTTGTAGCCCTTCGGCATAAGCTGAACCATCAGTTCGCGGCAAGCGCCGCAGGGAGCGCCGCTTTTTCCGTCGCCCATAATACACAGTACCTTTGAAATTCTGTCCTCGCCGTTTGTAATCATATTGAAAATCGCGTTTCTTTCGGCGCAAATACCGAGAGTGGAACAGGTATCTATACATACCCCGGTATATATTTTTCCCGATGAGGATAAAACAGCCGCCGCGACTCCGCCCGCGTCAATATAATCGGAAATTTTTCTGTATCTTTGCACAGATTTTGCCGCTTCAAGCATTTCCTTCCAGATATTTTCCATGACAATTCCCTTTCCGTATATTTAATAGCAGTTCCATGTAAATTATCATATCTTGTGCGATTTTACCGTTTAAACCAAATGAAATTTAAAACGTAATTTTCATCAACCATTTTTCCGCTTCTTCTCTTGCATTGAAAATGATAACTTCTTTATTGTGCTTATATTTATCCAATAATTGATAAACCTTTGGGAGCTGCTGGGGAATATAGCTTTTTACTTCATTCAGAAGCATTGAGTCTGCTTCCACAACTTCCCAAGGCATATCGTCCCTTTTTGTTCCTTCGCGTTCTCTGATTCCTTGCATACATATTTCATAAGGAATATCAAACAAAATTATTGTATCACAAGCATGCATTCTCATTTCCATAGTTCTGGAGTAGTTACCGTCCATAATCCAAGCATCATTTGGAAAAATTCTTTTAAGCGTTTCATCAAATTCCACTCTGCCGATATGTGTTTTATCAGGTTTATGCCAAATCATATCCAAGTGATACAGCGGTATTCCGGTTATGCTATGGAGCTTCTTTGCAAAGTAGCTTTTCCCCGCTCCCGGACAGCCTATGATAATTACCTTTTTCATTTTACAGCTCATTCCTGCTCTTAGCCGTAAGATAAGCGTTGATAAAACCGTCGATATCTCCGTCCATAACCGCCTGAATATTTCCGGTTTCAAAACCCGTGCGGTGATCCTTTGCAAGAGTATAAGGCATAAACACATAAGAGCGTATCTGGCTGCCCCACTCTATTTTAAGCTGCTCCCCCTTGATATCGCTGACCTTTTCCAGATGCTCGCGCTCCTTTATCTCGATAAGCTTGGATTTCAGCATACGCATTGCGTACTCTCTGTTCTGAAGCTGGCTTCTCTGGGTCTGGCAGGCGCAGACTATTCCCGTGGGCTTGTGTATAAGGCGCACCGCCGAGCTGGTCTTGTTTACCTTCTGTCCGCCCGCTCCGCTGGAACGGTACACCTCCATTTCAATGTCCTCCGGACGGATATCAACGTTTGTATCCTCGTCGATTTCCGGCATTACCTCAAGGCTGGCAAAGCTTGTATGCCTTCTTCCGGAGCTGTCAAAGGGGCTGACGCGTACAAGACGGTGAACGCCGTTCTCGGATTTAAGAAAACCGTAGCTGTTTTCTCCCTTTATAAGCAGTGACGCGCTTTTTATTCCCGCCTCTTCTCCGTCCAGATAGTCAAGCAGCTCCACCTTGAAATTATGGCGCTCCGCCCATCTGTTGTACATTCTGTAAAGCATTTCCACCCAATCCTGAGCTTCGGTTCCGCCCGCCCCCGCATGGAAGGTGAGAATTGCATTTTTACTGTCGTATTCGCCCGAAAGCAATGTGATAAGCTTCTGCTCTTCAAGCTCCGATTTTGCCGCCGCAGCAAGCTCCTTTATCTCCGGCAGCATTGAAGCGTCCTCCTCGTCGTCGGCAAGCTCTATCATTGTAATAACGTCCTCAAAGCTTTCCTTTAGCTTGTTGAAACTGCTTATCTTGTTTTTGAGAGCGCCTATTTTCTGCATTATCTTCTGGGAATTTTCCGCGTCGTTCCAGAAATCGGGCCGTGCTGACTGTTCCTCCAGCTCCGCCGCCTCCTTTTTCAGCTTATCCATATTCATAGCTTCTTCAAGCTCTTTTAGCTGAGGGTGAAGTCCCTCCATCTCAAGTCTGATTTCATCATATTCAAGCATAGTTTTTTGATCCTTTCTTAATTTACGTTTTTAAAAAGTTATGTCGTTTAATTATTATTTACATTTAAATATTCCTTTATATCTCCAACAAACTGATTTCCGCACCGGGCAAGTTCACCTAAGACCCTTTCCGTACCAAGCTGAGAGGTATACCAATCATCCCTTGTTATACCGAAAACGTCAACTGGGAAAACAACAAGCCTTGCTTCGGGAAAAGCAAGCTGATAAAGCATAAGACAGCGCCTTGCGTGAAAGGACTTACAGACAATAATCCCGCTTTTTATATCAATGCCTCTTTCATCAGCCGTCTTTCGCGAAAAAAACGCGTTGTCGCGTGTATGCCCCGACTTGTTTTCTTCTATTACTGCCAACCTGGGTACCCCGTTTTTTATCAGCACGTCGGTAAAAAATTCACAGTCGGTATGATAATCGCCGTTGTATATATCCGCCTTTTCCTTTACTCCCTGCCAACTGCCGAATTTTACGCTTACTCCTCCCGACGGCATAAGAAGCGGCGCAAAGCCCTCACGGTACAGCTTTGCCCCGCATTCGGGAACGGACGGGTGAGAACCGCCCGGAAGAAAAATTATATCTGATTTTAAAGGCTCATCGCTTACAAAAATAAACTCGCTTATATCCTCAATAATTCTTTCATTCATCCATATATCTCCTTTTCAAAGATGCAAAAACATACATTACATATTATACCCCAAATAGAAAAATTTGTAAACCCCCTTGAAAACGTTTTCTTTATATGCTATAATACTTTTAACATCAATTGAACCTTTTTAAGGGCGCAATTTAAAAATGCCTTTAAATAAGGAAGAAAGGATTAAACATGGCGGAGCAAATCAAAAAAATTCATATGGGTCCCGCAAAATGCGCGGTTGACTTAGGCGACGGAAGCGAAAGAGGCGAATATGTCAATCAGGACTATATTCTTCACACCTTGGGCAGGCCTCACAGAGCCATCAATCTTATGTACTGCTATTATCCTCTTGACAAGGAGTGGCCCGGCAGAATCTCCGAGGTTATGAAGGACGCGGAGGTTTCATTCCAGTGGGATTATCCCTACGACGATTATTTCACATACAAGGGCGGTCTTAACGGCAACACCGAGGACGAACCTTTCACCTGCATGAGAGACGTCCGCCGACACGGACAGGACGTTTGTCTCACACTCACCATTGATCCAAATGTATCGGACGAACATCTTATCGCCATTGCGAAGGATCTGCGCAGCTTCGGTAGAGTGATGCTAAGAATCAACCATGAAGCCACCGGCAACTGGTTCAGCTTTACCAAGCGCACCACATATCAGGGAGTAGCCGACTTTTACGTACATTTCCACGATATTCTGAAGGAACATGCCCCCAATGTCTCCACCATCTTATGTATAGACGGCTGCGGAGAAAGCGGCGGAGAAGAAATATCCATGGAAAAGGAGTTCAAGGAAGCGGTGCTTGCCACCGATATCTGGTCAGTGGATAAGTATATTTCCCTCCACTGGGGCTGGCCCTTCGACGTGGCCGAGCGCGGGGGACACAGCCACAGACGTGACGAAGCGGATCATGTTTTTGACTTGACCAAAAAATCCTATGAAAGATTCAAATTTCTTAACGGCGGCGTATCCAAGCCCATGGTAATGAGCGAGCTGAACGCTGATGGCGACGTTGTTGGCCCTTACGAGCAGGCGGAGATGATTACCGAATTCTGCGAAAGAGTAAAGAACGAAAAGGCGGAGTGGCTGAGCGGCTTCACCTTCTACCAGTTCCGCGACAGAGGCCGTCTTGGTCTTGAAATTGAGGATCCCAACAATCCCGACGTGGGCATTCCCCAACCCGAAATGGCGGCGTACAAGAAAATTATTCACGACGAGTATTTTTACCCCGCCATCACCGAAGAAAGCGAAGCGCAGTTCCCCGCAAAGCTCCGCTGGGGCAGCTTCGAGGATTCCGACGGAATAGCGATACCTCTGCACTTTGACTGCAACCCCACCTTCTGCGAAATAACCTTTGAAGAAGAATTGAACCTTATGATGGAAATCAACGGAAAGTGGTTTTACAAGTCTCCCAAAGCTAAAACCATCGACCTTATGAGCGCGTTTTTTGAAAAACCGCTGGATGGTGCCTGCGACCTTACCCTCAAAATATTCGCGCCCCCCGCAAGCGGTGAAAACGATCCATCGCAGGGCGACGACTGGGATATCAATTTTTATTCCACCATTAGCAAGATGCCCGATATAAGAATCAGATTTGAACCGACGGAACTCAGAATAAAATAAATAAGGAGTATAAGCCGCCGCTTCGGATACGGATAAAAAGAACCCGTCTTTACAAGATATTGCACATGTTTTTTGACAAATTTTTCCAATGGCAGCGTTGGAAAGCCGTGAAATACATTAAAAACACGTTCCAACAGGATTGGCGCACGTCTTTTCGGCGAAATTTTCCGCATTCTTCGTCAGAAAAGCTTGAAATACTCAAGTATTCCTCCGCTTTTCTTCCTTGATTGCGAAAAATTTAACTCGAAAATCCGCATACCACTTCTATTGGAACAAGTTCTAAGTATTTCACTGCTCAGTCTGTAGAAAAAGTCCGGTAAAAGCTGGACTTTTTCTGTTTAATGTGATACGACATGGTATGGTGATGAAAATGTTGAGAAAAGGGAACGAGAACAGAGTTGAAAGTGAAATAGTGTGTATAGGAGATCTGGTACCGATGGATCACTTGCTGCGGATAATAGAATCTGCTGTGGATTTCGCGAAGATTTACGAAATTGTAGAGGCACTGTATAATAAAAACACTTCATTTCAGTTCTTTCCTTACCTTAAGTCTTGTCTGATCAGAAGTGCTTTATTCGGTTTTACACAAAATTGGACGGGGTCTCAAATGTTATAATGCGTGCGCTAATTCGTCGGCACACTCCCCGCTAACCGCCACCTTAAATCCTTTCCTCACCTCCCCGCAAAACAGATAAAGCGAACTGTCAACATCGGCCATTCCTGCTGCGTCTCTTGCCAAAGTGCTCGGATAAAGCGCTTCTGCCAAGTCAGGAGTATCTATTACAACATTAGTGTGCATACTCCCTATATGTTCGCTCATCTTCACTATCCACGGAGCGTCCTCATCTGGCTGAAAAAGCGATGCGTGAAAGTTTTCCCTATTTCCCTTATAGTCTACGGAGTAGGTATTTAACACCATTCCTTTTTCTTTGTACTCCCTTGCGGCAACAGCGCTTATTATGCTGCTGTCAAGTCCTCCGGAAAGAAAGGTACACAGCGGTGCGTCGCTCACCAACTGTCGTTTTATACTGTCATTTATCAGAAACCACAGTTTTTCCCCCGTTTCTTCCGGACTTTCACGGTGAGGCTCGGCGGTGGGGCACCAGTAACAGCTCATAGAAAAAACACCCTTGTCATAAGTAATGGAACATCCGGGCGGAAGCTGTTTAATATCCTTGAAAATTCCACTGTCCGGTTTTACCGCCGGACCAAGCAGCATTATTTGGGCAATGCCCTCTTCGTCTATTATCGGCTTTACCTCAGGATGCTTCAATAGTGCCTTAGGCTCCGAAGCGAAGAGAAATCCGCGTGAAGTAAAAGAGTAGTAAAAGGGCTTTACTCCCGCCCTGTCCCGTGCGGCGAAAAGACGTTTTCTCGTGCTGTCCCAAACGGCAAAGGCGTAAATTCCGTTAAGCCTGTCAAGGCACTTTTCGCCCCATTGTAAATAGGAAATAAGCAGAACCTCCGTGTCTGAATGTCCCCCGAAGCTATACCCAAGTGCTTCAAGTTCTTTTTGCAGCTCACCTGTATTGTAAAGCTCACCGTTGTAGCAGATAGTGTAGTTTTCCTTAACCATAGGCTGCTTTCCGTTTTCGGGGTCGATTATCGTTAGGCGCACATGAGCCATATCACAGTTATCGCTGTAAAAAAAGCCTTTTTCATCAGGTCCTCTGGGAGACAGGGCTTTGCTCATCTCCTCCATTATTTTGGTTTTATCCTTTATGCTTTCGCCGAAATTTACCCAACCTGCTATTCCGCACATAAAAATCATTCCTTTCTGTATGTATTGGTCTTTAATATTATATTCGTAGGGCAAAAATAGGTGAAAGAAAGAGATATCTGTGTATTCAATGAACCGATTACGGCAAAAGAGCGATGAATTTCATACTATTCTCCAATTAAAATTATTGCAAAATTTTATTGATTATTTGAAAATAGTGTTTATACTTATTGCGAGTGAATTCGCAGCATATAAAACAAAAACTTAGCGTTTTATATTTTTGGCAAAAATATTGTCGTTAAAAATGATGATAATAAAAGACAACCGTTACATGAAAGTTCTTGACGCGTATTACAATGTTATGTTGTTAGATGAAGGAGATAAAATAAGCGTTAAATACACGGATAAGGCGATTGAAATCAACGGCTTGAAATATTCGGAAATTGGAGCAGCTTATTTTTTATAATGTTAATACTGTTAACCAATTAAAAATTGGAAAAATGGTTTTTAATTGGTTAACAGTGTTTCGGGTGTAATAACCATTTTGACTATGATTTTATCCTGTGTCAAAATGGTTATTAGTATAAGTATTGTTTAATGTAATTTTTTTGAAATGTCGCACAAATAGCGCACAATTTTAATTTTCAGTAAAAAAAATACCGCTTAACAATCCCTTTAAAAGGCTTCATTAAGCGGTATTTTTATGGAGCTGATAATCGGATTTGAACCGATGACCTCATCCTTACCAAGGATGCGCTCTACCAACTGAGCTATATCAGCGCTTCACTGTTAAACAATTATATCATAGTTCGACATTCTTGTCAATACTTTTTTAAAAATTTTTTAAAAAATTTTTTTATAAAAAAATAAGCCCCGTAATAAAAACAGGGGCTTTTATACTATATAACATTAAACCAAAAATATGAATGTGAAGGAACAAAATTTAATTTTACACGATTTTTAAAGAATTATACAGATAAGTCCGCCGCAGCCGTCGTTTATAATGCGCTGTATGGTTTCCTGAAGCTTCTGACGCGCGTCGGAGGGCATACGGTACAGCTTATTATGAAGTCCTTCGGTAACCAGCTCGTGAAGGGATTTTCCGAAAATATTGCTCTCCCATATCTTGGCGGGGTTCTCTTCAAACTCCTTAAGGAGGTATTTTACCAATTCCTCGCTCTGACGCTCGGTGCCTACTATCGGTGATACCTCGGTGTTTATTTTTGCGCTCATCATATGAATTGACGTGGATTCCGCTCTCAGCCTTACACCGTATTTTCCGCCCTGCTTCACTATTTCTGGCTCTTCCAGCGTAAGTTCGTCAAGACTCGGCATAACTATTCCGTATCCCGTGGCCTCTACCTCGTCAAGGGCGCTTTTTACCTTTTCATAGCGCTTTTTTATCTGTGCCAATTCTATCATACAGGGCATAAGATCGCTTTCGTCCTTTATGTCAAGTCCGGTTGTTTCACCCAAAACACGGTAAAACAAGTCGTTGGAAAGCTCCGCCTTCACATATGCTGCTCCGCTGCCCAGATCTACCTTTTCCACGCTGCAATCGGTTATGTGCTCGCTTTCCGCCAGTTTACAAGTTACGCTTTTGACTTCGCCTATATTTGTTATATCGGCTGCTGATTTTTTCAGCGAAGCAAAAATATCGGATTTGAGCCAATGACCTTTTTCAAGAGCGGTAAGCCATTTGGGAATTTTTATGTTGATTTCCTTTACGGGGAATTGGAGCAGTATCTCCGCCAAAAGCTCTTTGATTGACTGTTCCCCGATTTCAAGACAATTAAGAGGCACAACGGGTCTTTTGTATTTTTCGGAA
>Ga0137308_102491_pt1 | contig 12131 bp, 7 predicted proteins | sample Inofrocosms_June_FD_97181 | JGI IMG/M metagenome (GOLD analysis project Ga0137308, IMG submission 97181) | Mouse cecal microbial communities from Vienna, Austria - N-Acetylneuraminic and N-Acetylglucosamine D2O microcosms_June | ecosystem: Host-associated > Mammals > Digestive system > Large...
CATCGGATTCTTCCGGCACTTCCACCATCCGCAGCAGCCGCGGCGCCGGTGTATCCCCCTCTGGGTTCATTAATTTTTCACATGTTTCTTTGTCATACAGATTCAAATAGACTCTCTCGTCTGTAAACCGTACTCTCGGATATAACCCTGGGGATTTGTTGTACAGAACAATGCGTCCGTCTTCCGCTGTCCGCTGAATGCGGCCGCAGTCAAGTTCCCCTCCGGCAAACACAAGATAGGAAACATTTTCTGCCGGACTCCATCCCCCCGCGCCGTCATATTCCTCTACGCGCCATACCAGCTTTGCGTTTTCCGGAACCTCCCGGGAATTTAAAGCCATAGTTTTATCAATTGTACATTTGGAGTCAATGCCGTCCACTTCATTATAGATCACTGCTGACGGCTTCCCGCTGACTGTCCCCTGGATTCCCTGGTCATCTGCGGGAGACTTTTGTGTGACCTGATAGTATTCCTGTCGTCTTACTCCCGAACTCAGCGGTCCTTTTTGGTTCCCTGCCGCAGACCGCAGCATGGGCTGCCCGTCTTCCCCTGGCACCGGCTGGCTTGACGTTTTTACAGACCAGATATTATGCCTGCTTTCTGCGTCTTCTTCCAGCCTATATTCTGCATCCCCTGGCAGACTGTCAATCACCACCGTTTTCCATGGCTCAATCCAGACAGAACTCTGCCACGGCCACAAGGCTTTTTTAGAAATTCCGCTGAGCTGGTCAATCACTGTCACGTAAACGCCTTCTTTTTCCTGGCCTTCCCCATCACTGGCTGGAGAAGGCCATTTTTCGAAATAGCCCGATCCATTTTTAACTTCCAGTGTGAGCTGCACTTTTCCGCTGTCCGCTCTGTCCAGCGAAGAAACATACTCAAAATATTCCTCCTCAGGGTAATCCATGCTATCACTGTGCCACATAACCTTGCTCTTCAGCTTCTCAATATAGTCCTTTCCTTTCTCATCCCCGCCTGTATATTCTTTTCCAAGAAGCAGGCTGTTCCCGACGCCATTAATAATCGACGCTTCTGCGCCTTCCCCGGTAATTGTCCCTTTGCTGGGAACTCCAGGTTCTCCGGGCCCGGCGGACTCATCGTTTTCACTGGCAGGATAGATCTGCGGATACGTTTCGTCCTGCATCTCCACCACTTCAAATGCCTGCCCTAAAAGGCCCGCGTCCTTGAACGCCGCTGTCTGCCCGTTCTTCAGCGTAAACTTCCCATCTTCATCCGTTTGATAAATCCGGCCGCTTTCAGGCAAGACTTCAACGCCTTTTTCCGTTAAAACATAGGGATGATTTTTCAACGGCTCTCCATCCACCTTCACCTGCATGGTAAAGGACTTGTTTTTCACTTCTTCCTGTTCCGTTAAGTCACCCTGGTCATAGAGCACGGTCTTTGTCACTGACAGCGGTCTTTTCAGATAGTCATTGGTAACGGTCAGCTCTTTTCTGCCGCTGAATACAGGCATGGTCACTTCCTGTGTGCCGTTTACCGGGCGGTACAGCTCCTTGATCCCTGTTTCCACTTCTGTCACTACATAAGTCTTTCCCGCTTCCAGCCCTTGGATTCTCACCGTGCGGCCTGCGCATGCACAGGTGAATGTTCCCTGTTCATCCAGTGTTCCTGTGGTCTCTGATGGGGTGCCATCGGGCTTCAGCAGAACCCATTTGTTCCCTGTTACCGCCTCTGCCCCTGAGTCTTCCCCAGTCACTTTCTCAATCCGGAACGTAAATTCCTGCGTACATTCTTCCGGGTCCTGATGGGTGAGTTCTTTGGTCAGTTCCAGTTCCTTCCATTTATATATGTTGGTGATTGCCCCGCGGGCCCCATTGACGGGGAGAGTCCCGCTGACGGTATCTTTTCTGCAGATCCAGTCCTGCAGCTGTCCTGTCAGCTCTTTTACTTCATATTCTGTTCCCACGCCCCCCGGAAACAGTGCTATAATCTCTCCTTTTTTAATTATAAAATGTCCATTCTCATCTGTTTTTCCGTATCCTTTGTCTCCCCGGCTGGTATCGATTTCCGGAGCACCGCCGTCTGTGCGGACACTGTCCACATAGCAGTACCGGGCCTCTGCCAGGGGGCTGCCCCCGGCTTTCACCTGAAAGGTAAACTCACTCTCATCCACTGAGGCGCCCTCTGGAACTCCTTCCAGATACTTCTGCACATAGAGTACTGGGCGGTACGTGTTCGTGAATGTTACAATGCAAATCGTACGGCCGTCTGCCTCTATCGTGGCTGTGTTACTCTCGGACTTCCAAAACAGACTGCCGATTTCCTGCACGTTGATGTTCCCCGCACTGGGCAGCTCTTCAAAAACCGCTTTTTCATCTGCATTAAGCCTCAGCCGTCCTCCCCCGTCTGTTGCATACATCCGGTTCTCCTGGCGAATCCAGTTTCCCTCTGGTGATTTCTTATAAAGCTGATATTCTCTGTTGGCCAAAGGTTTTTCCCCAGGTATCTGTCCGGTCTCAGAAAGCCGGAATTCAAAGGAGGTATCTCTGACAGCCTCCGGCACATCCCCGGCAAACTCTTTGACGATTTCCAGTGCTTCTTTTCCCTTCAGACTTACCCTTACCGAATTGCCTTCCCGCATATTTTTGTCCCCAGTACCCACTGCTTCTGAAAACCAGGCGGGATTATTATACGTGTACTCCGCATTTTCCGGCTTTTCCTCTGGTGCAGCCATCTTGATCTGGAAAACCGCCGTGGCCCCTGACTTCAGGATAAATTCTCCGCCATCTGCCGTATGGCTCAGGTCTACTGCTATGGATTGAACCGCCGTTTTGTCTATTCCAGCCTCTGCCAATGCTTCTTCGCCGCAGTACCAGCCGTTTTCTTTTGTCAGCTGGTCAATCCCGCTTTCCGGTTTGGACGCATCTTCCGGTATGGGCGCATCTCTCTTTGTGCTGTAATAAATAACCGGCGCAATCCCCATCTCCTTCAGAGCTGCCACATCCACGGACTGAAACGCCCCTTTCCATCCACAATTCTCAAAAGGCTCAAATAAATCTTTGTCACCGTCTCTGTCCTTCTCCGCATTCTCCAGGTGGTCGTACACAACAATATTTTTCAGTTCATTGGCTACAGCTTTTACCGCAATACTGTAGGTATAACCACCCCCGGTTTCCACAGCCGCACTTTCACTGTAGACGCCGAATCTGTCGCTGTCTGCCCGTACCAGCTTCTCGATTCCCGATTCAGATGCCTGGGCGGTATCTTCGTTGGTTACATTTCTGGCATACAGAACGTTTTTGATATTTGTGATGCCGTCCTCATTGATATCACTTCCGAAAATCTCACATTCCTTTTTCAAACTATTTGGAACAATAACGCCGTCGTCACAGGAGACTTCCCCGTCCTGGCCGCACAATGGATGCCCATACAGGGGTTCGCCGTTTTTGTCCTCCGGCATAAATGCGCTGACATTGGCTTTATCTTTGACAATGCCCTGATCTTTCCAGTCGTAATATGCCCGGAAGTTCACACCCCACCCCTCTATCCACCGCTTATTGGTAAATACGGCAGAATCGGCACCTTCATACTCAATGTGGAACACCACCATGGTACGGCCGGTTCCCCTGTAATTTTCTATCACGTCTTTTTTCGAGTCCACCCTGACCGTTACCTGACTGGCGTCCCAGCTCTTTGGCTGGGTTTTGTAATTTTCATTGGCAAGACTGGTGATGCGCCCTGCTGTCACTTGATAGGACGGGTCAAAACGCATGCCTGTGGGAAGAAGATCATAGAAAACTACATGATTTCTGCCTGGTGAGTTCATCCCCTTGCTTTTCAGATAATTCGCTGCATCCTGACCGAATATTTCATAGCCGTCATAAGCAGTCAGACTGTAATCCACCAGTACACGGCTGTTTTTGCTGTCATTGGTAACCCTGGACATTTTATAGGAAGCCGCTTCTTTTCCCAGCCATGACACTTCCTTATAGACATTGTCCCGCTGCAGCAGTACGCCATCATATAAGCTTTTCGTTAATTCTTCCAGTCCAGGCTCTTTGTAATTATCCCCTTTGATCTCTGTCTCATGGCAGTACTTTTGAAACACGCCATCCTTATATTCTGCCCCCATCACTCCTGAGACATCTTCGATTTTTATCTGGAGATTTTCTGCCTCCCCGCTGGCTATAACCTTTTCCAGTACAGGGGAGTCTTTCTTAAAGCACACGGACACGTCAATCTTGCAGGTGGTTTTATAATCCACGGTCTGATGTACAGCCTTGACCCTCCAGGGCTTTCTCTGAATCTGCTCCTGGGTGAAAGAATATTGCATCACGCCGGAAGAATCCCATGGGATTTCCCCCACTGATTCCCACCCTTCGCCAGCATCTGTATCTGCGGAGTCCTCGAACATGGCATAGATTTTTACACTTCTGTCTATATTCGCTCCTATCCCTGGCTCGGGAGCTGTCTCCTGATCTTCCCATACATCATAGCCTGCGTCTTTCTGGGTAATAGTGACTCCCGAATAATAGTAATCCTGGCCAGTGAGCATCTGGGGCTTTCCGCCGGCCGGATATACATACATCACATCATCCACAGTGGTAAGTTCACAGCTCTTTCCCGGAATCCAGGCTCCCACTGGCTGCTCCTGAGTGCCAATGACTTCATGTGTCAGCTGATAGCCCCGGAACACCCCTTCTGTGGTAAATGGAAAGCTTCCATAATCTTCTCCCTTTTCCTTTGCCTGCTTATATACATCCAGCCATCCTATGTAGTTCACTTTGTCGCTGTCTTTCTCCACACCCACCATATCACCGGAATATGTCCAGTCATAATCCACATAATTCCACTGGGCAGAAGCATATTGGCTGTTCCTTTCCCCATATGGGTCCACAGGTTCCATGACTGCCTCTATGAAATTTTCAAGCTGCGTCTCCTCAGATACATTCCCGGCCGGGTACGCCGTCACCACGTAGAAACGGCTTCCCCAGGACTTCTCTCTGCTTCCGGTTTTTGCTGTAATCTCCCAGCCTTCTGTTCCATTCAAATCGGGGAAATCAAGAGGCAGGTTATAGGCCGTCCTTCGGTCTGAATTATCCAGAAAACCCACCACCTCTCCCTCTCCAGAACCATGTCTGTCAGAAAAATACGGGCTTTCCAAAATTTTCAGATTCCAAGGCTGAGAGGCGCTTCCTTTTACTTTCACATCCCAGACCGCGTATCTGTAATCATGAAAATTATCCCCTGCATACTTCTCAGGCAGAGGACCCTGGATATAGGTTTCCACCTGGGCTTGTGTATAGAGCCCCGGTGTATATTTTCTCCGGTAATCTTTATAAAGGGTTTTGCTCAGACTATCCAGAGATACCGAGGAATCCACACGTCCTGTCAGGGTTTCTGTCTCCCTGGTTTCCGCTTCTTGTGTGTCTCCCACTCGGATGATGGGCTGCAGAGACCACTCCTGTCCGTCTATGATTTCCATCATCTGAAGATTTTTGTAAAGCACCTGCCAGGCGGCGTTGCTCCCTGCAGTGATGCCTTTATAATTAAAGAATACCAGCTGGGCATCCCATCCTGTCCCTTCTATACGATAGTTGAACGGAGTACTCCTGCTGTAAGTATATTCCTCCACACTCTCTCCAGGGGGCACTGCAATATCTGTGGGAAGAATCATTTCCCCCTGCTGCTCTGTCATGTTCTCCGCCTCTGCGCCTCTGTACTGAAGCAGCACTGCCGGTATCCGCACTTCCACCCGCCCGGCAGGAATATCTGTATCGGTGTGAAATTCCATCTGATATTTCAGATTGAAATCTCCGTTCTCCTCTGTCTTTGTCACATCATAACGGCTGTTCTCATTTACGTAATAGGCGTCAAAACTCCAGCTATTGTTCACCAGGCTCTGCAGCTTATCCATGCCTTCGTCCTGCCACACAGCCTCACCAGTCTCGTCTTCCGGAAGATTTTCCATGTCTTCCAATGTCATGGACTCTCCGGCTTCCTGCCAGTTTTCTGCATCCATCGAATCGTCTGCAGGTTCTCCAGGCATCTCTTCCAGCTGGGCGTCCCCGTTCCCCTCCCAATCATAACAGTCCTCATTATGGGTATGTGCCACATGGTTTTCTTCTATCTGACACACCTGATTACCGTCTGCGTCATAACATTCCGCTTCATGGGTATGTATATTTAAACCGCAGCTCAGTATTCTCTCCGGCCGGACTTCGCTGTCCATGGCCTGGCCATCCATCCGCAGAGCTGTGAACACACCTGACGTGACCAGCAGCGCCAGGCACAGGAACAGTGCCAGCCACTGTTTAAACCTTTTTTGCCTGCGCAAGAGTCTTTCTGTCTGTTTTTTCACCAAAGCTCCCATTGCGCCTCCTCCTCTCCTTTTCAATACACACTCTCAACCACTTAATTTATCTAATTATTTTATAAAACCTATTTTTTGCAATGGCCAGATGCGGAACAGGACTTCTCCCATCACGTCTTTCTGTTCCACACAGCCCACCGCGCTGTTGCGGCTGTCTATGGAAACCGTTCTGTGATCCCCCAGGACAAATACATGCCCCTCCTGTATCCGGCAGGGGAATTTTATGTTGCTTTTTCCCAATGCCTTCTCGGATACATATGGTTCGTCAAGAAGTTTCTCGTTCACATACACATTGCCATCCCCATCTATGTCAACCCAGTCCCCAGACAGGGCGATCACCCGTTTCACCAGGATACTGCTGTTATAATTAAAGGCGATCACATCCCCGGCTTTGTACCGGGAACCATTCACCGCCACTGCCAGATCCCCGCTCTGCAGGGTATCTTCCATGGATGATCCGTTAATCTGAAGAACGGGGAGCAGAAGAAGCATAGTCAGTACAGTCGCTGCGGCCACCACCAGCAGAAAAAACACCATGTTCCGCAACAGCCGGATATGGTCATCCCTGTCCTGAATCCGCTCCAGTTCTTTTTCCATCAGTTCCAGGGGCGGAACCTCCATATCTCTGAATTTCCTGCTGCCCATCCCCCTTTTATTGTCCCTAGCCTTCACTTTTTTTACTCTCTGGCCAGGATTCTTTTGAATAGTACCATTGAAGAAAAGTATCATGCAGTTGTTCCCCCTGGCGGCGCGCTTCCACTGCATCCTGTTTATTCCGGTAAGAGCCCAGATAATATTTCTTCCCTTTAAACCCAATCTGCGCCACCCATTTCCCCTGCCTGCCATCCAGGTACACCCCTGTATGGCCGCTGGTATTGTTCCGATTGAGTTTTTTCTTATGGGCTTCTAATATTGCCACTGATGTGCCTTCCACAAGCTTTAGGTTTTCTTTATACATTCCCGCCTGGAGACAGCCGCAGCTCTTTGTCTTGCCGCTTTGAAGGAGGGTCTGCCCCACAACACTCTCCCGGCCGCAGTCACAACGGCATTTCCACCGGTGCATCCCGGCCCGCTTTCCTGCGTATCCTGTGACAATCAGGCTGCCAAAGCGTTTTCCTTCAAAATCTTTCAGCCTGGGACGGCTGAGACAACCGCAGCTTTTCCGATACCCGGCATGCAGCTGATGCAGGGAGGCAAGCACCTCACCGCCGCAGTCACACCTGCACCGCCAGACCACCGTCCCTTCTGAACGCAGTTCAGTGGGTTCTATGGCGGTCAGCAATCCAAAGCGCACCCCCGCAATATCCCGCTGTCCAGGTTTGGTCCTGGACTCACAGCCACAGTCCGTAACTGTCCCCCGCTGGAGACACCTGGTATCCAACAGGATTCTTCCTCCACAGCTGCACTGGCACTCCCAGACCGTATACCTGTTTTTGCGCTGTCCGGTATCCGCTGTCACGGTCAGCATTCCTACGCGGGTGCCTATACCGATTTTCCAGCCCTTACCTGCCCCCGTCCGGGCTTTTAGATGTCCGTTTTCTTTTATTTTCTCCATCTTTCTGGCCGCTTCCATCCGCACCCTCCTTTATCTCCCGGCTTTTTGCGCGGATTAAAGTATACTTTTTTCCGTGGAAAGTCTTGCAAAAGAAAAACTGATGTGATAGAATAGAGATGCAATAAATAAGATACTATTTTTGTTTAACTTGTCTAAAAAGTAAAGTTTTTTATTGCTTTTTTTGTTGGATTTTTTATGTATAGAAATGATTCTGTCATACGGAAAAAAGTATACTTTTTTCCTCTCGATTTTATACAAGCCCATCTTTCCCTGTCGTTTTCATGTGATTTTCCCCCTGTTTTTTGCCAACCCATCTTTTAAATGTGTGAAAGTCCACCCCCAGCTGTCTGGCCGCCGCCGTGGCAGAGTACGTTCCCGCCTCCCACAGTGCCCGTACAGCTTCAAATTCTTCCGGAATTTCTTTCGGTTTTCTTCCCAGACGTACGCCCTTTTGCCTGGCTGCCGCAATGCCTTCTGCCTGCCTCTGCCGTATATTCTCCCTCTCTGTCTCTGCCACATAGGACATCAGCGTCAGCATCATTTCCGCGATCACCCTGCCCAGAAGATCCCGCTGCAATCCGGTGTTCAAAATGGGCATATCCAGCACAATAATGCCTGCATGCTTTTCCGCCGTAATCATCCTCCACTGCTCCAGAATCTCGTCAAAATTGCGGCCCAGCCGGTCAATGCTCTTGATAACAAACGTATCATTCTCCCCCAGCACTCCCATGAGCTCCCGGTAGCCCGGCCTGTCAAAATCTTTTCCCGACTGCCAGTCTATGTACATATGTTCTTCCGGCACGCCATACTCTTTCATGGCAATCCTCTGCCGGTCTTCATTCTGCTCCCTGGTAGATACCCGTATGTACCCGTAAACTTTTCCTTCCATAATATAAAGTCCCTCCTTGGTTATCGAGTGCGTTCCCGTAAACTCCAGCCCCCGGAAACCTGTTTCACTCCTGATTTTTTTGTAATCATACTTCCTTTTCTTGATTTCCGAAAAAATAATTTGTGAAAACGGAAGGAAAAAATAAAAGTCCGTGGATCAGTATCATTTCTGATCTACGGACTTTTATTTTTCAAAACATAACTTTGTCAGCATATAATTTCCAGTTGTCTTTGTGCTCTTGTTCCCACATCGAAACCTCTTTCTCGGTAAGCGAAGCCCCGATTCCACGACAAGCCCTCATTCTTCCATTCCAGCTTTCTTCGGTTCAAAGCCAAGCCGCTTTAATATTTGGAGGTCTCGTTTTCCTGTGTTCTTGAGATTCCAGTTATTTCAACCTGCATAATAATCACCTCTTTCTTTTTCTTTACAATGCCATTATAAGCAAAGCAGATAATGGTTTCAATGGATTTGCGATAGTTGGTTGATTTCAAAACACAACTGGTCAAAATCCTTTCTGAGTTCTTAATATGAATAGCGGCAGAGAGTTCTCCCTGCCGCCTTTTTATTTATGCAAAGATATAAGGCGTTTTCTGATAAAAGCGTAAAGGTTTTATGATCGTGGGATTCCGGTCATAATTTTCATTTGGATATAAAAATGTTAAAATTTTTTCAGAATTTGAAAACTTTTTCCGGCGCCATGACAATATATACATGCAAGGGCAAATCTTTGCAAGTCGACTTGAAAGAAGAAGGAGGATGGCTGCTATGGATAATGATGAATTCGAGCGGTTTGTTCTGAAGTTTGGAAAAGATATTCTGCGGTTTTGCCGGATGACAGCCGGGGATGCGGAAAATGGAGATGAACTGTATCAGGACACTATGCTCAAGCTGCTGGAGAAAAAGAAAAGACTGGACTCTATGCAGAATACAAAGAGTTACGCTTTATCCACTTCAATTTATCTTTGGAAAAATAAGAAGAAAAAATATGGAAACAGGATGAGGCTGGTTCCGATTGACAGTATGGACGAGATGTCTGATAAAGGATATGGGTTTACTGATTATGATAACGAAGTGTCCCCGGAACATATTGTATTAAGGCAAAATGAGATAGATATGATTCAGGGATTCGTTAAAAGCCTGCCGGAGAAGTACAGAATACCAATCTATCTGTATTATTCAGCAGATATGCAGATAAATGAGGTATCTAAGATTCTTGGTCTGCCGGAAGGAACCGTCAAAAGCCGGATGCGGAAAGCAAAGAAACAGTTAAAGAAAAAATTGGAGGCGATAGGATATGACAGATGAAAAATTGGATCAGATCTTAAAGCAAGCCCTTGCTCCTGAAATTAGTGACAAAGAAATCCGGATATATAGAAGGAGGAAGGATAAAATGAATAAATTCGGAAAAATAGGAAAATGTGTGGCTGCTGCAGTGGCTGCGACGGTTATTGGAATTGGTGGACTCGGATATTTTAATCCGGTACTTGCCGCAAAGATTCCATTGATTGGAAAGATTTTTGAAAAGGTTGAAGATGATGCCACATATTCCGGAGACTATACGGATAAGATAACTGTCCTGACAAATGAGGATTCTGCGGGGAATTTGGATACATCGGACTATACTGTATCTGATAAAGGAATCACACTGACTGCATCAGAAGTCTATTGTGATGGATATTCCATATTCCTTGCCGTAAATATTGAATCAGAAGATGCAGATTTTACTCATATTCCGAAACATTATACCGGCATGAATGCTGCAGATAACCGGACAGCCGCAGGATTTTATATAGACGGAACATGGAGTGTGGATGGAAGCTCACCCGAATGGCTCGAAAATACATTTGATGGAGAGGTAATCGACAGCCATACATTCGCAGGTATGCTGAAGATAAATCTTGAGGAGAAACATACAGGCAGCGGCAAACTGAACTTAAATGTAAACGGTCTTGGTTATGATGATGACAGGATGATTGACCGCGAGGAAATATCGGCATCTCACTGGACGGAAGGCAGTTGGAATATTGCTATTCCGTTTGAGATAAACACGACAGATGTAACAACAATTGAAGTGGGTGAGAAAAAAGGGAATATTACGCTTGAAGATGTAGTGGTATCTCCGTATCAGGTAATTGTCCATGCTGGGTCGTCTTATGAACCCTGCTCTACAATTTGCTTTAATCAGGATGGGGAAATGCTTCACCCAAATATGGAAATGGCAGGCAGAGCCGTATTTGCTGTTCAGGGGAAAGAGATAAAAACATTGTATGTCTACATTTTTGACAATCCTGATGACTGGACGCAGATGGAACAGGAAGGAATGAACAGCAGTGTTGCAGACAGGGCTGTCATTACAAAGGAAATCCATGTAGAGTAAGCGGGCAGAAGTTTTTAAAGTAACGAATATATGATACTGAAATGAATTAGGTATTAAGGCGGGAAAGCGTTTATTTGGAAGAAAACCAATGAGCGCTTTTCTACATTTGGAAATAACGATATGCTGCCGTTCCCCGCCAGTCCTTTCCTAGAGCGTGTTTGAAAATTCATTCACGCCACCCATACGCCCGGCTTTGCTAAGACGCTTAATATTGTGGTAAATTCTGCAACAAAGAAAACGTGTTGTCTAAGTTTTGCCTGTGCCAATTTATCGACTTCCAATCCTTAGAGGCTACGGCTAATGCTCCAACATTCAGAAAACTATTTCCTGTTGCAACTGTTCCAGAGGAACGAAATTCACTCCATTCTTTTTTCTGCACCGAGCGGTGTATGGTGTCCGTATCTGTTGTGAAGGTAACTTCATAATTGAATTTGTTGACTTCGGTAATTTTTACAGACCGGAGTGTATCATAAGGGATTCTCAATGCAATTTCTTTCTTGGGAAACATACCTGCAAAAAAGATAACCCGGAGGGGAACAAAGACAATTTCTTCTTCGCACAGTTGCATAATGTAATATTCCAAAGTAAAAAAATGGGACAACTTGCTGCCTAAAGAATCGTCGGGTGCATAATTTACAACGATACAGGCATGTTAGCTGTTTTATGTCCATCTGTTTTCACACAGCCACCGCAATCATTTTTCTTATTACACTCGCCACAGCACTCAAGTCCACAAATTGACAGCATGAATTTGCCTCCTCAAATTTTGATATAGTTTTCATATAAAAAGTATGAAATAATTGATATTAAGACAACACTAAATTATCCTTTATTAGGGCATAGTTTCTATTCTAAATTTGACCTGCCCATGAAAGGAGAAAAAGAACGCAGATGAACCTCAAAGCAGTAAATAGCAAAGCCAGCCGCACCAGCCAATGGTCAAGATGAATAGGCTTTGCGAACTGCCCACTATTGA
>Ga0137308_102492_pt1 | contig 12130 bp, 10 predicted proteins | sample Inofrocosms_June_FD_97181 | JGI IMG/M metagenome (GOLD analysis project Ga0137308, IMG submission 97181) | Mouse cecal microbial communities from Vienna, Austria - N-Acetylneuraminic and N-Acetylglucosamine D2O microcosms_June | ecosystem: Host-associated > Mammals > Digestive system > Large...
CCTCCCCCAGAAGATAGGAGAAGCACCGTTCCGCCCCCGCCATCAAAAGATACGACGGGCTGCTGGACTGATACGTCTGGAGGCTCCAGGTGAGGAGTTCCTCCTTCACCAGTCCGTAGCGGGCATGAAGCACCCCGGTCTGGGTAAATGCCGGAAGCGTCTTGTGAAGGCTTTCTATCACAATATCAGCTCCCTCTGTCAGAGCTGTGTCAGGAAATGACTCATGCCAGTGAAAATGAGCCCCATGGGCTTCATCTACAATCAACGGAATCTTTCTCTTATGTACCACATCCGCGATAACTGCCACCGGCGACAGGATTCCTTCATAAGTAGGGGAAGTGATTATGACGCAGGAAATATCCGTATACTCCTCCAACGCCCCTTCTACATCCTCCGACTGTATTATACCGGCGATACCAAGAGTATCCATCTCTCCACCCTCTGCTGATGGGAATATATACACCGGCCGAAGTTCCAAAAGACGGATGGCATTGTACACTGCCTTGTGACAGTTTCTCGCCACCAGGACCCGGTCTCCGCGCCGGCAGCACGCGGTGATGGCTGCCAGGAGCCCGCAGGTACTGCCGTTAACCAACAGAAACGAGGCATCCGAGCGGTATTCTTCTGAGATGATATTCATTAACTCACGAATCACTCCCTCCGGCTGGTGCAGATTGTCCAGCCCCGGCACCTCTGTCACATCCAGTTCGTAGGGGTTTTCCATCTGAAATTTATGATTACGTTTATGCCCCGGCATATGCATGGGCAGTATATCTTTCTGACAGTATTCTGTCAGGGTTTCATAAAGTCCTTGTTTCATCTATACGCTGCATTTCACTTTCCGGTTGCCCCCAGCAACATGTTGTACAACCTTTTGTTCTTCTTAAATGTCCCATTGTTATAGTATACTAAGTTTCCGAGGATTTTGCAAAAGAAAAATCCTCAAATTCATATGAGATGAATCAAGGATTTTAATATGTCTACTTAACCAAATTCCTGATGTCACAAAAAATTCATTTGCCAAGTCCGGGCAGAAGAGGTATGATATATGACAGAATTACACATCAGAAAGGATAACACTATGAACGCTTTACTCGCAGCAGAGAAATTCTCGGGCGCTGCCCTCAGCAGTATGATCGTTGTGGCACTGTTCTGCACCGCGGTCCCTTTTATCTTTCTTGGCTATTTTCGCGCAAAGACCGGAGCCAAACTTTCCGCATTTTTTATCGGCATGGGTTTTTATGTACTTTTTGCCTTTGTGGCGGAAGGAATTCTAAATGCCCTCCTGTTCAACCTGTTTTCTCTTAAGGACGTTTTAAACCGCTCCACGCATCCGGTGTGGTATGCGCTTTACGGCGCTGTCGCCGCTGGTGTTTTTGAGGAAATGGGAAAATATTTTGGACTACGATACTTTATGAAAGATCGCCCTGGAAAAGCAAATGCCTTGATGTTCGGCATCGGCCACGGCGGTTTTGAGACTATCGCATACGGCAGTTCCCTTTTTATGGGAAATATTATTTTAGCGCTCATGGTAAACTCTCTGGGTATGGAAGAGTACCTGGCAAAGCTGGATCTGAAGGGGGAGGCACTCACGGATTACAGAAATGCCATCGGTGAATTGATCGCAATTCCGCCAGCAGAAAACGTGGCAGCGGGCTCCGAGCGGCTGTTGGCGCTGATCTTTCAGACCGCGCTGACCATCCTGATCTTTCTCGCCATTCAAAACATCAGGAAACGATTTCTTCTTCCGGCTGCCATCCTGCTCCATGTCGCCGGTTACCTGCCCACTTACTTAACCCAGGTAGGTGTAATTCGAAATATGGCCCTCAGCCTGTGCCTTACTGGAGCTGTGGTTTTCCTGACAGCGGCTTACGCCTATCGGGAATATAAGAGTGGGAGCTGCGGTTAAGATTATTTATAAAAAACCTTTATTATTTTGTTCCCCTTTTTGAAAAGCGCCCCTACCTTTACTTTTTTCAAATTAAGCCTTTTTAACTTATTATTTCGGCAAAAAAGCACAGACAGTTTAGCATTCCTGGGCAAACGCAGGGAAGTCAGGTTACCGTTATTGCAGTATAGATCCTTTAACCTCGTATTTTTTGACAGATTTAATTTACCCCATCGATTACCTGAACAGTCCAAATAAGTTAAGTTTTTGTATGTACTTTCAAACCATAACCCGCTTCTCGATAGCAAAGAATTTCAAAGAGGACATTTCAGCTTGTTTGGTTCAGAATTATCTATTCTTCATCTTCTGCCTCCATATTCATTTCAAGTTTATAGTAAATGTCGATATCACGAATAATTCCGTCGATATCTTCATCATCAAGTTCCTCGGTTCACATTTGAAGCTCATTGATTGTAATAATTTCCTCAATAGCCTTGCGGTATCTTTCTTCCAACACAGCCATACCGCTTGAACGCTGTTCAATATATCGTTCCAACTCTGCCAGAACATTTTTCTTGTTCTGTTTAGTCTTGATTACAAAGCTAATTGGGAAGTGCATGACCTTATCAATATCCAAAAGATATTTGTCGTAATTATTCACTTCCGTAACTTGGAAAAATCTTCCCACAGGTCTCATTACAAAATCAATGCCACCATCATTTGCATTAGTTCTACCGGTTTTGAACAATTCAAGGGCAACTTCATCAATGGTTTCTCTAGTATATCCAAAGAAAACAGTAACATTCTTGTAATGATTTTTCAGGATTGCATAGCTGATAATTTCAAAGATACGAGCTTCTGCATCTTCTGTGAGCAATGCACTAATTTTTTTCTTTTTATCGGAATAGTTTTTCAGTTCCCGCAATTCTTCCAATATACTTATCAAAGCATGGTCTTTCGCTGTCAGAAGGTCTATATATCGTTCAATGATTTTACAAGAGACTTTGCTAATATCATATCCCTCAACATAGATGTAATCAATATGAATGAGATACTTTCCGTTATTGATAATAATTAAGTCATTAACTGCATCCTTAATCTTGTTGTGAAACTCTCCATTTACACGAGAGTTCAAAGCATGGTTCTGTAATTTACTGCCACCATACAAACTGCGATAGTAATTGAACAATCGCATATAATCATATCCCTGAAATTTGCGATATTCATCTTTCTTACCATAATAATCATCTTGATAGAAATAGAGGATAGCGTAAATTGCATAAATACTTGCCAGACTTCTACGTGTCTTGCTATTGCCATGCACAGCTTTCATTTTCTTGTCCAAATACTGGATCATAGGACTTTTATCATAAATCTTTTGGTAATCCTTTGGATATTCTGCTTTCAAAATATCTAATACAAAAGTTTCATTAATTTCCATGTCATTCACCTCTTACATACTTTGACTTTGCATTTGTCTTTCGTGCTTTTACTTTTTCAAGGCTCTTTCCGTTTCTTTCTGTTGCGATGCCTGTACGCCTTAATCCCATTTCATAGTACTCTTCATTCAGGTCAATCCCAACACCAATTCGCCCCAAACGAACCGCCACAGCAGATGTGGTAAATGAGCCAGAAAATGGGTCAAGAACAACATCGCCTGGATTGGATGAAGCTCTGATAATGCGTTCTACTAAGGCTTCCGGTTTTTGTGTCGGATGATTTTCGTATTCATCCATCTTAAATCTCACTCTACTAAAATCCCAAACATTTCCTGGTACTTTTTTCGTACTATATGGTTGAGGTGGATTTTTTCTATAATCAATCAGTTTTCTCTTTGATCCTGTTTTTGCTTCAACAAGGATATCTTCGTGATTGAAAACATATGAAGTCTTGCTATTCTTTGTTATCATCAAAATAGGTTCATAGAGAGAACCATATATTTTCTTTGACTGAACACCTGAACTATCGTATGACCAGATAATACGACATAAAACATTATACTTTTCTGAAGCAAATACATCCAAATATGACATATGCTGTGTCGCTGTCATAAAATACATTGTACCATTTTCTGAGAGGACACGCATACATTCATCAATCCATAATTTACACCACTCCAGGTAAGCTTGTACGCTTTCCCATTTGTCACTGTTGTTACCAAAGTCTTTACCAATGTTATATGGAGCATCGGCAAATATAAGTTGCACAGACCTTTCTTTCATCTTTTTTAGAACAGAGAGACTGTCTCCGAGAATAGCCATTGAGTTATTATTGTTCATATTTTCTTCTGTTAATTGAACATCGAATAGTGAATTAAAGTCAAAGACTACCTCTGGGTATATTTTTTCAGTTGTTTCTGCAACGGATATGTCACTATCAAATGTTAATACCATTTGTCCTTCGCCACTAATACTCATATCATTTATCTTCCTGTGTTATTTTCTGATTAAATTCAAGAACATAATCTACTTTTGAAAATTACTTTTATTTATCATATCGCGAAAGTGTGAATATTTCAAGTGTTCGTTAAATAATTATCGTTTACAGACTGTCAACAATTGAAGTTTCTCCACGATAATTTATTTTTCCCAAATATTTATAATTTTCTTCACTGTCATAGCACGCGTTTGCAATAATATTTTCACGCAATCTCCCCAGTCTTTCTTGCAGGTTTGACTGTGGAATATTGTTTTTCGCTCTTCCCGCTATACTTTTTCCCTGAATTTTGTTATAATGATCCTATGAAAAAAGAAAACAACACCGTAAAAATCTCAGTGCGCAACCTGGTAGAATTTATTTTTCGGGAGGGAGATATCAATTCTACAGGCTTCGGCACCAAAAACACAGAAGCCATGGCACTGGGAAATAAGATCCACCGCAAAATACAAAAACGAATGGGCATCGGATATGAGGCAGAGGTGCCTTTATTTACGTGCGTCACATTAACAAGCAAAACATCTGGAAGCACCTTTGAACTAAAGGTGGAGGGACGTGCCGACGGAGTACTGCGGGACGGATCAGAGATCATGGTAGATGAAATCAAGGGCGTCTATATGGACATCCATCAGCTGAAGGAACCGGTTCTGGTGCACAAAGCGCAGGCGATGTGCTACGCTTATATGATCTGTGAGCGGGAAAACCCGGCATTCATCTCCGTTCAGGTGACCTACTGCCACCTGGAGTCGGAGGAAGAGCGCCGTTTCAAAGAGACCTATACCAGTTTGGAGATACGAAGCTGGTTTGAAGATCTGATCAGCCGCTACGAACCCTGGGCTATTTATGAGTATGACTGGAAGCAGGAAAGAAATGAGACGATCCGGGATCTTGAATTTCCCTTCCCCTACCGGGAAGGGCAGAGAGATCTCGCCGCCTGTGTTTATAAAACCATTGAACATAAAAAGAAAATTTTTATTCAGGCGCCTACCGGCGTCGGGAAAACGATTTCCACCGTTTTTCCTTCGGTTAAGGCAATGGGGGAAGGACTGGCTGACCGGATCTTTTACCTGACGGCAAAGACCATCACCCGGACGGTGGCGCAGGAGTGTTTTGAACTGCTTTCCTCCCAAAATCTGAGCTTCAAATACCTCACCATTACGGCAAAGGAGAAGCTCTGTTTTCTGGAGGGACGTCCGGAGTGCAATCCCGTCTCCTGTCCCTATGCCAAAGGGCACTACGACCGGGTCAATGACTGCGTCTACGATATGCTGATCCACGAGGCGAACATGGACCGGGATACGATTCTTGCCTATGCGGAAAAACATCAGGTATGCCCCTTTGAAATGTGCCTGGATGCCTCTCTGTTTGCCGACAGCATCATCTGCGACTACAATTATGCCTTCGATCCCAATGTCTATCTCCGGCGCTTTTTTTCCGAGGGAAACAAAGAGAGTTTTATTTTTTTGATTGACGAAGCCCACAATCTGGTGGAGCGCGCCAGGGAAATGTACAGCGCCGTTCTGGTCAAGGAGGATTTTCTCAAGGTAAAACGGATTTTGAATGCGGAGGCTGCCAGTCATTATCCGCCGGAAGTAAAATATATCATGAAGATCTTCGTGGCGGCTTTGGAAAAATGCAATAAGACCATGCTGCAATGGAAACACGAATGTGATGAATTTGAGATCCTGGAGGATATCTCCTCTTTTTGCTTTCAGCTTATGCGGGTAATCAACAGTTACGAACTCTTCACTAAAGAAGTAAAAGATCTGCCGGAACGGGAGACGGTACTGAACCTGTTCTTTGATGTGCGGCATTTTCTGAATATGTATGATCTGCTGGATGACAGCTACCGGATCTATACGGATTATGATGAATCCATGAATTTCCGCATCAAACTGCAGTGCATGGATCCTTCGGCCCGGCTGGCAGAGGCTCTTGATTATGCCAGAGGAACCGCACTTTTTTCTGCCACACTGCTGCCTGTACGCTATTACAGGGAGCAGCTCTCCACAGTGGAGGACGATTATGCAGTATATGCCAGATCCTCCTTTTCCAGTGACCAGCGAAGAATCATCATCGCTAATGACGTCACCAGTAAGTACACCCGCCGAAGTACCAGTGAATATAAGAAAATTGCCGGTTATATCGAGGAATTCGCAGCAGCCAGGCAGGGAAATTATATGGTATTTTTTCCCTCCTATGCCTTTCTGAATCATGTCCTGGATCAGATCAATCAACCGGAGGACACCAGGATCCTCGTACAGGGCCCGTCTATGACGGAATCAGAAAAAGAAGCCTTCTTAAATGCCTTTGACTCGGAAAATGCCGATACTCTTGTTGGCTTCTGCGTGATGGGAGGCATCTTTGGAGAGGGGATCGATCTGAAGGAGGATCGTCTGATCGGAACTGCCATTGTGGGCACCGGGCTGCCCCAGGTCTGTAACGAACGGGAGTTATTCAAAAGCTATTACGACGTACACAAAGGGAGCGGCTTTCATTATGCCTATCTCTATCCCGGTATCAACAAAGTATTTCAGGCCGGCGGCAGAGTGATCCGCACGGACAAGGACAAGGGCGTGATCCTGCTGTTAGATGAACGGTTCGCCCAGAAAAGTTATCTGGAGCTTTTTCCCAAAGAATGGATTCCTTATGATATCACAAACAAAAAAGGAATGAAAGATATCCTTCATTCCTTCTGGAACTCCTAACAATTTATTAAATACAATTCTGGATGGTTTTCGGCCTACAGAAGACGGATTCCATCTTCAAGAATCTCGATGCGGTTCTGTTTCATCAGCCGTCCGATCGCCCGCTTAAAAGCATTTTTACTCATCCGGAACTCTCTCTTAATGATCTCTGGGGAAGTCTTGTCATGAAAGGGCAGGCTTCCTCCCGCCGCCTCTAATTTTTCCAGTATAACCTCTGCATCCATCCCCATCTGAACTTTTACCTTCTCCTGCAGGCTCAGTGTCAGCTTGCCATCCTCCCGGACTTCTTTGATCCTTGCCTGAAGATTGTCACCCACATGAATCTCCTGGTTCATTTCATTATGGGGGATCAGCGCAGAATACTTGTCCTGTACTGCAACAAATGCCCCAAAGGAATCGGTAATCTGATATACCAACCCCTCCACATGGTCACCTTTCTGAAACTCGCCGCCGGTAGACAGATACTCATAGATGTGCATCGTCGCACAAAGCCGGCTGCTCTTGTCGATATAGAGCGCCGCCAGCACTTCCTCTCCTTTTTTTACCCGGTGTGTCTGCTCTTTAAAAGGCAAAAATAGATCCTTCGCCAGTCCCCAATCCAAAAATGCGCCGATGTTCGTCACATCCGTCACCCGGAGTCTCGCCATCTCCCCCAGGGAAATATAGGGTTTCTCCATGGTTGCGATCAGACGGTCCTCTGAATCCCGGTAGATAAATGCAGATAATATATCTCCTTTTTTTACCCCTTCCGGAACCTGGTTATTCGGCAGAAGCACGCTAAAATCCGGCTGCTCATAAGAACCCAGATAAATCCCGTTTGCCGTAAATCGAGTGACATAAAGTCTGGAGACTCTCCCCAGCAGCTTTTCCTCTAATTTCATTTTATGTTATCCTTATCCTTTCATTTACTACATTACTTTTCTTCCACCGGTGAAACAGGTGATCACATAGGGAGATTTTTCCTTATCCGTCATCACCACATAAAAGCAGCCCTCTTCTTCCTTCGTATAGATGTGAACCTCATCTCCAAGCTTAGCTGCCAGCCGGTATTCTGCCCGCAGCTCATCCACCTGGTATCCCTGTGGCAGATAATCTGCTGCGATCCGGATATATTCTCCATTGTTCACATGCCAGTTGGTGTCCAGATGATTTTCGCACATTTTTACCATGCCGACACATTCCATGCCCTCCGGGCAGGCAACTTTTCTTGATTTGTATTCCATGGGATAGGGCTCTCCCATTCCAAAAGGCTCCACTTCCTCCTGGCTGGCACGAATCGGTTTTCCTGTTTTGTGATTAAAATAAAACCACTGGGAATCCGCATAGGCGAGAGTCTCTCCCTCCATGCTCTCCATAAGAAAATTCCGCATGCCAAAAATCCCCCGGAACCGGTAAGGCCAGGTACGTACCACAAACTCTTCCCCCATAGAAGGACGCCTCTTAAATACAATATCCCAGGAGTTCACAAGCCACGCATGGGCATCCTCTCTCAGGTCCATACAGGAACGCCCCACCTCTTCACTGTGGAACAGGCAGCAGTCCTGAAGAGCATTCACCACTGCATGTACTTTGATCTTCCCCTCTGTATCTATCCTGCTGTAAGACACTCTGTCTTTATATTCATACAAGATCACCCATCTCCTTTTCCTTCCTGTCTGCTGATCCACTTCGACATGCCAGAACCGTGATTGCCAAAGGGCCTCTGATGAAAACCAAGCTTCTTATAAAAGCTTTCCTTATTCATGGCGGACATGAGATTGACCATAATGGTCTCCCCATCCTCCACCTGGCTTTCCAGCCAGTTCAGAACATGTTCTATGATTTTTCTTCCCAGCCCCTGGGACTGGTACTCCGGATGCACGATCACATCACAGATAAAATATACATATCCGCCATCTCCTACCACCCGCGCCATGCCCACGGGAATTTTCCCGTCCATGGCTACGATCTTATACAGCGAATTTGCCAGGGCACACGCCGCGCGCTTGGGCGTGATCCGTATAAAATCCACGCTTCCCCGCAGCTCGTTATAATCTTCGATTTTTATCTCGTGTTTAAATGTAATATGTTCAATATCCATGTATATTATATGAACTGATTTGTCACCTCATCATAATGATAGTCCAGACTGCCAAGATTCTCTTTCAAGGTCTCCTCGTCAATATCATTTGTCTTGCAGAATTCCTCCAATGTCGCGTATTGATCCCTCAGCTGTGTGTTGGTATAACTAAGCAGAATAATGGGGTCACCCGGTATGCTCATAATTTCCTCTCTTTCTGGTGTCCTGACACCTTTTGCCACACTGCGTCATTGATCCAAAGAAAAGCAGTGTTTATTAATCCTTGTGCATTCTAATTTTATATGCCGGCTGTATATTTGTCAACTATTAACGCAGAATTGGCAGAAAGGGAACGGTCTTGTCCCCCCCTGCCTTATAGAAAACAAGAAGTTTCCCAAAAAGTAAAAACAGCGTAGCAGTCATAAAACCTGCTACGCTTAAAATGCTAGACTTATTCCGCAAGAATAAGATTTGTTTTCTCTATAACCTCCTGCACCTTCTGCGCTGTTTTGGAAACCTCTAACATAGAACTCTGAATAATACTGCTGTTCTCAGAAGAATTGTCCATATGGCTCACAGCTGCTTCCACGGAGTCCATCAACCCTTTGATCTCGTCATTAAAGTTATCTATAATTTTGTTGATGCTGTCGATGGCCTGGTGAATTCCCTCGTCGTTCTCCCTGGCGCTTCCCACGGCATCCTTTGAATTCTCGGACAGATCACGAATGTTGGTGGCAACCACGGAAAATCCCCTGCCAGCATCCCCTGCTCTTGCCGCCTCGATGGCTGCATTCAGGGACAGAAGGTTGATCTTTCCGGCAATATTTTCTACGTCTTCTGTCATCTGGTTGTACTTCTCCACATTCATGTTAATGTCCTGTATGGAATCAGAAATATTCTCGTTCAGTTTATTGAGCCCTGACATATGCTCTGCCACTGCCGTCATCTCTTCGGAACTGCGATAACCAGATTCACGAATGATATCAGCCTGTTCCTTGACCATCTCGATACTCTTTGTCAGCTCGCCAAAAATATCCATAAGCTCCTCGTTCATAGCTACAACTTCGTTGTTGACCTCTGCCACTCTCTGGCGTTCTTTCTTAATGCTGTTCATCATGTACTGATGGCAGTTCTCTTTCTCATTGATTCCCCTGGCAAGAGCAATCGCCATCTCACGGCATGATCTATATCCACAGGCATGGCAGTCGAAATGCTTCTCGACCTGTGTCTGCTTTTCAAGTAAAGCAAAAGCTTCTGCGATCCGCTCCTCTGATACCTCCAGCGTGTCGACACGATGTGCTTCATAGGTTCTCATAAAATCCTCAAGCACAAGGGTTTTATCAAATTCTGCAAACTGCTTGTCTTCGAAACCCTTTCTGGTTTTTTTCCTCTCAGAAACTCTTTTTTTATGAGCATAGGTCTCTACGTCATGCATGATGTCGTTCATGGCAAAACGCTGATAATCTACCCCGATCGCCGGTCCTCCATTGCAGCCGTTTTCACAATTCAGTACATCAAATAAATCTGGCAGACACCGTTGATCCTGTTCGATGTAAATATCCAGTTCGCGATACAATTTTTCTGTTCCCTCGGACGTGATGACATTCATATAGGGCTCGTGATACAACAGGTTATTCATCAGGCCGCCTGGTTTCGGATAGATCGCACCCTCTAATCCCTGGCAGTCATCAAATTCAAACTCACTATAGATCTTGATCTCCGGAAGATTTACATTCTCTCTGTCAAAATATTTTTTCAAATGATCCATGGTAACATTGTAATCCACCAGACCCGTCTCCCTGAATTCATCAATTTTCGCAATACATGGCGAAAGCGCCGCTATCCTGCCTTTAAAATTCAATACTTTCCGCATATATACTGCCAGACAAAGCATCGGACTATGTATCGGAGACAGATGAGAGATCAATTCTGGTCTGTGACGGAGTACATAATTCACTACGGCCGCACAGGGCTGAGAAATCAATTTTTCACTGGAATGTTTTTTCAAATACCTCAAATGCGCCCAAGTACAGATATCTGCTCCAAAAGATACATCATATATCTTTTTGATCCCCTGATTGCGCAGCCACTGCAAGGCATGGCGCCAGTTGCCGTCAAAGGCAACTTTTACAGACGGCGCCGCGATAACAGCGATCTCTCCCCCACTCTTCAAGTCTTTCATAAATGCCTCGATGTCATCCTCAAAGGTTCTGGCATCATGAGAACATGCTTGAATACAGGCTCCACATTTGATACATTTTTCATCGTCAATCCTAATCCTGAGATTCCCCTCGTCGTCCATCTTCGCCACATTGGCATCCCCCACCGGGCAAGCCCTCACACAGGCATTGCACCCTACACACCTGATTTTATCCACCTGAATAATACTCATGCCGACAAATTCCTCCTTTGACCTCTTTTTTACATTATATAGAATTTTTACAAATAAAGCAATATTTTTCATAAACAAGTATATTTAATTTCGGGGCTGGTCATAATAAATCAGAAATACAAAATGATCAGAGGAGGCAGCGCGGATGTCTGAGACTTTTTCCAAAGATTTTAACACAAATAAAAAAATGATCGATGAACTTTTTCAGGTGGATAAAAGTTTTGATCTGATCTACAGGGTGGTGACGATCGGTGGCCGAGCGGCTTGTTTTTATTTTATTGATGGCTTCTGTAAAGATGAAGTTATGGAAAAGATACTAGAATATCTATACAAACTGACACCGGATCAGATGCCGGAGACAGCCCATGATTTTCTAAAAAATGCTCTTCCCTACGGAGAAATCGACCTGATATCAGATGAAAATGCTTTGATTCAGAGAACGCTGTCCGGTGTTCCGATTCTGGTGATCGACGGCTATGACAAATTTCTTGCGATGGACTTCCGGACATATCCGGCCAGAGGTGTGGACGAACCGGAAAAAGATAAGGTTATGCGTGGATCCAAAGATGGCTTTGTAGAGACCGTCGTGTATAATACGGCACTGATCCGGCGCCGTATCCGCTCCCCTAAGCTCGTGATGGAAATGA
>Ga0137308_102493_pt1 | contig 12128 bp, 12 predicted proteins | sample Inofrocosms_June_FD_97181 | JGI IMG/M metagenome (GOLD analysis project Ga0137308, IMG submission 97181) | Mouse cecal microbial communities from Vienna, Austria - N-Acetylneuraminic and N-Acetylglucosamine D2O microcosms_June | ecosystem: Host-associated > Mammals > Digestive system > Large...
ATTTGGAAATTTTTTTGCCATCTCTCTTTTGATATTGCCGTATTTTTCGCGATATTCGCAATTGTTTCTGAGAAAATCCCTTAAAGCCAGGTGTCGCTTTAATTCGGCGTTATCCTTTTGACAAACATAAAGATGATGTTTCATTAAATGTGATTTTTCCTCATCATTATACCCGAAAGCTTCCCTTCCGCTGATTCCCAAATCTCCCTTGTGACAATATCCTATCTCGGCAAGCTTTTTTATTATAACGGGCAAATTTTCGTTATCAATAACAATATCTATATCAATAACTGGCTTTGCCCAAAGTCCTTCAACGGAAGTACTTCCCACATGTTCAATTGCAATTACATTATCGCCTATAACGGGGAATAATTCATTTTTTATTTTTTTAAATTCACATGCCCATTTTGAATCATACGGCACTACGGTAATTTTTTTTGCCATGATACACCCCACTTATTGAATTAAGACAACACCGCACAATGATTGCGCCGTCGGATTTTTCATCAGCTTGTATAAATCCGACGCGGTAATACCGGCCTATTTTAAGGAGGATTTGTGCAGGATAACGGAAAATATGCAAGCAAGCCGCACGCAAAGGCGTAAGGCGGTCATTGCGCGGTGTTGCGTTAATAGCATTATATGAAAATAACACAAAGTTTTGCATATCAATCCTTTATTCTTTTAATCCTCTCTCTGTCAACAGCGTGCTCTTCCTCTCGGCGCCCGCATCTCGGACATATATCGCTTATAATACCCGTATATCCGCAAATAGAATCCCTGTCGACAGGATGATTGATAGAGCCATAACCTATGCCGTTTTCCTTCATACAGCGTATAACTTGTTCAAATGCTTCAAGATTCTGCAAGGGATCGCCGTCAAGTTCAATATAGCTGATATGTCCCGCATTTGTCATTGCATGATACGGCGCTTCAAGCCTTATCTTGCTGAACGCGTCAATTTTATAATATACGGGGATATGGAAGGAATTTGTGTAATATTCTCTGTCGGTAATACCCTTAATCTCTCCGAATCGTTTCTGATCCTTTCTTATAAATGTACCAGAAAGTCCTTCGGCGGGAGTAGCCAGAAGCGAAAAATTCATTCCCGTAGCTTTGCTTTCTTCGTCCATACGCTGTCTCATTCTGCCTATTATTCTGAGACCAAGCTCCTGAGCTTGAGCACTTTCTCCGTGGTGTACTCCAATAAGCGCTTTCAGACATTCGGCAAGTCCTATAAATCCCATAGATAAGGTTCCGTGCTTAAGTATCTCACCGATATTGTCCTCCATTCCCAGTTTATCGGAATCTATCCACACACCCTGACCCATCAAAAAAGGATAATTGCGCACCTTTTTTTGAGCCTGAATCTTGTAGCGATATTTAAGCTGATCAATTACAAGATTCATTTTTTCTTCCAATAGTTCAAAAAATCTTACCACATCACCCTGAGCCAATATTCCCAGTCTGGGAAGATTTACGGAAGTAAAGCTCAGGTTGCCTCTTCCGCATACTATTTCACGATTCGGATCGTAAACGTTTCCTATTACGCGGGTGCGGCAGCCCATATAAGCGATCTCGGTATTATAATCCCCCTTTTTGTAGTACTGAAGATTATAGGGAGCGTCGATAAATGAAAAATTGGGGAACAATCGCTTTGCACTTACTCTGCACGCCAGTTTGAATAAATTGTAGTTTGGGTCTCCCTCATTGTAGTTGATACCCTCTTTTACTTTAAAAATATGTATGGGGAATATTGGTGTCTCGCCGTTGCCAAGACCGGCCTCTTCCGCCAGAAGAATATTTTTTATCACCATCTGACCCTCTATGGAGGTGTCTGTGCCGTAATTTATGGAGCTGAAGGGAGTCTGTGCGCCCGCTCTGCTATTCATTGTGTTGAGGTTATGGACAATAGCCTCCATAGCCTGATAAGTGGCCCTGTCTGTTTCCTTAAAGGACATTTTTTTTGTAAATTCCTGAATATTCGCGGCGGTTTTTTCATCTCCAACCAATTCAGTAAGAAATTTTCTTTCCTCTTCGGAATAGCCGCCTTCATCTGCTAAAGTAGGGAACTCGCCCTTATCGGAGAGATTATCCATATAATCCCCGACGCTTTTTTCAATGGCCTCCATATCGGTTCTTCCCGTTTTAAAACCGACGCCGCGGATAATGTTCTTTTTGTAAAGCTGTTTGTAGGATTTTTTAATTCCTTCCGCCATGGCGTAATCAAAATTCGGTATGGACTGTCCTCCGTGCTGGTCGTTCTGATTGCTTTGAATAGCGATACAGGCAAGAGCGGAATAGCTTCCTATATTGTTTGGCTCTCTGAGATATCCGTGTCCGGTGGAAAAACCGTTTTTAAAGAGTTTTATAAGGTCTATTTGGCAGCAGGTTGTAGTCAGTGTAAAGAAATCAAGATCATGTATATGAATATCGCCGTCCATATGAGACTTGGTCTGTTCGGGCGGGAGAACGTACATTTCATTGAACTGCTTGGCTCCCTCGGAGCCGTATTTCAGCATGGTACCCATAGCAGTGTCACCGTCTATATTGGCATTTTCACGTTTCATATCGCTTTCTATGGCCGGCTTAAATGTAAGATCCTCATAAATTTTCATAAGTCCCGTATTCATCTCACGGATACGTGTTCTGTCCGCGCGATAGAGTATATAGGCCTTGGCGGTCTTAGCGTGTCCGTTCTCAACCAGAACTTTTTCTACCGCATCCTGTACCTCTTCAACGGAGGGAGGATTGGTATTGTTAAATCCGGTATTTTCCAGCATTTCACAAACTTTTTCCGCCAAATCCTGCGCGGAGGAATAATCGCTTCCGCCTACTGCCGTTGCCGCTTTGTAAATTGCGTCGGTTATCTTGTCCAGTCTGAATTGATCCGTTCTTCCGTCTCTCTTTAGAATTTTGGTTATCATTTACGAGCCTTTCCTTTCATTGCATCTTGCCTTTTTGCGCAAAATAAATAGGCTGTCAAACAGCCCAAGCTTAAGAAGTAATATTTCTTCTTTTCCTGTTTGCACAATATCTTGTGGTTTTTGATTTGCAATATATATTATATTGCGTTTTTGATGTTTTGTCAAGTGCTTTCATAATTTTTTCCATGGCAACAGTGTTTACTTTTTTTAAAAAAATGAAAAACAAAGAAGAAATAAAGAATATTCAAGATGCGAAGAGCAAGGTACGAAGATTTTCGGAACCAACTTGAAGATAATAACATAAAAAGTTAATGTTTAAAGCTGCCCTTATATAAATCTGATTTCTTCCTCAAAAAATAAATACCGTTGCTCTGTATTCGTATCGGAATGTTGATGGTGTGCGAAATAAGGTAATACTAATAACCATTTTGACACAGGATAAAATCATAGTCAAAATGGTTATTACACCCAAAGTACTGTTAACCAATTAAAAACCGTTTTTTCCATTTTTTAATTGGTTAACAGTATTAACAGTATAAAACACAGATGTTTATTTCTACAGTAATAAACTTTGTCCTCCCGCATATACTGACAAGCAGAGAAGGCTTTTCCGAAAGAGGGAGGAAAAATATGCTTCAATGGCTTAATGATAATGTGATATGGGGCGCTCCCATGCTTGTGATATATCTGCTTACGGGCATTATTTTTACCGTAAAAATAAGATTTTCACAGTTTACCAGATTGAACGGTATCTTTTCAAGAACACTGTTTTCCAAAACCAGGGAAAAAAGCGACGGAAAGAATCTTTCACCCTTGCAGACGCTGACCTCCGCCCTTGCCACCACTTTGGGAACGGGCAATATAGTGGCTGTGGGGGCTGCCGTTGCAATAGGAGGCGCAGGAGCGGTTTTCTGGATGCTCTTATCTTCATTTCTGGGAATGGCCACCTGCTACGGAGAAAACGTGTTAGGTATGAAGCACCGTGTAAAAAGAGAGGACGGGAGTTGGTTCGGCGGTGCTTTTCACTACATAACCGCCGCTTTCAATACACCGCTGGCGGGTAAGCTATACGCCATTCTATGTGTTGCCGCAAGCGTAGGCATAGGTAATATGACTCAGATCAATGCAATGTCCGAGGCGCTGAATGTTGCATTCGGAATACCCGTATGGATAATAGGGGCGTTTGCCACCGTGCTGCTTATATGGTTGATATTCGGAGGAATAAGGCTGTTCGGAAGGGTTACGGAAAAAGTCATACCCGTGATCTCGATAATTTATGTTATAGGCTGTTTTGCGGTAATTGGGATGAATGTGACGGAGCTTCCGAAGGTGATCGGCGAGATATTTACCGAAGCTTTTAATATTTCGGCGGTAAGCGGCGGCATTTTCGGCTCGGTGATGATGAAAAGTATGAGCTGGGGATTTCGCAGAGGTGTTTTTTCAAATGAAGCGGGTTTGGGCAGTAGTGTAATGCTCAACAGCGCCACCCAAAGTGACGATCCGCATAAGCAGGGAATGTGGGCGATGCTTCAGGTGTTTTTTGATACCGTGGTTATGTGTACCCTTACAGCTCTTACTCTTTTGGTTACCGGAGGAGATATGGTAGGAACGGACGGTATTTCCAACGCTGTTTACGCTTTTGGGGGAATTTTCGGCGAGTATTCGGCGGGCTTTGTGGCGATTTCCATAACTGTGTTCGCCATAACCACCGCCGCAGGCTGGTCGGTTTACGGAAGCTCCTCTCTCGAATACCTGACGGGAGGGAAGAAGGGGCGAAATATATATCTTACGGTCTTTGCTTTAGCTACAATGGTAGGGGCAACGATGAAAATTGAATTTATCTGGCAGCTTTCCGATCTTCTTAACGGTCTGATGGCAATGCCTAATCTCCCAGCGGTGCTTATTCTTTCTCATGAAGTTACAAAAGAGTCTTTTGGTAAAAAGGAGAAAATAAATACTTTAAAATACGAAAATAAACACTCCAACAATATAACGGAAATCGAAAGAAAAACAGGATAATGCTTGTGCAAAATAACGAAAATTTATTTTTTTGATTTGCCATGTAAGCTTTTAATTCATACTTTCACTGCATTTTTTAAAAATTTTGTTATAATTTTAACGCTTTGCCTATTGACCCATTGACAAAAATGGTATATAATAGTATTCGACAAACGTTGCACCTTTTGCTGAGATTTTGGCGGAAGAAGGGGAATTTTGTCGTATCCTCCCCATGCGGCGTATTATATGAAAGAAAAGGAGAACCAACAATGTCAATGACTAACAACAAAAACGTTTTGAAGTGGGTCGAAGAAATGCAGGCGTTGACCAAGCCCGACAAAGTAGTCTGGATTGACGGCAGCGACGAGCAAATCAATGCTCTTAAGGAAGAGGCCATCTCTACCGGCGAGATGATAAGATTGAATCAAGAGGAACTTCCCGGCTGTATTTATCACAGAACCAAGCCCAACGATGTAGCGCGTGTTGAAGACAGAACCTTTATCTGCACCAGCAAAAAGGAGAATGCTGGTCCTACCAACAACTGGTGCGATCCCAAGGAGATGTACGCTAAGCTGACTCCCATGTACGACGGTGTTATGAAGGGCAGAACCATGTATGTTATCCCTTATTCCATGGGTCCCATTGGTTCTCCTCTTGCTAAAGTTGGCGTTGAGCTTACCGATTCCATTTACGTTGTTCTGAATATGGATATTATGACCCGTATGGGCGCTCAGGCTTTTAAGAACTTAGGTGATGAAAGCAATGACTTTGTACGCGGACTGCACTCCAAGGCTGACGTTGATCCCGAAGGCAGATATATAGTACAGTTTCCCGAAGACAACACCATCTGGAGCATCAACTCTGCTTATGGCGGAAACGTACTTCTCGGCAAAAAGTGTTTTGCTCTCCGCATTGCTTCCTATCAGGGCTGGAAGGAAGGCTGGATGGCCGAGCATATGCTTATTTTAGGTATCGAGAAACCCGACGGAGATATCAAGTATGTTACTGCCGCCTTCCCCTCCGCCTGCGGAAAGACCAATCTTGCCATGCTTATTCCTCCCGAAGGATACAGAAATAAGGGCTATAAGGTATGGACTGTCGGCGACGATATCGCGTGGTTGAAGCAAGGCGAGGACGGTAAACTCTACGCTATTAACCCCGAAAACGGTTTCTTCGGCGTTGCACCCGGAACCAACGAAAAATCCAACTTTAACGCTCTTGCTTCCACCAAGAAAAACACCATTTTCACCAACGTAGCTATAAATAACGATACAAATACCGTATGGTGGGAAGGTCTCGACAAGAATCCTCCCGAAAATGCTACCGAGTGGAAGGGCGCAAAGGTTAACGGCAAGGAATATGTTGCGACTATCGGTGCAGACGGTAAGCCACAGAAGCTTGCTCATCCCAACAGCCGCTTTACCGCTCCCGCCGAAAACTGCCCCTGCATCTCCAAGGAGTTCAACAATCCCGCCGGCGTTCCCATTTCCGCAATGATTTTCGGTGGACGCAGAGCCAAGACCGCTCCTCTGGTATACCAGAGCTTTGACTGGAATCACGGCGTATTCGTAGGCTCCATTATGGCTTCCGAGACCACTGCCGCCGCTGCAGGCGCCGTTGGCGTTGTAAGGCGCGATCCTATGGCTATGCTCCCATTCTGTGGCTACAATATGGCGGATTATTGGCAGCATTGGGTAGATATGGGCGCTAAGCTTGGGGAAAATGCTCCCAAGATCTTCAACGTTAACTGGTTCAGAACTGACGACGAGGGTCACTTCATATGGCCCGGATTTGGTGACAATATGCGTGTTCTCGACTGGATTATCCAACGTGTGGAAGGTAATGTTGACGCTGTTGAAACAGCCATCGGATACGAGCCTAAGCCTGAAGACATCAACATTGAGGGTCTTGAGAATGAAGGTATCACCTTAGACGTAGTAAAAGATCTTCTTTCCGTTGATGTTGAATACTGGAAAGAGGACGTTAAGGGTATCAAGGAATTTTACGCTAAGTTCGGCGATAAACTTCCAGATGAGATGAAGAAGCAGCTTGCCGCTCTTGAATCCCGTCTCGGTTAAATATTGATAAACGTGGGTTTTTCACAAAAAGCAATAAATTTTGGATAAAATAACAACAGGCAGGAGATTATCGGTTCTCGCGATCGCTGAACGGAGAATGTGCTATCCTTCGGCGATACGGCGTTGGTGTCCGATAATCTCCTGTACTGCTGTTTATTCAATATTTTATATGGAACGAGGGAATATTTTAAATTGGAAAAAGAAGTTTATCCCAAAAAGGATCTTTACGGCATAAATGATTTGTTGGCAATAATGAATATACTTCGCAGTGAAAATGGCTGCGCGTGGGACAGGGAACAGGATCATGAATCCATACGAATGAACGTACTGGAAGAGGCATATGAAGTTATGGAAGCCATTGACGCAAAGGATAGTGAGCTTCTTAGAGAGGAACTGGGCGATCTGCTTTTGCAGGTGGTGTTTCATACGCAGCTTGAAAATGAAGCGGATTCCTTTGATTTTAACGGTGTATGCGACGGTATATGTAAAAAGCTTATTTACCGTCATCCGCATGTGTTCGGAAATATACACGTGGACAGCTCCGATGAAGTATTGAAAAATTGGGATTCTCTTAAAAGCAGGTCAAAAGGGCAGGAAACTGCCTATGAGCGTCTGACCTCGGTGCCTAAGCTGCTTCCCGCGCTTATGAGGGGAGACAAGGTGTGCAAGCGTGCAGTCAAATCCGGCATAAAAGGAGATACCGGGGAATTTGCGATTCAGAATCTTAAGGATAAGGTAGTACAATTGGAGCGGGCGTTGTCGAAAGATGACGAAATTGAGGGAAAAATCGGTGAAGTTCTTCTTGCCTGCTGCAATTTATCAAATATTTATAAAAAAGATAGTGAAAAAAGCTTGACAACGGCAATAAATCGGTTTATAATGCAATTTGGGGATTTGGAAGCGAAGACGACAGAGAATGGAGCTTCCATTGACCAAGTGTCGGAAGAAGAAATAAAAATACTTTTTTCGACGGAAAACAACAACGGCTGACTTGTAAATCAACAAGTTAAAATAAGTCGAAATAGAAAGGAAAGGTCGTAAAAATGACAAAATCTGAACTTATCGCGTCTATCGCAACCAAAACAGGACTCACCAAGAAAACCGCCGAGGAGGTTCTCGAAGCGTTTATAGGTACTGTAAGCGAATCTCTTTCCAAGGGTGAAAAAGTACAGCTCGTTGGTTTCGGAACATTCGAGGTAAGAGAGCGCTCCGAGAGAAGCGGTATCAACCCTCAGACCCGCGAAAAGATAACAATTGCCGCAACAAAGACTCCTGCTTTCAAAGCGGGATCTGCTCTTAAGGAAGCGGTTGCCGAGTAATTTTTATAAAAAAGCAAAAGTGTAAGCGGCACGGTACATTTTGTATTAGCCGCTTATTTTTTTGAAAAAGGAGAATGTAAAATGCGTCTTGACAAGTATCTGAAGGTTTCAAGGCTTATAAAGCGCCGCACCGTGGCCAACGAGGCATGTGATGCGGAAAAAATATTGGTTAACGGAAAGCCTGCCAGAGCTTCTTATGAAGTAAAGCTGAATGATATAATAGAGATACAGATGGGAAAAACGCCTCTTAAAGTAAGAGTTTTGAAAATAGTCGGGGTAGTAGGCAAAGAGGGCAGCACTGAGTTGTACGAAGCTCTTTAAAAAAACTTGTTCTAAAAAAACCTCCGCGGCATAATATTATATAAAAAAGATTGTCCGGTTGGAGGTGCTTTATGACGGAACAAAAAAATATAGTCCAAAGTCTGGTTATGGAAAATAGGAGGCGACTGGTGCTGTCCGGCGTTAAAGAGGTGGAGGGCTTTACCGAAACGGAGGTGAGCTTGTTCACTGAGATGGGACAGCTTACGGTTAAAGGCAGAAATCTGCGTGTGAGTCAGGTAGATACCGATACCGGAGAACTGGTAATGACGGGAGACGCTGTCACATCGCTGGTTTATTCCGATAAGCCAAGGCGGACTCCCGATAACTTTATAACAAAGCTGTTTAGGTAAGCCGCTATGTTTGAAAATATCAATTCGACTTTCGTCCAGTGTCTGAGTTTTCTGGCGATGGGAGCGGTTCTTGGCTTATGTTATGAGCTGCTCAGGGTGCTGCGTATGCTGTTCCGGCATCCGACGGTTATGGTTTTTATCGAAGACACGCTGTTTTTTGCCGGCTGCGGGCTGGTAAGCTTTATTTTAGCTCTCTGGGTCGGGATAGGTTATTTCAGGATTTATTATATTGTTTTTGAAGCGATAGGCGCGTCGCTGTATTTTTTAACATTAGGCAGACTGATCAACTATTGTTTAAGAAAAGCAGTTAATGTCGCAAAAAAAATATTCCGATCACTTTACAGAAAGATTAAGCCAAAGGCGGCGTTTTTGTTTATGCCTATCGGTAAAAAAGTTAAAGGCTTATTTAGTAATATCGCCGAATTTTTTTCAGGTTTAATATTTAATCAAAAAAAGCACTTGCAAAGTACAGATGAAATGTTGTATAATAATAACATTGACTCTATTGAGAATTCGGGTGAAGGGGGCGTTGTCGGCGGTGTCATTAAAGCTAAAATCAGAAAAAAGACGTAGCCCGTTTATATTGCGCCTGATTTTGTTTGCCGTTTTTGTCGTGGTAGCGGCTCACCTTGTATCTATGCAATTTGAGATAGCAAAAAAGAAATCTGAGCTTAATGAAATAAACAGCAATCTTGAGGCTGTTATGGTTTCAAATGAACAGCTTAAGCGGTACTACGCGGAGGAAAACAGAAAGGAATATATAGAACAGATAGCGAGAGATCAGCTTGATTATTCTTATTCCGATGAAACCGTATACTATTTTATACCTAAATGATATAAATCAAGCGCGATAAAGCTTAACCGGCTTTACCGCGCTTAATTTATTGTTTTAATTCCTTGCTTTCATTGAATCTGTCATACAGCGCAAGATCGGTATTGTCTACCGCATCAGCTATGCTGCTGCACAGCTCTCTTACAAATATATCGTTTCTGTTGAAAAAGCTATTTTGTGCCTTGGTGAATCCGTTTAATCTGTTGTTTGGATTAAGGGCGGCGGGACGGGGGATATTGCCGTTCATTTCACCGGAATCAATGTTTCCGACAATTTTTTTTCTATCATCAATTATGGTGGTAAGATTGTCAAGGGCGTAATTGTGACCGTCGCTGATGGAGTTAAAATATGTGGCAGCGGCAAAAAGATAAGGTATGTACTTGACATTGGTGAAAATCTGACTGCTCCAGGAATTGTAAAGGAAATAACTTTCATATGGAGTATAAAGATATGGAGAGCCGAATCCTAAAGTAAGCATTCCTGCGTCTGTCCAATAAGCGGTAAGAGCGGCGTCGATACCGCAAAGTGATGTGTTCAGAGGACAGATATTGATTGGAAAGCAGCCGAAGTTGTCATTCCATTCAATAAAATCTTCAATAATTTTGTCGTTTTCTCCGAAATCGGATACCAAGCGAATCGCCGCACATCCAGCATCCATAGCCTTGTCTCTTATATCGCAAAGCTCATCAAATTCAAGTCCGCCGCATTCCACCTCAAGCATTATTTTGAGTGAAGAAAGTTTTTTGGCTACCGCAATCATATTCAGCGGCAAAACAAGGTATTTAAACCTTTTTTGGGTTATTATTTCAAAATCCTCTATTCCTTCGATCCTGAAAATAAATTTTTCTCCGGTATTTACATCGCCGAGAAACGACATTGCTCTCCTGTCTATTTCGGCGTAGTCAACGCCGCTCTGAAAAAGAGAGGCTATGTATCCCCTTACGCTTTTCTGTGTCGCTTTTTCCGAAAAATCAATGCTGCAAAGGCTGTTATCCACTATAAGCATATTTTGTAACAAATCCCTTCCTTCGGATCAGATCCGAAAATACTATACAATATTTTAACACATTCCGATTTTTTTTGCAACAAGAAATTTATTGAAAAATTAAAAGAAAAATTTACGTAAAAAACGGCCTACCGAAAGACAGATAAAAAGGACTGACTTCGGCAAGCCTGCATAAACGCTTATGTATCAATAATAATAACCCGTGAATAAGTCGGAAAAGGCAAATCCGAGTGAAAAGACCACGATCATCATTATAATTACCAATCCCACCATTATGGCTTTAAAAATAAGCATTGCGCGGCAGTAATTTTTCTTGGCAATGGGGGTTGTATCACTAAAGCCCCATACAAAAAGCAGAATAATGCTTATAATACCGAAAAGATTTGTGAGCAAAACAGTGCCTACCCATGATCCTAAGGTCATTGAGTCGCTGCTCTGAACGGGAGAGGGGTATTGTTGTCCATAAGGTTGGTTATATGACTGATTGTAGGATTGATTATTGTAATTCTGCTGATAACCGCTGTTCACGGGTTGTACTTCAATATACTGCATTCCGCAGCGCGGGCATATGTTGGCATCGTCTTCAAATATGTTTCCGCAGTTCTGGCAGGTTTTTGACATTGAGGGTTCCTCCTGTTGTTCAGCTTTGAGCCGTTATTAGATACGTGTTCAATTGAAGCTTCGCTGTTTGTTTTCCGTCTTTCTATATTTAAACACTTTCCGAAATTATATTATCACAAAATAAGCTTCGTGTCAATAGCTTATATCAATATTTGATCAAGTTGTAGACTTGATTAAATATTGCACCCTAAGCACTATGGCTTGTTTGAAAAATCGGAAACGCCGTCTTTACGCCCCCAAAAGGTCATCTTCCGCGTCAAAAAGCCTTGTCAAACGACGGTTTGACTGCGTTTTTTTCCTTGAATCCGACCGTTTTGGGTCAAAAATCCGTCATTTCCTCTTTTTTCAAACAAACCCTAATATTAAAGTCAATATTTCAAATAGATGTAAAAAATAGCAAAAAGAACTTTACTTTTACCAAAAAATTAGCTATAATATATTGAGTATAAAAATTAAACCCGAAAGGAACAAACATTATGAAAGCAGTAGTAGCTGTTATAGGAAAAGACACAGTAGGTATTCTCGCAAAAATAAGCGCGATCTGCGCGGACTTTAATGCCAACGTTATGGATGTTACTCAGACAATTATGCAGGATATGTTCGCAATGACTATGCTTATAGATATTACCGGCTGCACTTCAGATTACGGTACTCTTGCGGAGCGCCTGAAAAAATC
>Ga0137308_102495_pt1 | contig 12124 bp, 12 predicted proteins | sample Inofrocosms_June_FD_97181 | JGI IMG/M metagenome (GOLD analysis project Ga0137308, IMG submission 97181) | Mouse cecal microbial communities from Vienna, Austria - N-Acetylneuraminic and N-Acetylglucosamine D2O microcosms_June | ecosystem: Host-associated > Mammals > Digestive system > Large...
ATTGGCAGATTGGCAGATTTTCCGCCATATGCACATAACTTTATGTGCGTCTTTTCATTACATAATAGCTTGTTTGCCATTATTTTTCAACCTGTTTATGGCCGGGAGATGGGGGATGCCTTGCGCAATGAGGGCGCAGGTGATATGATGATAGGAAAGCGGAAGATGAGATAGGGGGATCTGATGAGAGAGATTTTGGAGATGACCGGCATGGTGATCAAAGTTTCTTCTGTGGGAGAGTACGACAGAAGGATGGTGATACTGACCTGGGAGCGGGGGAAGATCACGGTTTTTGCCAGAGGGGCCAAACGGCCGGGAAGCAGCCTTATGGGGCCGTCCCGTCCGTTTGCCTTCGGAAAGTTCAAGCTCTATGAGGGAAGGGATTCCTATACCCTGCAGTCGGCGGACATCGGCAGGTATTTTGAGGAACTGGCCGGGGACATGGAGGGGGCCTGCTATGGGCAGTATTTTCTGGAGATGGCGGATTATTACACCAGGGAAAATGTGGACGGCAGCGGGATGCTCCTTTTGGTCTATCAGTCTCTTCGAGCTCTTTTAAAGCCCAGGATCCCCAACGAGCTGGTGCGGCGGGTGTTTGAGCTAAAGGCCATGGTGGTCAACGGGGAGTATACCCAGAAGCCGCCTGTGGCGGTCAGCGATTCGGCAGGGTATACCTGGGAGTATGTGGTGGCGTCGCCGATGGAAAAGCTGTATACCTTTGTGGTGACTGATGAGGTGCTGGAAGAGTTTGGGCGGTGCGTGGACCGAAATAAGGAATGCTACATAGACAGGGAGTTTTGCTCGCTGGGTATTTTGAAGGCGCTGACGGCCGGGGAGAAGGGCGTAAGGTGAAAGATGGGACGGATATGGTCTGCCGCGTCGGATATGAGACGCGGAAAGTCAAAAAGGTATTGAAAAGAAGCCTGAAAAAGGTTATACTGTCCAGGATAGCAGCAGGCAGGAGGAAGATTATGAAAAAGGCAGCGGCGTGGGCATTGGCCTTGGGGCTTTGGATGACGGCGGCAGGGTGTTCGCCGAAAACCAGCGCGTTTCCCCCAAACCAGAACGCCATTTATGTGTCAAGAGACGGGGGGCTGTATACGGCCATTATAGAGGAGTATGACCCGTCGGATACAGGTTACAGCGCACAGGAGTTAAGGGCTATGGCAGAGGCGGAGCTGTCGGAATATAACGGGGAATTTGCCTCGGGGGCTGACAGTCAGCCGGTTTCGGTCGCGGAGTGTACGGTTGCCCAGGGGAAGGCATCCATCGTGTACCAGTACGCGGGGCCGGAGGATCTGTGCCGGTTTACGGACATGAGCCAGGATGCGAAGAACCATCCAGAGAGCCTTTTGGTGACCACCAACTCCGCAGGCATTGACGGGGAGGATGGGGGAACCTGGACGGACGCCAGGAAGAAAGAGGTGGCATCCCTGGAGACGGTGATGAAGAGAAAGGACCTTCCCATGGTGGTGGCAGAGGGAACGGTGACCATTCAGACCGAGGGGCGGATCCTCTATTACAGCGGAGCCGTGGAGCTAAGGGATGAGTATACGGCGCAGGTGACAGGCGGAACGGCCTATATCGTGTTCCGATGAGGGCAGGATCTATAAAATAATGATATCGCGGCGCTGTTGTGTCAGCCATGCGGCCAGGCCGCGGCGAGAGGTACGCAGGCCGGATCAAAATAAAGAATAAAGGCAGGATGATAAAATGGAAAAGACCATGGAAAAGATTGTGGCATTGGCAAAGTCCAGAGGATTTGTGTATCCGGGTTCTGAGATTTACGGGGGCCTGGCCAATACCTGGGATTACGGCAACCTGGGCGTGGAGCTTAAGAACAACGTGAAGAAGGCATGGTGGCAGAAGTTCGTCCAGGAGAGCCCCTACAATGTGGGCGTGGACTGCGCCATCCTGATGAACTCCCAGACCTGGGTGGCATCGGGGCATCTGGGCGGGTTTTCCGACCCGCTGATGGACTGCAAGGCATGTAAGGAGCGTTTCCGGGCCGACAAGCTGATCGAGGATTATATGGAGGAGAACCACATCACCATAGAGGGAAGTGTGGACGCCTGGTCCCAGGAGGAGATGAAGGCATATATTGAGGAGAAGAATATCTGCTGTCCCAGCTGTAAAAAGCATGATTTTACGGATATCCGCCAGTTTAATCTGATGTTCAAGACCTTCCAGGGCGTGACGGAGGATGCCAAGAATACGGTGTATTTAAGACCGGAGACGGCTCAGGGCATTTTTGTCAACTTTAAGAATGTCCAGAGGACTTCCAGGAAGAAGATCCCCTTCGGCATCGGGCAGATCGGCAAGTCCTTTAGAAATGAGATCACGCCGGGCAACTTTACGTTCCGTACCAGGGAGTTTGAGCAGATGGAGCTGGAGTTCTTCTGCGCGCCGGGAACGGATCTGGAGTGGTTTGCTTACTGGAAAGAGTTCTGCATCAACTGGCTGAAGGGCCTGGGCATGAAGGACGAGGAGATGCGCGCCAGGGACCATTCCCCGGAGGAACTGTGCTTCTACAGCAAGGCTACTACGGATATTGAGTTTTTGTTCCCCTTTGGCTGGGGCGAGCTGTGGGGCATTGCCGACAGGACCGACTATGATCTGACCCAGCACCAGAATACCTCGGGACAGGATATGGCTTATTTTGATGATGAGAAGAAAGAGAAATATATTCCTTATGTGATCGAGCCGTCTCTCGGCGCTGACCGGGTGACCCTGGCCTTCCTGTGCGCCGCCTATGACGAGGAGGAGATCGGGGAGGGAGATGTGCGGACGGTTCTTCATTTCCATCCGGCTATCGCTCCGGTGAAAGTTGGCGTTCTGCCGCTGTCAAAGAAACTTAATGAGGGCGCGGAGAAGATCTACGGGGAACTTAGCAAATATTTTAACTGTGAGTTTGACGACAGGGGCAATATCGGGAAGCGGTACAGAAGACAGGATGAGATTGGAACGCCTTTTTGCGTGACCTATGATTTTGATTCGGAAGAGGATCATGCGGTGACGGTCCGCGACAGGGATACCATGGATCAGGTGCGGGTGCCTATTGCGGAGCTTAAAGGGTATCTGGAGGAGAAAATGCGGTTTTAATCCCGTTCAGCCGGCAGCCGGAATATCAGCCACAAAGGCAGGCGGAGAGGAGATTCCGAGAGTACATGGCAAAGACAAGGAGGAACGTTTTATGTCTATGGAGCAGTTATCGCTGTTTGACAGTCAGGAGACGTATCATCCTTTGGCCAGCAGAGTAAGGCCGGAGACTTTGGAGGAGTTTGCGGGCCAGGAGCATCTGCTGGGAAAGGGGAACGTGCTGCGTCGGCTCATAGAGAATGACCAGATACCGTCTATGATCTTCTGGGGGCCGCCGGGGGTGGGGAAGACCACGCTTGCGGGGATCATTGCCCATAAGACCCATGCCAGGTTTATTAATTTCAGCGCGGTCACCAGCGGGATCAAGGAGATCAAAGAAGTTATGGCCCAGGCGGAATCCGACCGGAGGATGGGAGTCAAGACCGTGGTGTTTGTGGATGAGATCCACCGCTTTAATAAGGCTCAGCAGGATGCTTTTCTGCCCTATGTGGAAAAAGGAAGCATCATCCTTATCGGCGCCACCACGGAGAATCCGTCCTTTGAGGTCAACGGCGCTCTTTTGTCCCGGTGCCGGGTGTTTGTGCTGCAGGCCCTGTCCGTGGAGGACCTGACAAAACTCCTTAAACGGACTTTGGACCATGAGAAGGGGTTCGGGTATCTGAATATCGACATATCCGACGACATGGTGGACATGATCGCCCGGTTTGCCAACGGGGATGCCAGGATGGCCCTTAATGTGCTGGAGATGGCGGTGACCAACGGGGAAGTGACTGCGGAGAAGACCATCATCACCAGGGAAGTGCTGCAGCAGTGTGTGTGGAAGAAAAGCCTTTTGTATGACAAAAAGGGGGAGGAGCATTACAATCTGATCTCCGCCCTCCACAAGTCCATGAGAAATTCCGACCCGGACGCGGCGGTGTACTGGCTGGCGCGGATGCTGGAGGCAGGGGAGGACCCGCTGTACGTGGCCAGGCGTCTGGTGCGGTATGCCAGCGAGGATATCGGGCTGGCGGACAGCCAGGCCCTGCAGGTGGCGGTGGCGGCGTACCAGGCATGCCATTTCCTGGGGATGCCGGAGTGCAACGTGCATTTAAGCCACACGGTCATCTATTTGTCCATGGCTCCCAAATCCAACTCCGCTTATAAAGCCTATGAGAGGGCAAAAACAGACGCGGAAACCATGCTGGCGGAGCCGGTCCCCCTTGTGATCCGCAATGCGGTCACCGGTCTTATGGGGGAACTGCACTACGGGGAGGGGTATGTGTATGCCCATGACACAGAGGAGAAGGTGGCTAAGATGCAGTGTCTGCCGGACAGTCTGGCGGGAAAGGCGTACTATCGTCCCACAAGCGCAGGAGCGGAGGGGGAGATAGCAAGAAAGCTGGAGCAGATCAAGGCGTGGAAAGCGCAGTGACGGCCAGGTTTTGGCATTATCCGGAATGTAAAATGGTCATTGTGTGCAGGATGCGTTCCATCAGGGCGGTATTTTTTGGCAGAATGCCGCCTTGACGGAGCGTATATTTGAAGGTAGAATGTTAGCATGCTTACATTTTACAAATCCGGCGGGAAAGGGATGCGTTTGTATGGGGAATGAGCGTATAGGGTTTGAGATTCGCACGCTGTCCAATCTGATCCAGCGGAAGATCAATCAGATGGTGGCGGAAGAGGAGGACACGCTGACGGCTTACCAGCTTTGGGTGCTGGAGTTTCTTATGGGCCGCGGGGAGGAAGAGACGGTCCAGAGGGACATTGAGGAGAAGTTTTCCATCCGCCGCTCTACGGCCAGCCATATGCTGACGCTGATGGAGAATAACGGCTATATCAAGCGGCTTCCGGTACCCCAGGACGCCAGGATGAAGCGGATTGTGGCCACCCCAAAGGGCGCTAAGGCCCATGAGCGGATGAGGGACCGTCTTAGGCGGTTTGAGGCCATGTTAAATGACGGCATGACAGACGCGCAGCTGGGAGAGTTTCTGCGCATGATCAGGAAGTTTGAACAGAATATTTCATGAACCGGCCTATACGCGGGGATCAAGACGCCAACGAAAAGCAGCAGGGTTGGCGTTCTTTATGGAAATATTGTCAGTATGCGAACGAAGCTAAAGGATGCGAGAAACAGATTTTGGCGGCCTGACAGGCAAAACAAAGCGGCGTGTGGAGCAACAAAGTGTACAAGGAGGAATCGTGATGAAAGATAACAGAGAATTATTTGAAAATGCCCCGGTGTCAAAGGCCGTGGCAGTCATGGCTGTCCCCACTATGATATCCATGCTGGTGGTGGTCATTTATAATATGGCGGATACATTTTTTATCGGGCAGACCGGGGACCCGATGCAGGTGGCGGCGGTTTCCCTGGCAACGCCGGTGTTTATGGTATTTATGGCTCTGGGCAATCTCTTCGGCATCGGAGGCAGCTCGGCCATCTCCAGGGCTTTGGGGGAGAAGAAGGCGGAGAGGGCTAAGAATATTTCTTCGTTCTGCTGTTACGGTTCCCTGGGGCTGGGGATCGTTATGGCCCTTTTGTTCCTGGTGGGCATGGACGGGATCTTAAAGCTTATTGGGGCCAGTGAGAATACTGTGGGATATGCCAGGGATTATCTGACCTACATTGCCTTCGGCGGTCCTTTTATTATGTTCGGAACGGCGTTCGGCAATATTTTGAGGGGAGAAGGGGCGGCCAAGGAGTCTATGATCGGCAATATGATCGGTACGGTGACCAACATTGTCCTGGACCCTATTATGATCCTGGGCCTTGGCTGGGGCGTGGTAGGAGCGGCGGTGGCCACGGTCATCGGAAATATGGCGGCCAGCGGGTTTTACCTGGCGTACTTTTTTAGGGAAAAGTCTAGCCTGTCCATCCGGCTTGGGGATTTTAAGGCCGGGGAGCGGATCGCGTCCGGAGTCATGGCAATCGGGATCCCGGCATCCCTTAACAACATCCTTATGAGCTGCGCCAATATTGTGCTGAATCAGGTGCTTATCAGCTACGGGGACACACCTGTGGCTGCCATGGGAGTGGCCATGAAAGCCAACATGCTGCTGGTGCTGCTGCAGATCGGGCTGTGTTCGGGGATACAGCCTCTCATCGGCTACAATTACGGGGCCAGGAACAAAAAACGCCTTATGCAGGTGTTCCGGTTTACGGGGATCTGCGCCGTGGTCATGGGCACGCTTTTGACCATCCTGATGGTGGCGGCGAGACAGACCATCATCCGGGCGTTTATTGATGACAGCCAGGTTGTTGCCTATGGCATCCAGATGGTGATCGCCCTGCAGATCTCGGGGCCAGCGCTGGGGATCTTGTTTTTGTGCATCAATACCATTCAGGGCATGGGAAAGGCCGTTCCCTCTCTGGTGCTGACCATATGCAGGCAGGGGCTGGTGTTTATCCCGGCCGTGTACATCCTCAACGGGATCTTCGGGCTGGACGGGGTGATCTATGCCCAGCCAGTGGCGGATTTTATTTCCATCGTCCTGGCTTTGGCCATCTGTCTGGGGATTTTTAGGAAGATGGACAAGCAGGGGAAGGCGGAGGCTTAGAGGGTGGAAGTTGGGAAGGCAGGCAGGATTTTGCGTATCTGGGAATTGTATTTCACATTTATGAAGATTGGCGTATTTACCTTTGGGCGGGGCAATTCAAAACCGAACACACAGAAGACGCTTGCGCATCTTCTGAAAATGGCGGTTCTTCGGTACTGTCCAGCATATCAATATAGCTTACTTGCTTACCGCCTTTGATATTATAATAAATCACAACTTTATCATCATACAGGTAAACAGAATTTATAAATGTGTCAATAATCCTTTTCTGAAAATCTATGTCAAGCGCATCACCATTGCAGAACTGCTTTAGCCATTCTACAATTTGCTCTTCTGTAAGCTGTACCTTTGCCGATATGCGGAGTTTGGCAAGGTCAAGCTCTGCCGCCGCCTTTTCCGTGTCCAGTTGTTCCATTTTGTCAAATATAGGCTGGCGGGCGGCAGCAGGGCATACAGCCAGAGTATCAACAAGGCGGCTTATTTCTGCGTCTATCCTGTTAAGCTGCTTTTCGTATGCCTGTATGCGGTCAAGCCCGCAGTCTTTTTTATACTGGGCTACCAGCTGGGCGGCAATATACTCTATGCGCTCCGGCGTTAGGACATATTCTACAGTTTGCTCTACAACATACCATTCAATATAACCTTTCTTTTCGTTCTTTTTATCGCAAGTATGCTCTCTTCTGCGTTTCCTGCAAGTGTAATAGTGGTATGTTTTTCCGTTCTTTCCGTGTCCGGCTTCTGCAATCATGTTAGTGCCGCAATGCCCGCAGTATAATTTCCCCTGTAAGAGATACTCTACAGTAGCTTTTGAGGCAGCAGGCGCAACTTTCCGCTTGTCCATTAGCTCTTGTACTTTGTAGAACGTCCTTTCATCTATGAGGGCATCACAGCCGCCCGCAACTTCTTCCCCGCCATGCTCATAAATTCCGATATACTTTTTGTTTTTTAAGACGGAATGGACGGTTGAAAGGGCAAAAGGAAGCCCTTTACTGTTTCTTAAGCCGCGTGCGTTCAGTGCGTCTACAATTTTCTTTTTGGGAACGCCTTTAGCGTATTCCTCAAAGATATAGCGGGCTATAGGTGCGGTGTTTTCATCTTCTACAAGCCGTTTGTTTTCCAGCTTATAACCAAGGGGCAAATAGCCGCCCAAAAATGCGCCCTTCATTCTGCTTTCACGCTGCCCACGCAATACCTTTTTAGAGAGGTCAAGGCTGTATTGCTCTGCGCTGGCTTCCAGCAGCGCTTCAAGAATTATGCCTACTTCACCCTCACCGACATTTTCCATAGCGGATAGCACTTTAACGCCGCACTGCTTTAATTTGTGCTTATATATGGCGCTGTCGTATCGGTCACGGGAAAAGCGGTCAAACTTCCAGACAATCACGCGCTGGAACTGCTGTTTTTTTGCGTCTGCAATCATGCGCTGGAAGTCCGGGCGTTCATCTGTACGCCCTGTTATGGCGCGGTCTATATATTCCCCTACCACTTGCAGCCCTTGACGTTCTGCAAAGGCGTAGCAATCCCGCAGTTGCCCTTCTATGCTTTGCTCTGTCTGGTTGTGTGAAGAATAGCGGGCATATATTACGGCGTTTAGTGTCTGCTGCATTACTTTTCACCCTTCCCTTTCTCGCTGTTGGAAATTTCGTTCTTAAGTGCAGATAACATAAGGTCTACCGGGTCATGTTTATTAAATTCGCTAATTATAGTTGCCTTTTGCTGGGCTGACATATTCGGGTATTCTTTATCTATAGTATCTAAAAGCCCTGCTAATAAATATAACGAGGCTTGCCCTTGGCTCATTCCTTCAAGTGGCGTACCGTTAAAAGCAGGCTCATCTTTCCCCATTAAGTAATCTAATGACAGACCAGAACCTAAAGACAGGTCAACCAGTGCAGAAATACTAATAGTGAAAGGCTTTCCGTCTTCTGTTGTAGTACCATTTTCAAGGGCTTCCAGTTGAGGCGGGCTTATATTGCACTTTTTAGCAAATTCACGAATAGACATATTGCCACGCGCGGCGCGGAGGCGTTTACCCAAAATATTATTATCAATCGCAACCATTTCTAAAGGTTCTTCTTTTTCTTCCTTCCCAAGAAGGGTATTAGGTGTAGTACCGAGAACGTCACAAAGCAAGCGGATTGTTTGAGGTGACGGCTGCGAGCGGTCAAGTTCCCATGTGCGAACAGTGCTTTCCCCTTTATTTACTAAATATCCTAATTGGGCTTGCGTTAATCCTTTATCTTGTCGGAGTTTTTTAATTTGTTTGCCTAATGTCATATAAACACACTCCTTTCTCTTGATATCATTATAAGCGATATTATCGCTGAAATCAATAAAAAAATATAACAAAACTATTGACAGCGATAATGCCGCTGTGATATATTACCAACATGGACAGCGATATTATCGCTGAAAGAAAAAGAGTAGGAGGAAAAAGAGAATGTGTAAATTACGAGAATTTAGAACACAAAAAGGGATAAGCCAAGAGAAAATGGCTATTAAATTAGGCGTTTCTCTTTCAATGTACGCAAAAGTTGAACAGGGAGCGGCAAAAGCGGGAAGGGCATTTATGGAGCGCATAAAAAATTGTTACCCAGAAGCAAGTATAGACCATATTTTTTTTGATACAAACAGCGGAAATATCGCTGTTAAATAATAGGAGGCATAGACAATGAAAAGATTTTTAGCAGAGGGGGAAGCCCTTCAACAAGTGGGCGTTATGGGATTGCGTGCGCCGGACGGCACAGTAGCGGAAAACGTACCTCTGTACCGCATCATACGGGCAAAGGAAATAAAGCCAGAAAGCGGGCTGACAGCCGGGGAAGAGGCGGCGTGTGAGGACATAGGCAGGGGGCTTGCGGATATATACAGGCAGTACAAAAGAGCGGAAAGAAAGGCAAAGGCGGGCGCGAATATGCGGGCGCAGAATGCCTAAGAAATCAACAGTAAGGACGCAGCCTAACAGCATAGCGGATTTATGCAGAGCCAGAAGGATAACCCAGAGGGAAATAGCGCGGCAGATAAATTTCACAGAGGGCTATATAGCAATGGTGAAAAAAGGGAAAGTGAAAAATGTTTCCATTGAATTTGCAGAAAAGCTGGCAGCAGTGCTGGGGGCGCAGCCGGAAGAGGTCTTCCCGGATTATGGAAGCAGCAGGCAGCGGGCAAGGGAGAGTGTGAGGGCGTGCAGGGCTGGACAGGAAAACGCGCTGAAAGAGGCAGAGAGCCGGAAAAAGAGCATAGAGGGCATGAACGGAGGGCAGCAGCCGGAAGACAAATTCAACGTGAAGACGCAGCCCAACAATATTTCCGACCTATGCGCTATCAGAGGGATAACGCAGAAACAGCTTGCAGAGCTGGCGGGAATAGCACAGACACACGTAACGGACATAAAGAAGGGGCGCAGGCAGCACGTAAGGGCGGCAGTTGCAAAAAAGCTGGCAGCAGTGCTGGGGGCAGAGCCGGAAGAGGTTTTCACGGATTATGCGGAAGCAAAAGCGGCATATCTGCGCGACATAGAGCAGAACCGGGAATTTATATTCAAGAGCATAGGCGAAAGGAACGCAGCCATTGAAAGCATGATACCGCTTGCAAAGGTTATGGCGAGGAAAAGCGCGTCAATGTTGCTGAAAAGCTGCCGGAACGGCTGTATAGATATGGACGACATTACAGCGGAGGCATTCTTAATTATTACGGAAACAGCCAATAACGCTATGAAAAGGGGCATACCGAAAGGCGCGGAAATCAGCCAGTATACATGCGGGGGCATAGAAAAGGGATTGGGAACGCTGTACAGGGCGCAGCATACGCAGCAACGCGCCGCCTGTAAGGTAATTTCCTATGATGTGCCTTTAAGCAATGAGGAAAAAGAAACTTACCTAGATTTTATTGAAGCACGCTATTTTGTCCACAGGGGGAAAACGCCGGAGGAAATAGTGATACTGCGGGAAGAGTGCAGGGAAGCCGTGCGGATGCTGCCGCCAGAGCGGAGGCATGAGCCGGAAATTGCAGCGCTGCTACAGCAGATTGCAATATAGGGCAGGAAGGAGGGAAAAACATGATGTACAGGAAATGTGAACGCTGCGGCGCTAACCTTGACTGGGGCGAGAAATGCGACTGCGGGCAGCAGGAAGGACACGGGACATATTCAGACGGGGAAAGGACGGAAAGAAGGAATGATTGCACTGTTAGACCAGAAACAAGGGCAGGAAGAGAGGGTAACAAGCTACCGCTTCGGTGATGATGAAAGGGAGCTGACAGCCGGGGAGAAGGAAGCGTATGCAATGGCTGGAAGAATTGCGGAAAAGATACACCGTGCAGGGCTGGCGGCGGCAGCAGCGCAGTTTGGCAGAATGACCTACAAGGAATTTAAGCGGGCTTACAAGCTGCCGGAATGGGTAAAGCCGGAGGAATACTATTTCTTTTCAAAATCATTCTACCAAGCGTACTGCTGGGGGTATGAAGAGGGGGAGAAAACGAAGGAATGCCAGTTCGATACAGGAAAAGAGGAAAAAGAAAAGCGCCTAACGGGAAACCGCTAAACGCTCCGAGCCGTACATATGCCCTCAACCAAATTCAGTATAGCATATGTACGGCAGGATTGCAAGCGTTTTAGCAGTTCCGGCGGGGAGTTCCGACCTTGTAAATAACGTTATCTTCTGAACCATTACAGGGAGGGGCTGGAAAGGAAAACATATGTACACTGAAAAGAAAATCATCATAGGGGATATTATGGAGGTCATGCGCTACCACTCCACCAAAGGGGGAAGTGTGCAGAGAGGGGAAAAGGAGAAGGAGTCAACGCCAGCACAGAAAAAGGCGAATGAGATAAGGACGGGCAACGAGCTTTGGAGGGTAATATACATAAATTTTGACGGGCAGCAGGGCGACCAGTTCAATACATTCACGTTTGCGGAGGATATAGGGGAAGAGGCGGCGCGGAAGGAATGGCGCAACTTTATCAAGAGGGCGCGGCGGTATGTGAAAAAGAACGGTATGCCGGAATTAAAGTATGTGTACACGTTGGAGAAGCAGGGGCGCTGGCATATACACGCAGTTATGAGCGGGATACCCTTAGAGGATTTAGTAAAGCTCTGGGGGCAGGGGCGCGTCACTTCTTCCATTCTGGACAAGACAAACGATTATAAGGATTTAGCGGCATACATAACAAAGAACACGCAGCAGGAAGGGGAAAAGGAAGAGGCGGGGGGAGAGCCGGAAGGGAAAAGGAAAAACAAGCGCAGTTGGAGCGGAAGCCTAAACTTACAGCGCCCTATTGTGACGGTAAAGGAAATCAAGCGGGAAAGCATCATGCGGAAGATACCAGAAGCGCCGAAAGGCTATGTACTGCTGCCGGACTGGAAAGTAGGCTGCGATAACTGGGGGAATTTATACCAGCACTATAAATGCCGGAAGATAGAGGACACAGGGAAAGCAAAGAAGGGAAGGAAAAAGGCGGGAAAGACCAAGACTAAAAAGCGCCGTT
>Ga0137308_102496_pt1 | contig 12122 bp, 11 predicted proteins | sample Inofrocosms_June_FD_97181 | JGI IMG/M metagenome (GOLD analysis project Ga0137308, IMG submission 97181) | Mouse cecal microbial communities from Vienna, Austria - N-Acetylneuraminic and N-Acetylglucosamine D2O microcosms_June | ecosystem: Host-associated > Mammals > Digestive system > Large...
CACTTCGCTCAGAATCCGGTCCGTGATCGTCTGGAGTACGTCCCAGTCTACCCGCTCGATAGTGGCGGTCATGACGTCGATAGTGTTGATGGCACGGATGATTACCATGTAATCAAAGCACCGGGCGTTGTTCTTCACACCTACAGACTTAAAGTCCGGCACGACAGTAAAGTACTGCCATACCTTCTTGTTCAGGCCTGCCTTTTCGAACTCTTCCCGCAGGATCGCGTCGGATTCACGTACAGCCGCCAGACGCTCTCTCGTGATGGCACCCAGACAGCGGACACCAAGTCCCGGCCCTGGGAAAGGCTGACGGTAGACCATGGCAGGCGGAAGCCCCAGCTCCACACCACAGGCCCTCACCTCATCCTTAAAGAGCTGCTTCAAGGGTTCAACCAGCTGGAACTTGAGATCCTCCGGCAATCCTCCCACATTGTGATGGGACTTAACCATCTTAGCCGTCTTAGTACCGCTCTCAATGATATCCGGGTAGATGGTTCCCTGGCCCAGGAAATCAATCCCCTCCAACTTCCTGGCCTCCTCCTCAAAGACACGGATGAACTCGCCACCGATGATCTTACGCTTCTGCTCCGGATCCGCCACGCCTGCCAGCTTGTCCAGGAACCGGTCCGTAGCGTCAACATAGATCAGATTTGCGTGAAGCTGGTTTTTGAATACCTCAATAACACTCTCGGATTCATTCTTCCTCATAAGGCCATGATTCACATGGACACATACCAGCTGCTGGCCGATGGCTTTGATCAGCAGGGCCGCCACCACAGAGGAATCCACGCCGCCGGACAATGCCAGAAGCACCTTCTTATCTCCTACCTGCTTTTTAATCAGCTCCACCTGGTCATCGATGAAATTCTTCATATTCCAGTTGGCCTGGGCCTGACACACGTCAAATACGAACTCCTTAAGCGCCGTCTCATCCGGCAAAGTCTCCAGCTTTCTGTCACAGACCGCTGTGGGATGGTCAATGGCCAGCATGGGATAACCACAGTCATAGAGGGCCGGATCAATCTCCACCGCTGCCCCGTCCACAATCCGGTTCTTTCCGCCGTTTAAGATGACTCCCTTTACATTCTGAAGACCTTTCAGCTCCATTGGGGTGATATCATGGGGATGAATCTCGCTGTATACCCCCAGCTCCCGGATCCGGCGGGCAACCGTCGTGTTCTCTGTACTGCCCAGATCAAGAATAACGACCATATCCTGTTTCATGCATTCTTCTCCTTCTCGTTTGGTTACATTGCCTTTCTTCTATATATTATACAAGAATATTCCTAAAACACAACGAGATTTTATTTCTTACAGATTCCGTCCCCAAACAAGTTGTAACAGTTCAGACAAACTAACTTCCTGCCCTCGAAAAGCGTCGGGGACAAGAAGTCCCGGGCGTCCGCCTGATGTGGAAAACCGGACCTCTGCCCTAGAGTGTGTCTGAAAATTGCTGGATATTCGTCAATATGCCGAAAGTAGGCAAAAGCCATACCCTGGTTCACTCTTTTTCTGCGCTTTAGGGGCAGATAACCGGGGCTTCTAAGGATATTTCCAGCGATTTCATACCAGATTTTGTGCAGAATTTAATTTTAAGACACACTCTAGTATAATGCTCCGGATAACACTGGGGACCCACACCGAAGAAATATCCGCGGTTTCCCGACAGAACCGGGGTTCCGGCCCAGGGACCGATCAGGTACATCAGCAGATTCTCCGGGTCAAATGCTCCTGTCCCTGGTTTCAAATAATCCCCGGCAAGCTTTGCCGCGATGCCACGGCAGCCCATATATTCTTCACACAGATCTGAAACATCCTCCTCGCGTCAGGTTTTTGCCTTTAAGTCAACCCAGCGGATCTTTCCACTCCATCCATACTTTAACGCTTTCATCCTATCTTTCCTCCTGATGAACTGTTGCATTGGTTCTCATTCAACTGACAGTGCTTTCTTGGGGCAGACTGCTACGCAGGCCGGACCGTCCTCGTATCCATGGCAGAGAGCGCATTTGATGATCTCCCTGCGGTCTCCCATGACCACCTTGCGGATGGGCGGGAACTTCTCAACAAAATAGGGACATGCTTTCACGCACAAGCCACATTTCCTGCACAGCTCCTTATCTATGTACCTTGCCCCGGTGCCCTGGTCGAATTTCATCGCACCGAAAGGACACACGGCAACGCAGGACGCTGACTGGCACTGCCTGCAGACGGAGCCGTCGATCTGCTGCCGGACACAGCTTCATTTACCTTATAGATGTAACAGTTCAGATCCCCCTTGAACTGTTACCCTGGGAAAACTTTTTCCAGAGCGTCCCCCTCGGAACACCCCCGTGAACAGTAACCCTTATAGAAAAAGGGACTGCCAAAAAATCACGCCAGCACACAATATATCAAAGTAATATTCATTGAATCACCTGATATATTGTGATCTGGCCGTCATTTCCCGACAGCCCCTTCGTTATCCAGTATATACCTTATGTAAATACATTACTTCAAATAATCTCCCACCGGAGATGTGTTGTACTGTTTCTTGATTTCCAGTATGACAGAACCGTCCTCCTGCTCTGCCTCTGAGAGGATCTTATACTGCACTCTATTTTTCTCCAGCCCAGCTTTGTACTTTCTGACCTCTTCCTGAACCATCTTTTTGGCATACTCATGCTCCGCGTCTTCCTTTAACATGAAATGCAAGGTCTGTGTGATACATGCTGCTTTTACTCTTTTCATCTGCTCATCCATCTCTTTCATTAAATTGATATCAATGCCCGTCTGGCTTTAGAAAGCTGGTTTTTCTTCCTATAATAGATTTTATCCCTTTTATTTTCTAAAATCAAAGGACATTTTCCACAATTTTTCCGACAGATGTTTTTAGTAGAAATTGCCTGTCACTGGCAGTCACATTCCCAAACGGTCCATTCTTCACCCATAGCTTTTTACCTGTTGAGGAAATACGACTCCGGCATAAGCCTAACTGTTGCTTTTTCCCGTAATCTCCTGTACCTCTATCTTCCATACTGCCATGGAGTTCAACATGCCTTCGGGATATTCCGGCTTCCCGGCAAAGCCGTATTTTTCCATAATCCTGTCCAGGGCCCTTATCTGCTCCGGAAGGGTCACCAGCCTGGAAGCGGTTCCGTAGCCAATGATACTTTCGTATCTGCTGGTCCACTGACATGCAAGCTCTGCCTTTTCAATCCGGATCTCATGATCCATCTCAAAACAGACCTGAGGACTGCCCGAGAGAATCCCCGCCTTGCGTCCCTGGTTTGCCCCATGGAAATACAGGATAACCCGGCCATCCATGACCTCATAACCGAAATTAACCGGAACCACATAGGGGACCTGCTCCTCCACCATGCCCAGGCGCATGACCTCACACCGGTCCAGAATCTGAAGGATCCTTTCCTGGTCTTTAATTTCCCTGTCCTGTCTTCTCATAAGCTCCACGCTCCTATTTGATTTTTTAATGTTATATTAATCCCGGAATCCGCCTGTGTCAACTACACATACACCCTTTTGACCCGCTCTGGTAACAGTTCGGAAAAGTAGACCAAATGGAGCAGTCCGGGTACTCACGGGCAGCCGCGGAGCGTTTCCCGGGAGTACTTCCGGGCTGGCTGACCGGGCATATCATGATGGAGGACCAGGAGATCACCGGCGAACTGGTCTCTGCACGCATCTACGATATGTCTTCCGATACATCTGTGGTGGCCCAGGCGGTGAACCACGCCATGGAGGATGCTTTCCGGCTCACGGCCACCCTTGTGGATGACCACTATGATAGCAGAAGCATGGGGAACGCTCTTTACGGACGGCTCCTCTATGAAACCGGGGACGGCAGCAAGTAACTCAGGCCCAAATGATAGAATCCATAACAAAAACACAGTCTGTGACAACCCTTAAGAATGCCAAACTGCTACAGTCCCAACACAACACCGTAATAATTTAAGGATTATCCCCCCTGCTGCACAACACCTTCCCATCGGCTTCACAAATCTTATTTTCCATTTCCAGCAGCTCATATGCCCTCTCCATAGCTGCCGTAATATTGGCCCCCTTTCTGGTAAATCCGAATGCCCGGATGGTCTCATTGAGCAGCATTTCCCTGGGGCACCCGACGCATGTTTTGACAATACGGAACATTCCCGAAGCCAGCTCTTCCACACTGATGTGCCGGATGGGGCGTCCATCAGCCTGACGGGCCGGAACCTCTTTATACTCTGCCGGGAAGTAAAACCCTTCTTTACATAAGACTTTCTCTTGTCGTTCCAGCTTGTCCAGAAACGCCGTTACCGTTTTCTGGACCACGGAGGTCACCTTATCGCGTCCCATGACAGGACATAGTCTCTGGCAGATGATGTCATAATGTACAGGATATTCCTTCTTGATCACCAGCTCCACACTCCCTGTCATATCCGCCCAGACATCCGGATCCTCCAGATCATAAATATCCTCCAAATCATAAAGATCTTCAGAATCACCCACAATATCCATGGCCTTGACCAGCTCATCATATTGTGTGACAGCCAGCTTCTCAAAACCGTAAGGATTTTTCAGGGCTTCTTCTGTCAGAGGCTCTTCTGTGAAAATTGCTTCTGTCTCAAACAGTTTCTCCGGTTTTTCTTCTGGGGAATTGGAAATGCCTTTATTCTTCCCATATTCTGACAACGCATGTTCTATGGCAGCAATCAGTTCTTTTCCCTTTGCCTCCGGATCTGTGATCCAGTCCGCAGACCAGATATGGTACAGATTCCATCCCATCGTTTCCAGCATATCCCGTCGGAGTCTGTCCCGTTCACGGGCTGTTCTGGCAGAATGGTAGGAAGCGCCATCACATTCGATCCCCATAATATACTGCCCGCTTATACCAGGATGTCTCACCGCTATATCAATCCGGTATCCGGAACAGCCTACCTGCGTAGCCACACTGTACCCATGGCTTTCCAGGAACCGGCACACGGCCTTCTCAAATGCGCTATGCTCCCCCTCTCCCTCCTCTTCTTTTTCAGGGGCTGACGGGCCATTTATCGCAAAATCAATATATCCCTTCAGAAGCTTCGGCCCCTCAGAGCTGATCCGGTTCACATCGATATCTCCGGGAAGAATCGATCCGGCAAGCTTTACATTATACTTTCCACGTGTAATCACCACATTCAGACGTCTCTCCCCTCCTGACAATCCCAGGGGACCAAACTGCATTTTCATGACACCCTTAGAATCTCTCGCATATCCGATGCTGAAAATGATGGTATCCCGCTCATCTCCCTGGACATTTTCCAGACTTTTGATAAAGAACGGCTCCTGGCATTCCTCATTAAAAAATGGCTCAAAATCAGGAAGCTGCATCCGTCTGCTTCTGACCGCTGCATCAATGGCCTGCTGCTGGACTTCACCAAAGGTACTGTTATCAGGCGAAGCTCTGACTTCTCCGCGGCATCGGTAGCCACGGTCAGGAATCTCAGGCCCATCCCCCCGGTGGCGGGACCAACCATGACTCCGTCCACCATCTGGTCAAATGCAAAATCATATTTGCCATAGCGGTATTTTCTGGCAGTATAGATATCACCGAAAATTATATGCGCTATATGCTCCACGATATTGGCAGTATCTACCGGTATATTCTTGATATCCCTCTGGATGTCCTGCTCTTCATCAGTGAGGAAATTATAAGTGTCTCCGGTCCTTCCGATATAGTTCTGGCTCATCAGACGGCCAAGGGATTCTCTCACCTTTTCCCTCAGGGTGATCTTGTCGGAACGGATATCATCTGCCATGAGGATCACAATACCTTCTGCATCATAAGGAACTGATAGGGCACGAAGGGATAGTTGACAGCGAATTCATTTGGCCCGCTGTAGCCCTTGATATCCAGGACAGCGTTGGTAAAGGTGAAAAGATTCCGCAGAACAGAATCATTTTTCCCATACAGATGCTCCAGGGCTTCCTCTGCTTCCGGCTTTTTCTTCAGGATACGCTTCTGGATCACCTCGTCCGCCGAGGAGGAGGAAAGACTCAGACGGGATTTGAACCGGGCCTGGATCCGGGAAAATTCATCTGCACGGACCTTGATGATCTCGTCAATGGCCTCCTGACCGGTACACATGACCCACACCCTTCCGCCGCATTCACTGCCGATTTTCTCGATGATGGACTGCAGATTCAGGAGCATGTCCGTATCTGTCCCCACATACTGTCCCACCTCGTCGATCATGAACAGCAGCCGGAAGTCTCCTGGCCTGGTATCCACGTACGCCCTGATATCCGCCACCAGGGAAGCGATGGAAAAGTCCACTTCCGTCTTATCATGAAACCACCGTTTCGCGTCCTCCTCGCTCATGCCCAGGACCTCCACCAGGGTCGGGACAATATAATTTCCGTTAAATGCAATGGCCTTTCTCTGATCCACCCAGGGCTTGCCCTTCTTCTGCTCAAATACCCGGCGGAATTCCTCTGTCCTGCCCTGCTGCTCTATGTACTGCTCCAGCATGGCGACTTTCAGATTTTCACCATAAAATCCCAGATGGGTGTAGAACATCTTGGCAAAGACACGGAGCACCGCGGTTTTGTCCTTATGGATAGAGCCCTCTATATCGATATTGAAAAGGATCGTCTCGGTCTGGCCGCGGGTGGATTTGTCGATGAGCATAAATGTCCCCGGGTCATCCTGGAATTTCTGGCGGAACATTTCTACCGTGGATACTCCGCCTATCTTTCTGTTCTCCAGAATATATGAGAGCATTTTCAGAAAATGGGATTTACCACTTCCGAAAAACCCGGATATCCAGACACCGATATCCGCGGTAGGTGTATCAAAGGCTTCACTGTAGTAATCAAAAAAACTGATGAAATGCTTCTTCAGTTCCCTGGTAATGACGTATTCTTTTACTTCCTGCCAGACAACATCCCCTGAATTCTGGTCTACCTTGATTACCCCATTGATGGGTCTGTTGATGTCCTCGGCAAACATGTCACGGATTTTCATAGATGGTCTCCTTCCCTTAAGAGTGTATCCGTCTGAACGGCGACCTCATATTATGTTAAATGCCCGGTAGTAATCATTGGGCTGCAATCTGTCAAACAGCTTCAGGCGGTACCCGTCAAACTCCCCAGGATACATAACCAGAATCGGTATATCTGAAAAATATGGCTGCAGGGCCTCCAGAAGGCTGTGGATCCGCATAAATGGAAACACGTTGCCTACACCCGTAATCAGCAGGACATCTCCTGGCATATGGGGTTCATACTGGATTTTTTCTATGAATTCCCTCTCTCTGACTGCCCAATGAAGCTGCTCCAGCAGGAAAGTCCTGCCATCTGATTCTTCCATCCCGGGAATCGCATCCAGAATGTCCATCTCTTCACAAACAGACAAAAAGATCCTGTAAAGATTGCATTCGATCAGATGGCAGACCAGGGACTGATCTGACAGAATCTGTCTGGTGAAATGCTGCACGGTCATCTCTTCTGCCGCGTCGTAACAGAAGATGCGGATATTCACCTCATTGCTCAGGCCCTTTCCCTCCAGAAACTCCGGTTCCTGGATCAATTGCCGGAGCTTATCAAGACGCTCTTTCATATCACTCATAAGTCACGATCCTCTCTACTCACCCCAGCGAAAAGCAGTTGAACGCAGGCAAAGCCGCCTCATCATGATTGCTGCGGATCGCCTGCTCCAGAACCGGATTCAGCCATACAGGATTCAGATGGTCTGCTCTGCAGGTGTCAAGATATTCATTCTCCACCAGAATTCTTGCCAAAACCTGCTTAAGCTTGGATACGGTCGAATCACTCCATGCAGCCACCCAGCTGTCCTGCTCCTGCAGGCGGATAAAGAATATGTGAAAATCCATCCTTCCAAAGGCCGTCTCTTTCAACCGGTACTTTTCTCCGATCACTGTGATCATAAAATCCCAGACCATACGGTACTGCTTCATCATGGCATACAGACAGATCTGCTTTGCCGTCTGGGAGGACTCTCTCACCAGCGCCTGAACCAGTGCATCATTCTCCATCGCCTTCAGCCGGTGAAGGCAGGCCAGAGCAATCCGCTTCACCGACTTCTCTGCAGGATACTGAAACAGGTTTTCCTGAAGAATTCTGGCTATGATTTCTTCCTCAGACAAGCCTTCGCACATGAGGCCGGCTGTAATGCGCGTTTCATGGAATAGGAATTGTTCTCTTGTAAAGGATGCACGGTATGGGCTGGAATTCATCAAAACGTCTGTAGTCTTATTGAGCATCTTGTCCCTCGCCTTTTTATTGTATAAAGCACAGACCTTTTTCTGTCGCAGGTTTTAAGGCTTTAAAGCCGGATTTTGCTGTTAGCAAAAAAGTATACTTTCCTGTGATTGCCTGCCATTATCTGGTCTGCTGATAGATTTCCGCCCGGTAACGGAATGTTGAGAATGGCATCTGACATGCTTTCACCGCCTCCGTGCCAGTGATTTCCCCTGATTTCCAGAGATGATAGGATTCATGGAAATTTTCCGGAAGCGGCATTGGCGGCCTTCCGAAACGGACGCCCCGGGCCTTTGCTGCCGCGATTCCCTCTGCCTGACGCTGGCGGATATTGACACGTTCATTTTCCGCCACAAAAGACAGTACCTGCAGGACGATATCACTGAGAAAGGTTCCCATGAGATCCTTTCCCCTCCGGGTATCCAGAAGCGGCATATCCAGCACCACAATATCAATCCCTTTTCCTTTCGTAAGGATCCGCCACTGTTCCAGGATCTCTTCATAATTACGGCCCAGCCGGTCAATACTCTTTATGTAGAGCAGATCATCCTTTCTGATGCGTTTCATCATCCTCTTGTAGGACGGGCGGTTGAAATCCTTTCCCGACTCCTTGTCAACAAAAATGTTCTTCTCCGGAATCGATAATTTCTGAAGGGCATCCAGCTGCCTGCTCTCGTTCTGATCATAACTGCTTACCCGGATATAACCATACGTACTTATCATACATGCCTCCTTTCCTGCATATGGCAGGTTGTTTCCTTGTAACAGTCCAGACGTCCCGAACCGTTACATTCCCTTTTGTCACAATAAAATAATAGCCCAACTGGAATAGATTTCCATGCCGGACTATTATCATTGCCATCTGCAACTATGGGATTCCATGTATTACCTGAAGCTTCCTGGTTTTATGTTACAGTTTTACATCATTGTATCATCTCTTAGGACCTCTGCCAAACTGATTTTTCGTACATTTTGCCACGCAAGATAATACGCCAGCGCCACGGAGCCTAAAATAGCCGCCATAAACAGAAAAACCGGAACCAGCGGCGCCTCTGCCATGAACACTCCCACCTCAAGATAGCTCATCTTCAGCATATACCCTGTTGCAATGATCACCAGGGGAAGACTGATCAAAACCGGTCTGCCTGCAATGACCAGAGCCTCTATACAGAACATCTTTTTAAGCTCCCCGGGCGTCAGCCCCACTGACATATATCTTGCAAATTCCCGTTTCCTCTGGCGCACGAATCCCAGGGTATTGGAAAACACATTGCCAATGCCAATAACCGCAAGGAGGATGCAAAAGCCTCCAAATATCGCCATCATCCCCTGGATCTGTCTGTTATTTGTTTCATATTCCTGGATACGGTTTTCGCATTCTATGGTATATGCTCCGCTGACAAGCCGGCCTATCTCATCCTGAAGCTGATTCAGTTCCTCCAAAGACGCGTTCTCTCTGCCCCGGACACAGATATAAGTGTCTTCTTCCATTCCTCCTGTCTTTCCCTTTATCTCTTTCCATAAAGATACCGGGATAAAATGCACCAGCTCATAATAGTCAAGGGTCGCGTATTCCTCCCTTAAAGCAGGGACTTTATCTGTGTAAGCAAGGACTGGTATCCTGGCTTCCCTTTCCTCTTTTTCGCCGTATGCCATGGAGGTGTCCCCATCGGCGTCTTCCCTCATACCTGACGGTCTCAAAACACTTACAGCGTTTTCCCCTTTTACATAAGGCACATAATCCGGATGCCTGAAATCCGGATTGGTCACATCCCGGATCTGGTTCAATATGACTGCCCCATCCGTCCGCGGCGCGGCTCCGATCTGTTCACAGTAAGCCTGAAAACTGTTATCATCCAGTATGACTATGGGGGCATTTACCAGCCATCCGCCATCCGTCTGTGTTACATTGAAAGCTTTGGAAAATCCCCCAAAGGCTTTCATTTCTTCGCTTATTTCTTCCTCTGCAACCACCCTCTCTGCATCTGCCTTTTGATACACAATGGCGCTCTCCAGCCCGCTTATGCCCCGGATCAGATCGGTTTCTTCAAACGTATCCACATCCACATCCTTTATGGTAACCATTATATCCCATACTCCCTGGTACCTTTCAAAATAGGTTTCTCTTGTACTGATTCCAGAAAGAGCAAAGAAACACTGCATAATCGAAAATGCAAGAAACGCAAATATAAAGGATAAGGATGCTGTTCGCAGGGCTTTTTGCTGTGCTTTCAGGGCATTGCCTGCCAGCTCTCCTTCCACTCCAAAAAGCAGGGCAGGTAAATAAGAATTTTTCCTGCGTTTTAACTGTAATTCGCCAGTATTTTTGATTGCCTCAAGGGGTGTCAGCTTACTTAATTTTCTGGCTGGCAGCCATGCAGAGATCCATATAGTTATAATTGTTACAAGCAATGTCAAGACCAGAACCAGGGGATGGTAGCCGAAGACCGACTCATGCCGTCCCGGGATACCGCTGCCCAGCAAAGCATTTACCATTTGCAAAAGTCCCATATTGCCTGCGATCCCTGCCAGAGTCCCAAGGATAACCGGCACTGCGCAAAGAGTCCCCGCTTCCTGCAAAAGACAAGTCCGGATCTGCTTTGGCGTGGCTCCAATACTTGAAAATATGCCAAACTGGTGAATCCGCGCGTTCATGGATACTGCAAAGGAATTGTGGATAATCACAATCAGCGAAAATGAGGCCAGAAGCGTTATCAGTATAAACATGGGAAACAACAGCCTGGGAGCCGTATCACTGGAATCCCGGATCAGGTACATGGCCAGAAGTTCGTAATTATATATGATTTCTTCCGGCTGGGCTTTTATCTGCCGGGCAATATGTGGTGTGTCTGAAAAAACATGGTTCATGTCTTCAAAATAAATATCCAATACTGGTCTGGTTCCCTTATGCCCTTTTTCGTTTACTATAGCATCCTTTTCTATGACATCCTTTACATTGGCAAAATTTTTGACAGCTTCTATATCTTCCTCTGAAAATTCTCCAATGATCCGGCTGTGCCAGCTGCCTTCCTCTAGTCCAATCCGCTCAACCTCATATTTCCAGACATTATAAAACAGCCCGCACAGCAGGGATAAAAGCAGGGCCGAAATAAATGCCGCTATCATCACGGCCATACTGGAGGAACGGTTGTTTTTAATATAATCAGATGAATAATCCTTCCACATATCCATTACCTCCGCCGTTCGTCACTGACAATCCGCCCATCTTCAACCGTTATAATACGCTCAGCCTCCAGAGCCACCTTTTCATCATGGGTAATCAGTAAAATGGTCTGCTCCAGATTGCGGCCAGCCAGCTTCAGCATGTCCACAATCTCTTTGGAATTTTTCTGGTCCAGGTTCCCGGTGGGCTCGTCCGCCAGAAGCAGGGCCGGACGGTAGATCAGGGAACGCGCAATCGCCGCCCTCTGCTGCTGTCCGCCGGATAACTGGCTCGGCAAAGCCTCCAGCTTATCTGCAATACCAAGGGCTCCCACAACCTTCTGGAAATATTCCTGATTGGGCTTTTTCCTGTCAAGGGCAAGAGGCAGGAGTATATTTTTCCGCACCGTAAGGGTGGGAATCAGGTTATAAAACTGATATACAAGCCCGACTTTTCTGCGCCGGAAAATTGCCGCCTGGGTCTGGTTCAGTGTGGAAAGGTCTGTTCCCTCTATCATAACCGTTCCTTCTGTGGGCTTATCCACAGTGCCGATAATATGCAGCAGAGTGGACTTGCCGGAACCGGATGCTCCCACAATAGCCACAAATTCCCCCTTGCTGACTGACAGGTCAATCCCGTTTAAGGCTATTACCTGATTTTCCCCTGAGCCATATACCTTCCTGACACCCTCACATTTTAAAATCTCCATGTTTGATTT
>Ga0137308_102497_pt1 | contig 12110 bp, 12 predicted proteins | sample Inofrocosms_June_FD_97181 | JGI IMG/M metagenome (GOLD analysis project Ga0137308, IMG submission 97181) | Mouse cecal microbial communities from Vienna, Austria - N-Acetylneuraminic and N-Acetylglucosamine D2O microcosms_June | ecosystem: Host-associated > Mammals > Digestive system > Large...
GGCAGGCCGGGCTTGGCGTTCCGGCCCTGACCGTTCTCTAAACAAAAAATGGAGGTTCTCAACATGAAAACGCTTGCTGTCCGCCAAATCACCCTGGCCGCCATCGTCGGCGCGCTGTACGTCACCATGAGCTATTTCAGCAACATCTTCGGCCTGTCCTATGGGTACATTCAGTGCCGCTTTTCCGAGGCGCTGACCGTACTGCCCTTCCTCTGTCCCAGCACAACCTGGGGCCTGTTTGTGGGCTGTATCATCACCAACATACTCAGCCCCTATGGCGCGATGGACCTGATTTTCGGCTCCCTGGCCACCCTTCTGGCCGGACTGCTTACCGCCCGGTGCAAAAACAAGTGGCTGGCCCCTTTGCCCCCGGTGCTGTGCAACGGTTTAATCATTGGCGGTATGATTTCCTTTCAGGAGGTGGGCTTCACCAGCGCGTTTCCGGCGGCGTTTGCTTTTAACGCATGCACGGTAGCCGTAGGGGAAGCGATTGCATGTTACGTCCTGGGGATGCTTTTGCTGGAGGCGCTGACCCGTTCCCGCATCCTGCCGGAGAGAAAAGCCCTGGGAGCAGAATAAGCCGCTGCGGCTGAGAAAGGCAGGATGCGTCTGCATCCTGCTTTTTTGTCCCCTGGGAAGCAAAAAGTCCCTATTGGATAGGGACTTTTCAGCATTCTGTTCACTTTAAGAGAATTTGATTATCCTCCGCATGGATGTTGCATTTTTCCTCTGCTGAGATAATTTCTTTCGACAGACGGCCAATCCGAACGTCCAGAACCGGGTATAAATTCTCGCATCGGATGCGCCCCTTGGTTCTTTTGCTCAGCGCCATACTCGCCGTTTTCAGGTCTGCCGCCAGCGTCTCCCGTTTTTCCGTATACAGGTCCCGCTGCACCACAAGCTGCTCCAGCAGAGCCTTTTCCTCCTCGGTCATCCGAAAGCTCTTTCGCCGCAGTCCGGTGATATGGGTCCACAGCTTATCCAGGGTTGCCTGTACATCCGCCAGTTCTTCCTTCATCTGCTTCCACGACTCCGGAATATTGGGGGGATAGCCCACGGAAAACTGATTGCGGCCCCCGGCCAGATTGCCGATCCGCAGACAAAGAATGCTGTCTCCCGTCTGTATCCGGCTGTCCGCAATCAAGCCCCGCCCGCTCATAACGTAGACCGTGCCGCCGCAACAAATGGCGCTGTTGAGAATTGCCTCTGTAATGACGCTGGTTCCGGCCTCAATGTTGGCCCATTCCACCACAGGGGACTGCACCTGACAGGCGGCGGCTAATTGGGTCTGCCCATTAGTCCCGTAAATCCCCCGCTGAACAAAGATGGTTCCCGTGGTGGAGGTCACGCTGGCCTGCCCGATTTTCCCGTTGATCACAATATCGCCGGACGCTTCGATTACAACCCCGCCGTCTACGTCCCCGCCGATATAGAGGTTCCCTGAAACCTGGAGTTTTCCCTGGAATGCGTCCAAATTGCCGTCAATGATTTTCTGGGCATGAATGCAGAACCGCTCATTTTCAATGTACAAAATCCCATCCACACTGGCGGTCAAGGCCCGTCCGCCCCGCTCCACCGCCGTGTTTTCCCCCTGGGGGATATAGGCGGCGGCAGCCTGCGGACTGGGGATTTTCTGCCCGGTTACGTCCACGCCGTCCGTTCCGTCCTTTGGCAGCCGGATCAGACAGATGACGCTCCCCTTCCGAATGGGCTGCAGCGGGATATCCTGCCCGAAATCCACCTGGCTTCCGCTCTGCACCTCCAGACGCATATTTTTGCGCCGCTGGAAAAGCTCGATGACTTTTCCATCCTCTCCTGGCCGCGGCGGTTTTCCCCGCGCCACAGGAAAGATGTGCAGATACCCCAGCGCAAAATCCTGGGGGATGGCCTCCTCTAAAACGCCGTAGTTGATGCCCTCATAGTGAATATCCTCCAGAAACTCGTTCAGGGTGAGTTCGGTCCCGTTGTTCAGCGGTGGGAAAAGACATGCATAGGCGCACATCCGGTCCTTCGACAGAAAGAATTGCGCCTCCCCTTTCATGGGCTGCTGTTCATCCAGCGCCTTTTTATAGCGGGTCCTGTAGGAATCCTTTAAGGCCCAGACAAAATCATCCACTGTTTTGCTGTCGTCCGGATACTGCTCTTTTGCCGCGCCGCCCGCTGTATCCAGTTCTGAAAATGCCCGCATGTAGTGGGAGGAGAAGAACAATTTTCCTTTCTGCTCGCCCGTCTGTTTTGAGACAAAACGATCAAAGAGTGACACTTTCATCCCCTTCCCTTTTTACATCTCGTCTTGATACCCGTTTTCGCGCAGGCTGCAGCAGCCTGCTTTTACATAATATCATCCCTATAATAAATTATCAAGTATTATTTCGCAGGCGCGGCAGATATTGCCCGGCCTGCCAAATGTAACCTGATTACATACGCCGTCTTTTTTTTCTGGTAGAATGGAGCCATAAAAAGAAAGGCGGTGTTTTCAATGAAGGCACAAATCACCCTGAATCCGGATGCCGAGGTGGTCCGGACCGTGCGGGAGGGCCTGCAGCATACGGGCGGCTACTGCCCCTGCCGTTTAGAGCGCACGGAGGAGAACCGCTGCATGTGCCGGGAGTTCCGGGAGCAGATCGACGATCCCGATTTTGAGGGATACTGCCACTGTATGCTCTACTACAAATCTTATCAAAAAGAAGGAGAAGCATCATGAAAGAGATCAACAGCAGCAGCTTCAAACAGGAGGTTCTCCAGTCAGACCTCCCCGTATTGGTGGATTTCTACGCCGGCTGGTGCGGTCCGTGCCGGATGCTTGCGCCGGTGATGCAGCAGCTCGCAGAGGAGTATGCAGGCAAGGTCAAGATGGTAAAATTGAACGTGGATCAATCGCCGGAGCTGGCCTCGTCCTTCGGCATCAACAGTATCCCGGCTCTGCTCTACTTCCAGGGCGGGCAGGTGAAGGGCTCCTCCGTCGGCCTGGCCAGTAAAGCGGACTTGGAGCGGAAGCTGAACGCCTGGGGGCGGGCCTGACGGGATTTGAAGGGGGCGTCTTTTCAAAATCTCTTGCAAAATGGAGCAGAATGTGGTAAATTGGTCAAACATGTTAGTATGAAATGAGGAGGCGCTGCCATGTCTGCCCTGAAAGAAGAAATCACCCGGCGACGCACATTTGCCATTATTTCCCATCCAGACGCCGGTAAAACCACATTAACTGAAAAATTCCTGCTCTACGGCGGCGCAATCGCCCAGGCCGGCGAGGTCAAGGGCAAGCGCGCCAGGGCCGCCACATCCGACTGGATGGAGATTGAACGGCAGAGAGGCATCTCCGTTACCTCCTCCGTCATGCAGTTCCAGCACAGCGGCTACTGCGTCAATATCCTGGACACCCCCGGCCACCAGGACTTCTCCGAGGATACCTACCGCACCCTTATGGCTGCGGACTCCGCCGTCATGGTCATCGACGGCGCAAAGGGCGTGGAGCCGCAGACCCGTAAGCTCTTTAAGGTCTGCGCCATGCGCCATATCCCTATTTTTACCTTTATCAACAAGATGGACCGGGAGACAAAAGATCCCCTGTCCCTGTGCGAGGAGGTGGAGCGGGAGCTGGGCATCGACACCTATCCCGTCAACTGGCCTATCGGCTGCGGCAAGGAGTTCCAGGGTGTCTACGACCGCCGGAAGGAGCGCATTCTCTTTTTCTCCGCCGCTGGTCACGGCAAGAAAGCCGCCTCTGTGGAGGTGCAGCTGGACGACCCCGCCGTAGGGGAAGCCATTGGCGAGAGCCGCTGGCAGACCCTGCGGGACGACGTGGAGCTGCTGGGCGCGGGCCGGGAGTTCGACCTCCAGGCCGTGCAGGACGGTACGCTCAGCCCGGTGTTTTTCGGTTCCGCCCTCACCAATTTCGGCGTGGAACCCTTCCTGGAGGAATTCCTCCATATGACCACCCCGCCTCTGAACCGGACGAGCGACAGCGGAGAGATCGACGCCTTTTCCCCTGACTTTTCCGCCTTTGTCTTCAAAATTCAGGCGAATATGAACAAGGCCCATCGAGACAGGATTGCTTTCATGCGGGTCTGCTCCGGACGCTTCCAGCGGGACGCAGAGGTGCTGCATATGCAGAGCGGCAAAAAGATGCGCCTCAGCCAGCCCCAGCAGATGCTGGCCGCAGAGCGGGAGATCATCGACGAGGCGTACGCCGGAGACATCATCGGCGTCTTTGACCCCGGCCTCTTCTCCATCGGCGACACGATTACCGTGCCGGGGAAGAAGTTCAAATTCTCCGGCATCCCCACCTTTGAGCCGGAACATTTCACCAGGGTCAGCCCCATGGACACGATGAAGCGCAAGCAGTTCATCAAGGGTACGGAGCAGATTGCCCAGGAGGGCGCCATCCAGATTTTCAAAATCCCGTATGCCGGTATGGAGGAGGTCATTGTGGGCGTGGTGGGTACGCTGCAATTCGATGTCTTCCAGTACCGGATGCGCAGTGAATACGGCGTGGAGCTGCGCATGGCGGGCCTGCCCTACGACCACCTGCGCCGGATTACCGCCAGCCCGGTGGAGCCGAAGGACCTGACGCTCTGTGCCGACGCGGCATTGCTGGAGGATTTCCGGGGCCGGAGTCTGGTGGCCTACGCCGGCGAGTGGCCGGTGGGGTACCTGCTCAAGCACAATCCGGGACTGGAGCTGTCGGAGTCCATGACGGTGTAGAGTTTGCGAGGCGGCGTGTATGCATATTGACAACTATAAGGCGTATATTTCGGCTGAGACAATGATGGGCCCCAACAGCGTCAGGATATTAGCCGAACTGTTGGAAAAATATCCGTTGCAGCTAGTGGTGCATCCGGTCAGAAAGCGGACCAGAGGTCGGAGCGGAATTTTCGCATGGCAAGGCGGAGGACGCAGGCGGGCTGACGCCCGTCAAGGACGACAACGAAACCATGCGGAAATTCCGCCCGGGATATGGTTTGTTTTCTGGCCGGATGTACCACTAGGCCCTGACGACAGGATTCTCGACCTGGGCTGCGGGACAGGGCTGACAAGCCTTGTCATTGCAAAAGAGACCGGAGCGAGAGTCTTTGCAAATGATCTCTGGGTCCATGCGGAGGAAAACAGGAAACGGTTTATGGACTGGGGCGTTGGAGAGCAGATCACGCCTGTCTGCGAGGATGCGAACGACCTCCATTTTGAAAACAAGCAGTTCCGCGTTCTGCTCAGTATCGACTCCTACCACTATTTCGGGGGGAGCAGGGGATTTTTTCAGGAAAAAATTCTGCCGCTTCTGAAGGACGGCGGAATGGTTCTGATTGGAATCCCTGGCCTGAAGGACGAATATACAGACCGCGCCGGAGAACTTCTATCCGATTGGCTGGCAGACGAAGCATATATGTTCAAAAGTCCCAAAGCCTGGAGAGAAATCATTGGCGGGCATGAGAGAATTGAGTCGGTGAGAACCTGGGAAATGGATTGCTTCAGCAAAGCATGGGCCGATTGGCTGGCAGCGGATAATCCATATGCGCGCAGCGACCGGCAGCGCTTTGAAAAAATCATCAGACCCTATACGTGCTTTGTGGGAATATATATCAAGCTGAAAAAAGCAGTGTAATGCGAGTATTCCATTCCAGTTTGCAGATATGTACGTTTCGAAATGCACATTTCCCGGAGAGCCGCGCTTTCCGGGAGATGTTTTTGTTCGAAAATGGCTCTTCTCAAGGTCTGAAAAATATGGTATGCTATAGAAATAGTAAAATATTCCCGGCAGACCGCCGGGGAGAAAGGAGCGGGAATGGAAATTTTGCCTGACGCCGCCGCCGCGCTGACGGAGGGCCTCGAAACACCGCCAGCCGCCTCTGGAATCAGGGAATTGGCTGTGGAGCTGTGGGAAAAACTGTCGGCAGGCCGGATTTTGTACACACTGATTCTGCTGCTGGTTTGCCTGCTGCTGATCCGGCTGCTGATGGCAATGGTGAAGAAGATTACCAGCCGGGCCAAGCTGGACCCACGGATTGCCCGGTATACAGAGAAGGGCGTCAAAATGATGCTGTATCTGGTCATGGTCCTCATCGTGGCCGGGAGCCTGGGCATTGATGTAACCAGTCTTGTCGCGCTGGTCAGCGTGTTCGGTCTGGCGGTATCCCTGGCCGTACAGGATACCCTGTCCAATATCGCCGGCGGCCTGGTGATTCTCTTTGCCAAGCCCTTCGCACTGGGCGACTACGTGGCCACGGACGACGGAGAGGGGACAGTGGAGGAAATGGGCCTGACGCATACCAAGCTGGACACATTTTCCGGTCAAAGGCTGATGCTGCCCAACAGCAAGCTGTCCGCCGGGAAAATCGTCAACTATACCGTCCTGGGCGTACGCCGGGCGGACCACGGCATCGGCGTATCTTACAGCTGCGATCCGGACAAAGTAAAAGCAGCTTGTCTTGCGGCTGTCGCCCGGACGCCCAACGTGCTGGACGACCCGGCTCCCCAGGCGGTGATGACCGCCTATGGGGACAGCGGCATCGAGTACCATGTCCGCTTCTGGGCAAAGACCGGCGACTTCTGGGACGCCAACTTCCGGTCCCTGGAGGAAATTTACCGCGTCTTTGCCCAGGAGGGAATTGAGATCACATACAACCATCTGAATGTCCACATTGTAGACCCTGAAAACACAAAAGAAAAGTGAGCGAATCTTTTTATGCTGGAATTTCAACCCATTCAAGTGAAAAGCGCGGCGCAGCTGCGCCAGTATTACAGTCAGTGTACCTACCGCCTGTGCGAATACTCTGCAGGCACAAAGCTGATGTGGCGGGAACACTGGCGCCCGGAATATGCGGAGACAAACGGATGTCTGGTGGTGCTCAACCACAGCGAGCATTTCGGCCCCCTGTTTGACTACCCTGTCCCCCTGCCTGGGGAGGGAAATATCGAGGCTGCGCTGGATGAAATCGACGCCTGGTGCATAGAGCACGGCGCGGCGCCCTCCTTCGGCGTAGTGCCTGTGGAGGAGCGGGAGTTCCTGATGGACCGCTACCCGTATACCACCGTGGACAACAGCCGTCTGTGGCAGGACTATCTCTACCGTGCGGAGGATCTGATGACCTTTGCCGGACGGCGGTACTCCGGCCAGCGCAATCACATCAACAAGTTCAAGAAGCTGTACCCGGACGCCGTCTACCGGCCCCTGACCCCGGAGGATGGGGGAGCCGTGGATGCGTTTTGGGAGGAGTTCCATCAGATTTTCAACAAGGAGGACGCCCTGGCGAAAAAGGAGCTGTGCTACGCCCGCAAGCTGATGCGGCAGGTGGGCAAGAGCTGGGTCCGGGCGGGCTGCCTGGAGCTGGACGGCAAGCTGCTGGCCATCTCCCTGGGGGAGATTTGCGGGGACACGCTGATCTGTCATATTGAGAAGGGCCTGCCCCAGTACGAGGGCGTGTATCCCACGATGGTGCAGTCCTTTGCCGCCGCCAACGCCGAGGGCCTGCGGTGGATCAACCGGGAGGACGACGCCGGAGACCGGGGCCTGCGGACCAGCAAGATGCAGTATCTGCCCGCAGACATGGGGTACAAAATCCGCGTACAGGCCCGCAATGAGCTGGACGCCCTCAAGGAGATTCCGCAGCTGCACAGCGAGCGGCTTACCCTGGACGCCATTGCGGAAAAGGACCGCGCAACCTATAACCGCCTATGTCTGGACGACGAGCGAAACCGCTGGTGGGGCTACGACTACCGGAAAGACCTGAAAGGGGAGCTGACGGAGAATTATTTCCTGGACACAGCCCGGCAGGATTTTCAGAACCGGCTGGCAGTAAATTTTGCCGTGCGGCTGAACGGGCATATGGTGGGCGAGGTGGTGCTGTACGCCTTCGACTACAAGGGGGGCGCGGAGCTGGGCTGCCGGATTGTGCCGGAGCTGGCCGGGTACGGCTACGGCGTGGAGGCATTCCGCCGGGCGGCAGAGTGGAGCCTCTACGGACTGGGCCTGTGCCGTCTGAAGGGGAAGTGCTTCCGGGAGAATGCCGCTTCAAAACGGATGCTGGAGGCGTGTATGCGGCCAAACGGCGAGGATGACACCTATTTTTACTTTGAAAAGCAGGTCTGACAGGGCTGCCATATTGAGCGTCTTTATGCCATAACAATTCCGGCCAGCAGCTGCTAACTGCTGGCCGGACAATTTTGAGATATCAGGGATTACAGCTTGGAGTAACCGAACTTGTCCACCACCGCGTCCACTTCCATGCCCTGCTTGCAGAGGGGACACTCCTCCGGCGAGTAGCTGGCATAACCGGGGAGGTCGCTGGTGTCAAAGAGGGAAATCACAGGCACGCCGTCCACATCCTTCAGATGGCTGTAAATGGAGGCCACCCCAGCCACACTGCCGCCGTAATACTGGATGCACCGGGTTCCCTTGCGGACCGTACCGCCGGTGGTGATGGAGGCCAGCAGCAGGAGCACCCGTTTGCCTTCCAGCATAAAGCGGGCGTTGTCGCGGAAGATGAGCATACCGTCCGCGCTCAGGTTTTCCCGCAGGAGATAGATTTCCTGATTGGCATTCATGGAGCGGTAGCCGCCCTGGGTGAGCTGCCGGGCCAGGCAGGTGCCGATCACGCGGGTGCCGTCCATGCACAGGATGGTGTCAACCATTGTGTTGGAGACAAGCCGCTGGGCCAGCTGCTGGGCGACAGCCTCGGCGTCCTGCAGGCAGGACTGCTGTCTGGTAACATCAATAAAATAGTTGATATGACTGTTCCGGGTAGCAAAATGGCCCTGGGCCACACGGAGCGTTACGTCGCCGACACAGACGGGGAGTTTGAAGAACTTAGGTTCCATAGGGGTACCTCCTCTTTTTTTGATATCCGTGGGATGGCTTTGATTCCCCTTTACTATACCACATATTTCCTATCTTGTCCAGCGCAGTTCCGCCGCCGCGCCCCGGTCTGTATTCCAAAGCCGCAGCTCCCCGCCGTGGTCCCGCGCCGCCTGCCTGGCATAGCACAGTCCCCAGCCGGTATGTCCGTCCTCTCTGGCCGCGCTGGTATACAGCTCCTTTCCGGCCCGGACCAACGCCTCCGCCGGGAATCCCGGACCGCTGTCTGTCACCGTTACCGCCAGCATATCGCCCTCCACGCGGGCGGACAACGCCACCTCGCCGCCCGGCCCGGCATAGCGCGCCGCGTTGTCCAGCAGATTCAGAACCGCCCTGCATACCGCCTCCCGCCGGACGCAGGTCTGCACATCCGGCGGTCCTGCGGCCAGGAAGCGGATATTTCCGGGGCCGCATAGGTCCTCGCCCGCCGCCCGCCACACCGCGAACAGCTCTGTCAGAGCCGTTTCTGCCGCCGGTTCCGCTTCTCCGCCGCCAGATGAAAAAGCCCGCAGCCGCTCCAGATAGTCTTCCAGACGGCCCGCACCCCGGAGGATTGCGTCCACGCTGGCGCGCTGGGGGGCGGAGAGGGCGTCTTCTGCCAGCAGCTCCCCGTTGCCGCTGATAATCGCCAGGGGCGTCTTCAGGTCGTGAGTCAACGCCGCCAGCTCCCGCTGCCGCTGCTGCTCCATTGCCCACTGCTGCTCCAGGGACGCCGCCAGATTCTGCCGCAGCAGGTCCATCGCCTCCATGGCCTCTTCCAGCTCCCGCACCCGCGCCGTACCTGCCAGCGGTTGGCCCAGCTGACGGGCGGCGATGGCGCGGGTGGCTCCGGTGATGGCGTTGGCATCCCGGCGGAGAATACGGGTGTAACGCCGGGTACACAGTACCGCCAGCAGAATCCACAGACCCAGCAGAACCAACGTGGCAAAGGTTTGGAACTCCGGCAGGGCCAGCCCAGGGACGGTATAGGGCATAGAATAATCGTACTGGAGCACGCACACCCCGCCCTCCTGCAGCGGAACAAGGCAGTGGTACTGGGTGTAGGGAAAGCTGCGGGCGTTGGCTCCGCCCAGCAGGAGGGACTGCCGGGCATACTCCAGACGGCGGCGGTCCATGCTGCCGCTGTCCACCGTCTCCCCCTCCGCCGTGAATACAGCCCAGCGGTAGTAATGGGGGATGGCATCCGGCGAAAACCGTTCTGCCAGCAGGTCCGCTGTCTCTGCAACATGGCTGGCCGCATAGCTGGCAGGCAGTACGGCCTCCCATTGGAGCAGCAGCAGAATGGTCATCCACCAGGCCAACGCCGCCGCTGCGACGCCTATACCCACCGTCAGCAGATACCGCCAAAACAGGGCGGTCAGGCTCACAGGCCGTCTTTTTTCCACTTGTACCCCACCCCCCATACCGTCTCCACCGGCTCCTGGCCGACGGTCCGCAGTTTGGCGCGGATATTTTTGATGTGCTCTGTAATTGCGGAGTCGTCCCCTGTGCCGTCAAACCCGAACACGGCCTCATAGAGCTGTTCCTTTGTAAAGGTCTGCCCAGGACGGAGGGCCAGGTGCTGGCAGATGGCAAACTCGCTCTTTGTCAGCCGGACGGCCTGTCCCCGGCAGGAGACTGTCTGTCCGGTCAGATCAAAGTCCAGCTCGCCCCGGCGCAGACAGCTGCGGGGCGTACGGGACTGGCGGCGCAGGTGGGCGTTGACCCTGGCCCGCAGCTCCGCCAGACGGAAGGGCTTGGTCAGATAGTCGTCGCCCCCCAGCCCCAGGCCGGTAATGACGTCCGCCTCGGCTGTCTTGGCAGTGAGAAACAGGATGGGACAGTCCGCCAGCTCCCGGATGCGGCGGCAGGTCTCGAACCCGTCCCCGCCGGGCATCATCACATCCAGCAGGATGCAGTCCGCCCAGCGGCAGTGTTTCTCCGTAAGCTCCCCGCCGCAGGACAGGACTGTAACCTGATGGCCGTCCCGCTCCAGGGCGGTTTTCAGCAGGGTGCGGAGGTCCGCGTCGTCGTCTGCGGCTATAATGTGTGCCATAGGCTCCCTCCTCAGTGCAGCGTCCGGTACAGAATCCAGGACAGTGCGTAAAAAATATAGATGTGGGCGGGATAGAAGGCGTAAAAGAATCTCTTGTGACCGCCGCCCCGACGGCCATTGTAACGCAGCATGAGGATGCCCGCAAAGGCTCCGTACCACTCGTAGTACATGGTAAACATCTGGGTCCAGTGGAAGTCCGGCAGTTGGGAAACCACACTGCCCAGATACACCAGATAATAGAGCAGTTCAAAGGCGATGAACGCGGCGGCCTGGCGGTTCCGGTTCCGGCGGAAGACGTAGAGCACAAGGCCCGAAAGCAGTACGGGAAGACATGCGTCCAGGCTGAAATTCCAGGTGGGGACCACGGTAAAGGCAATTGCTGCCACCCCAGGCAGACGGAGCGCTGGGATATAGGTCAGCAGTGCGCTCAGCAGCACAGGCCACGCCAGCGGCAGCAGTACCGCCGCCAGTCCCTGGCCATACCGTTTTTCCCCCAGCCAGTCGATCCCCTGCCACAGGATCATCAGGATGGAAAAAGAGGTCATCATGCCGTTCATGGGATAAAAGCCGTCCGGGCGGACCCCGATTCCAAAGACGTTCATAAGTACCAGTACGCCGCTCATGAGGACCGACAGCAGGTAGACCCGCAGGAAATATTTCTTTCGGTCCCTGGTATGGGTGAAGCCCTCCACCACACAGAACAGGAACAGCGGCGCGGAGAGCCGTCCCAGCATACTGAACCACTCCGGGACCCAGCCTGTAAACTGGAACATGTAGTGGATGTGGTCCAGGACCATGAGAATTGTGGCAATCCATTTCAGTCCGGTGCCGGTCAGCCCCCGGCCCTCATTGCGTTCGGCTGCGATTGATGTTTCCATTGACATAGCTCCTTTCTGATAGCTGATGCCAATGGTAAGGGGTAATTATCAGGAAAGTATAAGGGCGGAGAAAAAATTTTCTACCTGAGCGGATGGACGTAGGGTGCGGCGGCAGAGAACCCCTCCGCCGCAAGCGGTCCCCCCTCCCCTTTCAGGGGCGGCTTTTGGGGCGCAAAATCTAAAAAAGGCTCCCCTGAAAGGGGAGCCGCGAAGCGTGACGGAGGGGTTCTGCTTTCCGGCAGAAATAATTTTTCCCAAAAAATAAAAGACTTGTCAAAGCGAGAAAAACGTGGTATGATAACAGCAACGAGGCAAATAATAAGGCAGGACATGGGCGATTGCAGTCACCCAT
>Ga0137308_102498_pt1 | contig 12110 bp, 13 predicted proteins | sample Inofrocosms_June_FD_97181 | JGI IMG/M metagenome (GOLD analysis project Ga0137308, IMG submission 97181) | Mouse cecal microbial communities from Vienna, Austria - N-Acetylneuraminic and N-Acetylglucosamine D2O microcosms_June | ecosystem: Host-associated > Mammals > Digestive system > Large...
CAAAATAGTTGAGGAAAAGTGTCAGAGTGTTCGCACAGAGGGCGTGGCTGCCCTGATTGAGACTTGTCAGGAGCTTGGCGGCACCAGACAGGAGACCCGGGACAGAGTGATCAGGAAATATCATTTAGGGGAGGATGATGCAGAGGGTTACTTACAGCAGTACTGGCACTGAAATCCTTGACATTCCTGTATCAGCTGCTGCCTGCCGGACATCGGCGAGCAGTAACCATACCATATAACAGTTCAGACGGACCATCTTCTTGCTCCCGAAAAGCACCGGGGACAAGAATCCCGTCTGAACTGTTACCCTTCAGGTATCCGAAACCGGTAACAGTTCAGATACCCCCTGAACTGTTACGGCATACGACAATTTAGAATCGCTTCGCGATGGCCGTATGCCCGCGGCCACTACATTTTCGTACGGTCAGCGCAGCAGGTGCGCAGACCTATTAGAACTGTTACCGGAACCGCCGTGTTTTCACGAAAAACAGTTGACTCCACCTTTTGATTATGATATAGTAATATGGCGATGGAAGAAGTTAGGTCTTTTTTTTATGCGCAAATTTAAGAAAAGACCAGCGAAATGAAAACAAGTGGAGGTGGAAGTCGTGCGCACAAGAATTACACTGGCATGTACCGAATGCAAGCAACGTAACTACAACATGACGAAGGATAAGAAGACTCATCCGGACCGCATGGAGACCAAGAAGTATTGCAGATTCTGCAAGACTCATACTTTGCACAAAGAAACCAAGTAAGGAGTGTGGAAAGATGAGCGAGACTACAGGCACCGGGAAAGCTCCCAGGAAGAGCTTTTTCAAAGGTTTAAAAGCTGAGTTCAAGAAAATCGTATGGCCTGACCAGGAGACCGTCGGCAAGCAGACCGTTGTGGTGCTGGCAGTATCCGTTGCGCTGGGACTTGTAATCGCGGTCCTGGACTTCATTATCAAATGGGGCCTCAGCTTCATTATCTGATCAAGGCGAGGGTGATAGAATGTCAGAAGCAAAGTGGTATGTAGTTCATACCTATTCGGGCTACGAGAACAAGGTAAAGTTTGACATTGAGAAGACCATTGAGAACCGCAAGCTGCAGGACCAGATGCTGGAGGTATCGGTCCCCATGCTGGAGGTGGCAGAGCTGAAAGACGGTGTTGAGAAGCTGGCAGACAAGAAGATGTTCCCAGGCTATGTGCTGATTCATATGGTGATGAATGACGAGACATGGTACGTAGTGCGGAACACCCGTGGTGTCACAGGCTTTGTAGGCCCTGGCTCCAAGCCGGTTCCCCTGACTGACGAGGAGATGGCGAATCTTGGATTCGGCAGGACGCAGGTGACGGTTGATTTCGAGGTGGGCGATACCGTAGTGGTAACCGCAGGTGCCTGGAAGGATACGGTCGGCGCTGTCAAGGCAGTCAATGAAGGCAAGAAAACCCTTACAATTAATGTTGAGATGTTTGGCCGTGATACACCGGTCGAGCTGAACTTCACGGAAGTGAAGAAGATGTAAATCTCCAGTGTCCGGCGCGAGGGGCACTGCCGGGAGTCAGAATATCCGGCAGAGGTATCCGGGATCACCGGTGCGGGATCCATGCGGCGACAGGAGGATGCATAGAAACAATGAGAGGCCGGAGCGCACCGGCCATGGCGTGCCGTCTTCCCCCGGGGGAGGAGATGGATGAGCGGTATGCCAGCTCGTGGGAGGGACATCCCCGACAATACCACATTATAGGAGGTCATTATTATGGCAAAGAAAGTAACTGGTTACATCAAATTACAGATTCCGGCAGGCAAGGCTACTCCGGCACCGCCGGTTGGTCCTGCTCTGGGTCAGCATGGTGTGAACATCGTGCAGTTCACCAAGGAATTCAACGCCAGAACTGCAGACCAGGGCGACCTGATCATCCCGGTTGTGATCACCGTATATGCAGACAGAAGCTTCAGCTTCATCACCAAGACGCCGCCGGCAGCTGTTCTGTTAAAGAAAGCATGCAAGATCAAATCTGGTTCCGCAACCCCGAACAAGACAAAGGTAGCAACCATCTCCAAGGCAGATCTCCAGAAGATCGCCGAGACCAAGATGCCGGACTTAAATGCAGCAAGCCTGGAAGCGGCCATGAGCATGATCGCAGGTACTGCCAGAAGTATGGGTATCACAGTAGAAGAATAGTACTGTCTGAGAGATGAAGAAAATAGACGTGGGAGGGACATCCCCGACAACACCACTAGGAGGTTATTAATTATGAAACGTGGAAAAAGATATGTAGAGGCGGCCAAGACCGTAGACCGTGCTACTCTTTATGATGCAGCAGACGCGATTGCACTGGTTAAGAAAAATGCAGTTGCGAAATTTGATGAAACCATTGAAGCCCACATCCGTACAGGTTGTGACGGACGTCATGCGGACCAGCAGATCCGTGGCGCGGTCGTACTGCCCCATGGTACTGGTAAGGTGGTCAGGATCCTGGTATTCGCCAAGGGTGTCAAGGCTGACGAGGCCCAGGCAGCCGGAGCAGATTACGTAGGAGCAGAAGAGCTGATCCCCAGGATCCAGAACGAAGGCTGGCTGGATTTTGACGTGGTTGTAGCCACTCCGGATATGATGGGTGTTGTAGGCCGTCTGGGCCGTATCCTTGGACCGAAGGGACTCATGCCGAACCCGAAGGCAGGTACCGTAACCATGGACGTGACCAAGGCCATCAACGATATCAAAGCCGGTAAGATCGAGTACAGACTTGACAAGACCAATATCATCCATGTGCCAGTAGGTAAAGCTTCTTTTGACGAAGAGAAATTGGCGGACAACTTCCAGACGCTTATGGATGCCATCATCAAGGCAAAACCCTCTACTCTCAAGGGCGCTTATTTAAGAAGCGTCACCCTGACCTCTACCATGGGGCCCGGTGTGAAGCTGAACGTAGCGAAATTGATGAACTAAGTTGTTTTGATGTTGACATTTTCAATAGAATGTGTTATTGTTACAAAGTATGGACTGCCGAAGACAGCAGGCGCCGCAAGGCATAAGGTAATAACGCCTGCCGAGGACGTATGAATTTTTATATTACTGTGTGTCCAGATTCCCATAGCGGAGGAGACTCTCTTCTGCCGGGGAGAAACCGGACTGCCAGATGATATCCAGGGCTGTAGAAGCCTGGAACTGACAGCAGACGGAACCAGGTACCGGAAGGGCCGCTGGATAGTCAGAGTAAGTATAAGTGATTACAGTGCCTCCCCGTCTCCGGATGGGGAGGTTTTTGTGCCAGGTACACAGACGAAGCTGACGGCGGAAGCTTCTGTGTTTCCGGAATGCAGCAGGATGTGTGGCTGGGGCATTCGCATTTGTGCAGTTTCCATGACGGATGCCGTGAGGCATGCGGATCTGTACGGAGGACCAGTTCCGTCGTACGAGAATAAAACAGGAGGAAGATATTCATGGCAAAAGTTGAGTTGAAACAGCCTATCGTAGCTGAGATCTCCGAATTGCTGAATGGCGCTGCGTCTGTAGTGGCAGTCGACTACCGCGGTCTGACTGTAGCCCAGGACACAGAGCTGCGTAAGCAGTTAAGAGATGCCGGTGTTGTTTATAAAGTATATAAGAACACCATGATTAAGCGAGCAGCTGAAGGAACCGATTATGCAGCCCTGGATCCGAATCTGGAAGGACCCACCGCGATCGCAGTTTCCAAGGATGACGCGACCGCCCCGGCAAGGCTTCTGGCAGAGTTTGCCAAGAAGGCTGACAAGCTGGAGATGAAGGGCGGCATTGTAGAAGGAACTTATTATGATGCCAAGGGGATTCAGGTCATCGCTACCATCCCGTCCAGAGAGGTACTTCTGGGACGGTTGCTGGGCAGCATGCAGTCTCCTATTGCGAACTTCGCCCGTGTGCTTAACCAGATCGCTGAGAAGCAGGCTGAGGCATAAGTTTTTGACGGTTCAGACAGCCTGATGTATAAGATTAAGGCAGGCCAGACAGTCTGGGTATGATCAGGAATCCGTATGAACTGGCGGTCTGGAAGGCTCCGGACGGCTGTGTCTGACTGAATGAGCAGAGGGGAGCCGTTCTCCCCGGATGAGAAGTTTAAAAGAATATCAATAAAATGGAGGAAATCAAAATGGCAAAGTTGACTACTGCTGAGTTTATCGAAGCTATCAAGGAATTATCCGTACTGGAGCTGAATGAGTTAGTAAAGGCCTGCGAGGAAGAGTTTGGCGTATCCGCAGCGGCCGGTGTTGTTGTTGCAGCAGCAGCTGGTCCTGCTGAGGCAGCTGAGGAGAAGACCGAGTTTGACGTAGAGCTGACTGAGGTTGGCCCCAACAAGGTTAAAGTTATCAAGGTTGTACGTGAAGCTACCGGCCTGGGCCTGAAGGAAGCCAAGGATGTAGTTGACAGCGCTCCGAAGATTGTTAAGGAAGCCGCTTCCAAGGATGAGGCTGAGGCAATCAAGGCCAAGCTGGAGGCTGAGGGCGCTAAGGTTACACTGAAGTAAATCACCCGTATAGGCGTTATACAGATCAGGAAAGAGGAATATCCTAGCAGCTTTTTGGATACACGTCTGACCCGTGATTTACTTGTATAAGGATATTCCCTTTTTTATCTCCTGACTGTCAGGGATCAGTTCCTGCCGGTCAGGAGAGCCGCCTGAGGCGGTTATACGGTTGTTGGCAGGAAGTGACAGGTCAGTAAGATTACCTGAACTGATGCGGAGGGACAACACCGCGATAAAGTCCGGATTCTGCGTCCCGGGACAATGGAGTTCCTGAATGGGCGGGGGATTCCGGAGGAGTATCCCCATACTCAGGAAGTACAGGAAACAAAAAACCTTCGTAGAATTTCGTAAAAATGAAAGCTGAATTTACTTGACACAATCATAGGTGAATGGTAGAATAAACTTGTATTCAGAAATGAGTTTTTGATTCACATATTTTTGTAAGTCATGAAGTCCTTTCGTGTTTTACAAAAATATGTGAATTTTTTGTTCCGTACGAGTTATAAATAATTTTTTTAGGAGGTACTGGCATGAATAACGGTACAGTAAAATGGTTCAACGCTACTAAAGGTTACGGCTTCATCACCAATGATGCTACTGGAGAAGAGGTTTTTGTACATTTTTCCGGCATCGTGGCTGATGGCTACAAGACCCTGGAGGATGGTCAGAAAGTTGTTTTCGACACCACCGAGGGCAACCGCGGCATGCAGGCTGTTAATGTAAAAGTAGTCGCTTAAGGCGAATTGGGAATTGGGGTCAGGTGGGTTTTCAATTAAGTAAGCAGAACCAGGAGACTGTCGCATCGATGTGACAGTCTTTTCAGCGTTTATAGGGATATTTTTGAATGGATCACAGTTCAGGCGGGAAGTTTCCCGTCTGTTTTTGTCCGGTTTTCTCCGCCTTGTGGACGGTAAAGGATATTGGTTACTGTTCACGGCCAGAGCGTACCTCTCGGAACAACCGCCCCGTGAACTGTAACCGGCATTGTAAACGCTTACAAAAATATTTGAAAAGGACTTGCATTATGAAAGGAAATGTTGTATAGTAAATCTATGTAATAAAAGAGAAAATCAGTCTGGTCAAAAATGTAAGCACTTACAATATGGATCGGACAATCAGCGGGGGATTCCGATCCAGAGTTGTTCAGGGTTCCCGGAGAAAAAATTAAATTTGGAGGTTCTGACGATGGGCAATGTAAAAGAAACAGTAATTCAGTTTGGCGAGGGCGGTTTCCTGCGTGGGTTCGTGGATTATTTTCTCCAGAAGTTGAGAGACCAGGGATTGTTTGATGGTTCTGTAGTGGTAGTACAGCCCATCGAGCGGGGCATGTGTGAGATGCTGGAGAAGCAGGGCTGCCAGTACAATCTGTTCCTGAGAGGAATCGACAATGGCCAGGTGGTGGACGAGCACACCCACATTGATATTATTAACCGGTGCGTCAATCCCTATACGGATGCAGAGGGCTACATGGCTCTGGCAGAAAATCCGGATATCCGCTTCATCGTGTCCAATACCACAGAAGCCGGTATCGAGTTTGTTCCGGAGAACAAGTTTGAGGACAAGCCAGCCAAGAGCTTCCCGGGTAAGCTGACTCAGCTTCTGTACAAGCGCTTTAAGCTGGGACTTCCGGGTTTTATCATCCTCTCCTGCGAGTTGATTGACCACAATGGCGAGGAGCTGGAGAAGTGCTGCATGCAGTATGCGGATCTGTGGGGTCTGGGCGAGGACTTCAAGACCTGGATGAAGAAGGAGAATGATTTCTGCTCTACGCTGGTAGACCGGATCGTCACCGGATTCCCCCGGGATGAGCACGCGGCTCTGTGCGAGCGCATCGGTGAGCAGGACAACATGATGGATACCGCTGAGATATTCCATCTGTGGGTAATCCAGGGCGACCACGAGGATGAGCTGCCCCTGCAGAAGGCAGGCTTCAACGTGATCTGGACCGACAATGTGGATCCCTATAAGAAGAGAAAGGTCCGCATCCTCAACGGCGCCCATACCTCCATGGTGCTGGCAGCCCGTCTGTACGGTCTGGAGACTGTAGGCGAGTGTCTGAAGGATGAGAAAGTATCTGCTCTCCTTAAGAAGTGCATCTTCGAGGAGATCATCCCCACCATCGGTGACAATGAGGACAACCGCAAGTTTGGCGCCGCGGTTCTGGAGCGTTTCTCCAATCCGTTCATCCGCCATCTGCTGTTGTCTATCGCCCTGAATTCTGTATCCAAGTTCAAAGCGAGAGTGCTGCCGACGATTCTGGAGTACAAGGAAGCAAAGGGGGCATATCCCCAGGGTCTGACCTTCTCCCTGGCTGCACTGATTGCCTTCTACCGGACCGACGAGGCCAATGACGGCGAGGAGATCATGAAGTTCATGAAGGATGCCTCCGTAGCGGATATTCTGGCCAGCGAAGATTACTGGGGACAGGATCTGAGCGATCTGCTTCCGGTGGTTCAGGAGTGGTATGACAAGATCCAGAAGGACGGCATGGCCAGCGCATACGACGCAGTGCTGGCTGCAAAGAACTAATATCACATAGCAGTTCAGATACCCCTTGAATTGTTTACAAAACAAACCTCCATGCGCCCGACAGGGGACGCGCGGCAAATCGGAGATGCCCCGTCTGCACTGTCTGCAAAACAAATCCCGGAGCCGCCAAAGGGCTTCCGGGATTTGTTATTACCACTGTTTTGTCTGCGCATGGAGCAGATACCCCAGGTAAAAGCCAACGCCGTTCATCATCGCATCCTCATCCAGATCAAAATGATCATGATGCAGCGGGTAGACGCAGCCTTTCTCCTCGTTTCTGCAGCCAATAAACGCGTAGATTCCGGGAATCTTCTCCAGGATAAAGGCAAAATCCTCGCCGCCGGGAGTACCCGGATAGCTGTATATGGCCTCTTCACCCAGGATATCCACGACAGCCTCTCTCCCGATCCCGGCGCAGCGGGCATCCGTGATCGTAGCCGGAAGATCTGCATACATCTCAAATTCATAATCGGCACGGTATGCAGCGCAGGTATTTTTGATGATGCGCTCCATCATTTCAGGCAGCGCTTTTCTCACATCCGGGCTGAAGGTACGCACGGTACCCCGCAGTTCTGCCGAGCCACTGATGATATTGGCCGCGGAGCCTGCATGGAACGAGCAGATACTCACAACCACAGTATCATTGGGATCTGTCTCACGGCTGACAATGCTCTGTAGGGCATCCACCACCTTGCACCCTACATAAATCGGATCTACGGAAAACTGCGGCATCGCGCCATGTCCCGCTTTTCCGATGATTTTGATCCGCATAAATCCCATGGAAGTATACCGGGCCCCTGGATCCACGGAAATCTTTCCTGCCGGGATCATTGGGAAAATGTGCATGCCGCAGACCGTATCCACATCATCGATCAGACCGGAATCCAGCACTTCCCTGGCGCCGGCCCGTTTGTTGCTTGCATCCTCCTCTGCTGCCTGGAAGATCAGCTTCACGGTACACTCCAGCTCCTGCCTATGCTCAGCCAGGATCTTCGCCGCCGTAAGGAGCATGGCGATATGGGAATCGTGACCACAGGCGTGCATCAGGCCGTCTTCCTGGGACTTGAATTCCAGGTCTCTGGCCTCGGTAATCGGCAGCGCGTCAATGTCGCAGCGCAGTCCGATGACCGGAGCAGCCTTCGCTCCCGGAATCACGGCTACTGTACTTGTACCCACAGTCTCATAGGTAAGTCCCATGGCCGTCAGCTCTGCGCGGATCGCCTTTGCCGTCTCAAATTCCTGCCAGCTCAGTTCCGGGTGTCTGTGAAAATATCTCCGTTTTTCAATTAAATATTCCTGGTTCTTGCGAACCTCATCCATCACATTCATCATAATTTAGAAAGGACCATAGCCGGTGGCTACGGCAATGTATAAGAAGACAAATTCTACGAGTACGAAGATTCCATGAAGAGGAAGGATAAATTTATACCATTTCTTCAAGGAAAGCTTTGCCAGTGCACAATATATCAGCAGAGTTCCATTGGAGAACCAGAAGGTGTTTGAGATACCGTCACCAAACTGGAAAGCCAGCACTGCTGTCTGACGGGTGATGCCAAGCATATCAGCAAGAGGAACCATGATCGGCATAACGGCAGTTGCCTGACCGGAGCCGGACGGAATCAGCATGTTGATAAAGAAGTTCATAATAAACATAACACAACTGGTGAGATACTGGGAAGAGCTCTGCATCATTGTGGACAGGCCATGGACGATGGGGTCAATGATTCCGCCGTAGCTCATGGTTACCTGAACCGCACGGGCCGCGCCGATGATCAGTGCGCCTTCCATAGCGCCTCTCATACCTTTGAGGATCATGTTCACACATGCCGTGGGAGCTACCCGGTTAAGCAGCGCCACCACAATTCCGCCCATCATGAACACGGCGCCCATCTCGGTGTAAGACCAGCCCAGATTCAGGAGGCCGTAGATAACGACTGCAAAGGAAATAGCCAGCACAACAAGTGACAGGGTTTTCGGTGTATTGAGTACGTCTGAAATGTCAGTGGGGATTCGCAGGTCAGAAGTATCCACATCCGCCATAAGGCTTTTGGAGGGATCCTTCTTAATCTTTCTCGCATAGCGGAGCACCCAGAACAGGCTCAGCGCACAGATGACAAGCAGGGCGCAGATACGAAGCTGCCAGCCGGAAAACATGGGAAGCTCGGCAATGGTATGGGACGTCCCCACGGTGTAAACGTTAAACGGTCCGACTGCAAAGGAGATCAGACAGGCAAAGCCCGAGATCGCCATACCTACCAGGGAATCATATCCCAGAGCCAGTGTCAGGGAAATCACGATGGGAACAAACGGGATAATCTGCTCAGACCAGCCCAGGATACCACCAATGACAAAAAATGCGATCATAATCAGAGAAATAATAGCTTCACTGGACACTTTCTTCACGCTCAGCACGCTGTTGATGGCAGCCGCCATAACACCGGTATCCGAATAAATCTGGACAACACCTCCGATCAGCATTACCACAAACATCATGTTTGCCGTTGCCGTCAGGCCTTCCGGCAGAGACTTGAAAATCTGAAACAAGGTTACCGGCGTGCGGTCGACTGGATGATAGCTGTCAGCCAGAACACGGGTAACTCCGTCGATGGTCTCGCGGTCATAGGCGCCCGGCGCGATTACGTAAGATGCGGCAGCACAGGCAATGACCATGCAGGCCATGACAATAAATGGGTTAAAGTTAATGCCTTGTTTCTTATTGCTCATAAAACACCCCTTTCCTGGCAAATAGGATTGCCATTTTTCTTTATAAAAATTTTACAATATTTTTATAAAATTCAAAAGTATCAATAACTGTCAGCTGCTTGTGCAGAATTAGCACAACACAAATACTCTGGTTGAAAAAACTTCTCATATCCGTTAAAATACAGATAATTATGTACAAAACATGATTCATACCGGAGGAAAATCATGCGCAATATCAACATCCAGACACTTCGTTATATCTCCGCTGTCGAACAGACCGGATCCATCAGTCGGGCCGGACAGCAGCTTTATGTATCTCATTCCACAATCAGCCGGGCCATCAGGGAACTGGAGAATGAGATTGGGATTACGCTCTTCCAGCGTACAAGCAAAGGTGTGTTCCCGACCACTGCAGGCAATGAATTCATCTATCAGGCACGCAGCCTTCTGGCTGATCTCGACAGCCTGGAAAGCCGTTATTTTGAACAGCCCCAGGTGGTAAGGGATACACTTCTGGTGGCAACCCAGCGCTATACAGCCGTCACGAATGCCATGATGAAATATTACAGGACATATTGCCAGAATTCCGAATATTTGAATCTGGTTCTCTTGGAGGATACTACGGACCAGATTCTCCGCATGGTCACGAATCATACCTGCCACATCGGCGTGCTTCACTATACCAGCGACCAGGAGGATACATTTTTTGAACGCCTGAAGCTTCTTGATCTGGAGTGGCATGTTCTGGAATCCAGCCCGGTTTCCATCCAGATCCGCCAGGGACACCCCCTGGCATCCCAGCCCTTTGTCACCGTTTCCATGCTTCAGGATTACCCTCATATCACCTATGTGGATGAGGATGTCACACATATCAATTACTGCTCGGACATCTCTCATTTCAGCAACTCAATCTACAAAAAAAGGATTGTCGTCCAGGACCGGGGGACCATGCGGCAAATGGTCAACAATACCGACGGCTATTATATCGGCTGTGATGCCTCACGCATGAAGTTTTACAGCGAGACGGATTCCGTTTATATACATATCAAAGATGTGAACTTCACCTTAAAGACCGTATGGGTCAAACGCAGCCGCCATATCCTCACAGAAGCGGAAAAACGATTCCTGGATATTTTAAGGGATTTTCTGAAATTCTGACAAACAGGCGTAACCCTTCAAGAGGTATCTGAACGGTTGCAGGCAGACTGTCAGGAAATAAAAACGTAATGAGCCCCTTTCCGCCAGCATAGATTATAGATAAATGGAAGCCGTATGCCGTGGGGGAAATGGGAATATGGGGAAATGGAAGCTGAAACATAGAATGGGAATTCTGTTTGCGGTACTGATCCTTGATAGTGCCGTCTTCGGAATGAGTGCTGGTGTGATGAAATATCTGTCCGGTACGCCGGAGAATGGGAGGACAGAAGGCAGAGGAATGGAAGCTGGCGGGAGAATCCAGGCGGTAGAAGGGCCGGTATCCGGGGAAGGACCAGCCCTGGAAAACGGAAACCGGCAAGACACAGGCAATCGAATACAAACTAATGGAAGCCCAAATAATGAAAACCCGACAAGCAGAACCCAGGAAAGCGCCGGAAAGAAGCAGATCGCCCTGACCTTTGACGACGGGCCACATCCGGAATACACCCTGAAGCTTCTGGACGGTCTCAAAGAGCGGAATGTGCGGGCTACCTTTTTCCTCATGGGACAGAATATTCCAGGCAATGAGGAGCTGATCCGGCGGATGCAGGAGGAAGGCCATCTCATCGGCAACCACAGCTACCGCCATGTGCAGTTGACCCGGGAGGGAGAGGAGACAGTCTGTGAGGCAGTGGAGAGGACCAGCAATATGATCGCCCAGATCACCGGACAGACTCCCCAGTATCTGCGCCCGCCCTACGGTGACTGGAGTGAGGGCCTGGAATGCCGTCTGGACCTGACACCGGTCTTCTGGAGTGTGGATTCCCTGGACTGGAAGTTGAAAAACACTTCCAAAATCATCCGTCGTGTGGAAAAGTCCGCAGAGGACGGGGATATCATTCTGATGCACGACATTTTTCAGACCTCTGTGGACGCGGCCCTGGCTCTGGTGGATGATCTGCAGAAGCAGGGATATGAGTTCGTGACTGTGGATGAGCTGGTGATTGAGTGAGGAAACCATTGGGTATGCACGCCCTCACTCAAAGCACGCCTCTTCCAGTTCATACAGAATATCATTGGTCAGAGGAGCCGGAGCTTGACATAGCCGAAAAAATAAAAAGAAACAAACAGGAAAGATACGGGAGGCGGGTATTGATCCGTCTCCTTTTAGTTGCAGAAACAAAAAATATCCAGCAACGTCTTTCAAGTTGAAAAAACCCTGGAAAACAGCTATACTATAAGAAGCAACCC
>Ga0137308_102499_pt1 | contig 12100 bp, 11 predicted proteins | sample Inofrocosms_June_FD_97181 | JGI IMG/M metagenome (GOLD analysis project Ga0137308, IMG submission 97181) | Mouse cecal microbial communities from Vienna, Austria - N-Acetylneuraminic and N-Acetylglucosamine D2O microcosms_June | ecosystem: Host-associated > Mammals > Digestive system > Large...
TGCTGATTGAAACATCATATGTAAATAATGGACTATCAGCCACATCTTGCTTACCCAGGAAATGAAACTCCTTTTTCATTTTTTCCGGCACATAAATGCCGCACATGTTGCGGTCAGTTACATAAAAATCTCTAATCTGCTCCCCCAATGCATCTGAAATGGCATATAATACGTCTGGATTAGAGTAGCCTGACGCATATTTCACGTCATGCCAAATCACAATCGCATCGTCTTTTTTTATGGAAAAAATGTTTTTTGTATCACTGTAAACACCTTCGTAACTATGATCTCCGTCAATAAAAAACAAGTCGATATCTTTGGGCAACTGTGAATAGTCAAACTTTTTGGAATCCGCATAATAATGTGTGATTTTCGGGCTTTTTGCCAATCTTTCAGAATAATCCGCAATTCCATACATTTTGCAAAATTGCGCCATTGAGAATTCAGAATCCAAGGGAGCTGTAATACTATAAAGCTCTTCGCAGCAATCTGTCAGTATATTGATGCTCTCACCAATATAAGTCCCGATTTCAAGATATTTTTTACAGGAAAACAGCTCCGCGATCTGCTTGATAAACATATAATCGAGAACGCCGGAGCCCCCATACATAAATGTCAGTTCCTTACAAGCAACACGTTCTCCGTGACTGCGAAAAAACGCCCCCAAGTCAATCGTCCGTTTCTCCTTCAACTCATTATCCAATTCCAGTAAGCAGGGAACAACTCTACACTCATATTTGTAAACTTTTCGCAGATGGTACTTCTGGATATCCTGCATAATTTCATGGGCGTAAATGCTGGCAATAAATACCGTCGTATCCCGGCGCTCGTTCAGTATTTCCGGGCTGCACACTTTTTTCCCGCAGATGGTAGTTCCCCATTTTTCGGGGTTTTTCCCATCAATAAAGCAAAGAATCTCATATGTTTGAGATAAAAAGTCGTATGCGAATTTTCCCGTATTTCCTGCTCCATAAATGATAATCTGCTCCATTTCACAATTCCTTTCAATCAAGATGGATTCAGTCCGTAATTCGGACTGAAAAGTGGGGTACCCCACTTTTCGCTTATTTTGTTTCTACGAAAAAACTCTTCCATCAGATTCCCTATATCCGAGGGAACCTCTTTAGGAAGTTTATAGAACATCGGGAGTCTCAGCAGCCGCTCACTCTCCCGCGTCGTATAGCAGTCGCTTCCGCAGAATCTCCCCTGCCCGGCGCCTGCCGGGGACGAGTGAAGCGGCACATAGTGGAACGCCGTTCCAATCCCCCGTTCCTTCAAAAACCGGATCAGCTCTGTCCGCTGGGCAAGGTCCCGCGCTTTGATGTAAAACATGTGCGCGTTATGCCAGCACTTCTCTGGCGGCACCGGAAGCTCCAGTAAGCCCGCTTCCCGCAGCGGCGTAAGCGCTTCCATGTACGCCGACCAGCTCTGAAGGCGATCCTCGTTAATTGTGTCCGCCTCTTCTAGCTGCGCATACAGATACGCCGCGTTCAGCTCACCGGGAAGGTAGGAGGACCCCACGTCCACCCACGTGTACTTATCAATCTGGCCCCGCAGAAACCGGGACCGGTTCGTCCCCTTCTCCCGCAGAATCTCCGCCCACTCAACCAAGTCCGGGCCATTGATCACCAGGGCCCCGCCTTCGCCCATGCTGTAATTCTTCGTCTCGTGAAAGCTGTAGCAGCCGGGGTCGCCGAACGTCCCCAGTGCCTTCCCGCGATAGGCGCTCATCACACCCTGGGCGGCATTCTCCACAACCAGAAGATTATGCCGCCGCGCGATGTTCAGGATAGCGTCCATTTCACAGGCGACGCCCGCGTAATGGACCGGGACGATCACCTTCGTTTTCGGAGTGACCGACTCCTCAATCAGCTTATTTTGCTAATGCAAAAAATTTTTACAAATACATCTCAATAATGGCAATCAGATCGATATCATCTGCGCCTCCAATTTTTACAAGTTTTTTCGGCCGGACAGCTTGAATCAGTTCGCATAAGCTGCCCAAAGCAGAAGACTCCTTCTTAAAAGAATCGCCTAAACAGGCTTTCATGACATTTACCATATCCTCAAAGGGCTTTCTTGTATGGATCATCTTTATTACCATTTTTTCTCCACAAGGGGTATTAGGGTCCGTTTTACTCAAACAGACCGATTCCTCCACCGCGATACGACTGCCCGCCCAAGGCTGCAGACCTTGTATACGATGTCCGAATCCCATGGTTTGAATACTCGATCATGTCCGATTGCCAGAAGCTGATTCTTTTACCAGCCGCAAAACGATTTCCGCAAGATGATGCATGTCTTCTTCATCATATCGTTGATCAACCGGCAAATGATAGATATTGCTAAAATAAAATTCCGGCTGACCGGTACGGAAATCTGCCGCTTTCTCCTTCCATATCCATGGCACATGGTAAATAACCGCCATATTCCCATATAGGCTCCTCTTTCATGGATTCCGCCTCATTCCTGATAAACCCTCGGCATAATCGCCATCTCCAACGCTGCATGGCCTTTCTCTCTGTGGAGACAAATCTTTCAGAGAGAAAAACGAAAGAACTCTTCTATCAAAGCGCTCGCATAGGAAGGGACTTCCTCCGACAAGCCGTAAAACATCGGAAGCCTCAGCAGACGTTCGCTCTCCCGCGTGGTATAGCGGTCGCTTCCAGAAAATCTCCCTTGCGCAGTGCCCGCCGGGGAACTGTGAAGGGGCACATAATGAAACGCCGTTCCAATTCCCCGGTCTTTCAAAAACTGGATCAGGCTTGTCCTCTGTGCAAGGTTCTTCACTTTAATATAAAACATGTGTGCATTGTGCCGATATCCATCCGGAACAGCCGGCAGTTCGACCAGCCCCGCGTCCCGCAGCGGCGCAAGCGCTTCCATGTATGCCGACCAGCTCTTGAGCCGGTCGGCGTTGATCGCGTCCGCAGCCTCCAGCTGTGCATAGAGATATGCCGCATTCAGCTCGCTGGGGAGATAAGAAGAACCTACGTCCACCCACGTATACTTATCAATCTGTCCCCGCAGGAAACGGGACCGGTTCGTCCCCTTCTCCCGGAGAATCTCCGCCCGCTCCATCAAGTCCGGGCGGTTAATCACCAGCGCACCGCCCTCGCCCATGCTGTAATTTTTCGTCTCATGAAAGCTGTAACAGCCGAGGTCGCCGAACGTCCCCAGCGCCTTCCCGCGATAGGCGCTCATCACACCCTGGGCGGCGTCCTCCACAACCAGAAGATTGTGCCGCCGCGCGATGTTCAGGATAGCGTCCATTTCACAGGCGACGCCTGCGTAATGGACCGGGACGATCACCTTCGTTTTCGGAGTGACCGACTCCTCAATCAGCTTCTCATCCAGATTCATGGTGTCCGGGCGGATATCCACAAAGACAATCTCCGCGCCCCGGAGGGCAAAAGCGTTGGCCGTGGAGACGAACGTGTACGAGGGCATAATCACCTGATCGCCCGGCTGGATATCGCACAGCAGCGCCGCCAACTCCAGGGCGTGGGTACAGGAAGTAGTCAGCAGAATTTTTTGTGCCCGAAAGCGCTCCTCCATCCACGCTGAGCACCTCTTCGTAAACGCTCCGTCTCCGCAGATTTTCCCCTGCTCTTGCGCGGCCTGCCGCATGTATTCAAAGGACTTCTCCAAAACCGGCGGGCGGTTGAATGGTGTCATGTTCGTCTTCCCCTTATGTATACATCGTTTTACAGTATGCCTGGAAATCACGTCCAGCGGTGGTTTCCATCCATTGTTCGTTTTCCAGATACCATCGCACGGTACGTTCCAAGCCCTCCTCGAAGGAATAGGAAGGCTTCCAGCCGGTGTGCCGGTTCAGCTTCGTGTAATCCATCGCGTACCGCCGGTCATGGCCGGGCCGGTCCGCGACAAATTGAATCAGTTTCTCCGGGCGGCCTATCAGGTGCAAAATCGTCCGTATAACCTGGAGGTTGCTCTCTTCCGCGTCTCCGCCGATGTTGTAGACTTCACCGCATTCCCCGCTCTCCAGCACACGGCAGAGCGCAGAGCAATGGTCCTCCACATACAACCAGTCCCGCACCTGCCGCCCGTCTCCGTAGACGGGGATTTTTTTGTCATGCAGGCTGTTGTAAATAATCAGCGGAATCAGCTTTTCCGGAAACTGATAGGGGCCAAAATTATTGGAGCATCTGGTGATAAGCGCCGGGAACCCGAACGTCTCATGATAGGCGCGGACAAACAGGTCGGCACTGGCCTTGGACGCCGCGTAAGGACTGTTCGGCGCAATCGGGGAGCTCTCATGAAATTTCCCGCTCTCCCCCAGCGACCCGTATACCTCATCCGTGGAGATCTGGAGAAACCGGACACCGGGCTGATAATCGCGGCAATGCTTGTCCCCCGGCGCAAGGCTCCAGCAGACGCGGGCGCACTCCAAAAGCGTCTGCGTTCCCAGCACATTCGCCGACACAAACACATCCGGCGACACGATGCTGCGGTCCACGTGCGTCTCGGCAGCAAAGTTCACAACCGTATCCACCTCAAATTTGCGCAGTGTCTCGCTTACCTGTTCCGCGTTTCGAATATCGCCTTTTACAAAGGTATACCGACTGTCCTTCTGGATATCTTTTAGGTTCTCCAGATTCCCAGCGTAAGTCAGCGCGTCGAAATTGATAATCTCACAGCCGCTTTGCTCCAGCAGGTAATGGATAAAATTGGAGCCAATAAATCCCGCTCCGCCGGTCACCAGAACGCGTTTCATGTTCAGTCACCTACCAATGACAAAATGTATTTTCCGTAATCCGTGGACCTTGTCGCCAAGCCAAGCTGATAGATCTGTTCGCTGTCAATAAAGCCCCGCCGCCAGGCGATTTCCTCAAGACATGAAATGTAAAACCCCTGCCGGGACTGGACTGCTTCCACGTACTCCGACGCCTTCAGCATTCCCTCCGGCGTGCCAGTGTCCAGCCACGCGATTCCCCGGCCAAACAGCGTCACGTTCAGCCGTCCCTGGCATAGGTATTCCTGATTGACTGATGTGATCTCCAGCTCTCCCCGGGCGGACGGTCTAATCTGCTTGGCAATTTCAATCGCGCTGTTTTCGTACAGGTAAAGCCCCGGAACGGCGTAGCTGGATTTGGGATTTTCAGGTTTTTCCTCCAGAGACACAACGCGGTTTCGCGCGTCAAATTCCACCACACCGTATGCCTGCGGGTTTTTCACCGGGTAGCCGAAGATGGACGCGCCCTCCAAGCCCTTCCAGGCGTCCATCAGCACAGAAGTCAAGTTGTGACCATAGAACACATTGTCGCCCAGGATGAGGCAGATCTGATCGCCGTCAATGAACTTCTCGCCAATCAACAGGCTCTGCGCCAGGCCCTGGGGCTTTTCCTGGGCGGCGTACTGGATATTCACGCCCAGCCGGGACCCGTCGCCCAGGAGCTGGCGGTACAGCGGGAGCGCCTGAGGCGTGGAGATCAGCAGGATGTCCCGCAGGCCCATCAGCAGAGGGACGGACAGGGGATAATAAATCATCGGCTTGTCGTAAATCGGCAGGAGCTGCTTGGAGATTACGGTGGTCATGGGGTAGAGCCGCGTCCCCAGGCCGCCCGCCAGTATGATTGCTTTCATTTTTCACGCCATCCCCATATGTAATAAGGCGCATCGTCGCCCGTGTTGAATAATAAATCCAGTATGGAAACCTGATGGTCAAACGGTTCAAAACGCTGCGGATAAGACGGATAGCCAGAATAATCTTTCCAGGTTACGCGGATTCCGCTGTCGGTATATTTTTGAACATCCATATAATCTTTCGCCGCCGGGCCAGAGACGTAAGCGTCACATCCCATGCTTTGCAGAAGACTCCTTAATTTCTCATCCCGTGAGCCTTGCGAAACGAAATCCTTGCTGTCTTGAAAGACCGTATCTATTCCCAGAAACTCTTTGGATATTTTTTCAATAATGTACCAATTCAGCTGGTATAAATACTCCCATTGCCGCCCAAGATAAACTTCTTCCAGGAAGTCCCGATATTTTGCAAAAAAAGGCGCCTTTTCATAGGATGTTACGATACTGTCAAAGTGTTTTTTCTGCCATGGAATTTCATTTTTGATTTTGACCTCATAAATTTTTCGGGAAATATCATAGCCGCAGGGAATTGTCAGCCATTTCAGCCCTTGTTTTGTTTGGATACGATTTCGATTGCGCCAATCATTTTTCGTGTACTGCACTTCGTCATAGAATACAAACAGGTCTACATCATGGATGATATCAAAGTAGCCTTTCCAGGGAATGTAGTTGGATTGTAATACGGCAGCTTTCAAGTTCTCACGCTCCTATTTGGCAAATTCTCTTATCATATCCCCATAGCCTCGCCAGGTTTCTGTCCTTTGGGCCGGCCAGATTGTTTGACAACGGTCGGGACAAACTTCACAACGTTTGAATTTTTCAAACGCATCGGACAAATGCTCCCTGCGAAGGGTTTCATAGACCTCGCCATTCCATACCTCGCGAATGCTGTGATCCGCAAAACTTATATCAAGATTCGGGTCTTCTTCCCACAAATTCGGGCAGTATTGCAAGTGACCATTTTCTTTTAAGCAGATACGTTCCCAGGGATAAACACAGGGTTGTACATATCCGGTCTTTTCTTTTTGGTACATTTTCCCGCCGACTGAATGCAGCTTACGGAAAATCACATAGTCCACGCCTTGTTCTTTCCAATACCGTTCAAAATCCGCTTTTTCACGCTGGTTTTTTTCTTGCACAACAAAGCTCACAACTATCTTTGTTTTATAGTTTCCTTCTCTTCTTTTCTTGAGCATAAACAGAATATTGCTGCTAACTTTTTCTAATTTCCCATGCAGCCGAATGGTTTCATATGTCTCCTCCGAAAAAGCGTCTAAACTGAAATCAATCAGACCAACGCCCATCTCAAGAAGCTGAGTTGCTCTTTGCTCATTGACTAAGGATCCATTTGTGGTGACCGTAACAAAGACCCCTGAATTTTTAACTGCATAATCCAAAATTTCCATGATATCAGGATGCAGAAAGGGTTCTCCTGACGCTACATAGCGAATCTGCTGCGTTTTATTGATACCAAATTGCCGCACCTCATCCACAAGTTTCTTGTTTAACTCTTTGGAAAGCTGCGCATGTGCCAGTTTCTTTTCTTGAGCTAATACGGAATAAGCACAATGGATACACGCATAGTTGCATCGATCAATCAAATCCACATTGATCTGAGACGGAAAGTCTTTTGTTAAGCGATCGTAAAATCCGTAATGCATCATAGTTCTCCTTTTTATTCAAATTTTTTGTAGCTCTTCAATTTTCAAAAGAGTTTTCTGGATGAGCCTTGGCATACTTGTCTCAAATTCTAATGCACGCTTTCGAAACATTTCGCTGTCTCGCTCCCAAAAAACCGGATCGCTCCATAGCGTTAAGGCATAATCTATCATTTGATTATAATTGTCCGCCGCATTTTCAATCCCGATTATCGGCATTACATCATTCGGATCCGCCAGAGTAGCTACCGGAAGGCCATAATTCATAGCCCATATGATGGAAGCACCGCCCCCCATCCGGTTTGGATTTATATACAGATTACATATTCTATAAAGAGCTGGCAAATCATTTTCATAAGCTATATAAATGATTTTTTTACTGCTTATGTAATCCGCATATTTCCGTGTAAGATAATCATTCTCACTTCCCACAACAAGCCATTTTATGTTTGGCTTGGACAGCAATCGGTTGCATATCAAATCAATAAACTCCGAAGACATCTCTGTATTTAAGCGGCCCCCGACTGTAACTAATACAAAATCCTCATTCTCCAATGAGAAATTGCGCCTTTCATATACAGCCTGTGGTTCGGGTGGAAGTATACAAACCGGACAAACTATAACTGCATTCTCATTCACAGATTGGAAGACTCTGTTTTCCTGCTCAAAACCACCACGTTCCCTGGCGGCAAAGTACGTAAAGAAACTGCTGGACTGGTAGCCCCGCATGGGAATATACAATGTCGTGAAATACTGACTATAAATATAAGACAGGATCGAATTCTCGTCCGACATATCAACGATCAAATCTGGGTCGTATGAAAAAATATCGTCTAATATTGCCTGCAGACGTTCCTTCAAATCAATTTTGTCCTCACACTGGATTGAAACTTGTGGAAGAAGTTTCATTTTCAACGAGGTGATGTAGTCCGCTGATGTGTCAAATCGAGTCCAAATGATCGATTGAAAAATTGGGGTTTCTAATACATAGCTTCGAGGGTCGACCGTAAGGATTTGGACATCGTACCCCAGCTTTACCAGCATGTTGCTCCATTGAATGCATAATGGAACCCTAGAATCTTGGTTTTCTCTGCTTTGGTAGAATCCTTCATAAAGAATGCAAATCTTTTTAAGACGCGCTCCATTCTTGTTTTTCTCAATTTGATTTATTGAGAAATCGTACATTTTGCAGATCTTTTTTAAAAGCTCCTTCCGCATATTATAAAATTCAGGAAACAAATATTCACTGTGGTAAAAGCACATCATCGTAGTGTCAATAAACACACTATATACAAATTGCCGCAACTCTTCTCGATTTTTGCTGATTTGCAAAGTACATTCCATTAAGCGCTTCATCAACTCAGAATCAAAAAGACCGCTCAAATACAAAATGTGAAGAAACACAATGCATTCCACCGAAGGCAATACGTTCATATGTCTTTTTAACTGCGGCAGGAGACCGTCTTTCCGCTCCTCAAGCGTCTTCAATGATTCAACCAAGGGCGTGAAAAAAAGTAAATTCTTATATTGACCATCAATAAACGTTTTTATTTCTCTATGGACAAGTGTGCTGTCTTGAATAAAACTTTCCACAGAAAGTGTAGTTGAAGGCCCGTTATAAAAATATGGAGCCACAATCTTTTCTTCTGGAATTCCATTTTCCCGCACGATCTGATAAATTTCACGTCCTGCGGCTTGGTCCATAACCGTGATAAGAAGTTTGTCGAAACTTTTGCAGGGGATTCCACTTAACTGTGATGGATGAAACACGGGGAACACATATGTGGCCGTCATATCGGCATTCCGGTCTATAATTCCAACAATCTGAAATTGAGGGTTCTCTTTTAAAAACTGGTATATATTCCTGCCGTTTTTTCCATAGCCATAAAGCAATATACGATTGCCTTTTTCAATGTACTTGAAAAGGTACGAATAATTGGCCATATGAATGAGCCTCCTATCAGCATATTTTGCAATTCATGGCAAATCATTTTGTGGACTTAATTCGTTTTTCCTAAAATTTTTTTAACGGCATCTAGCACCTTGGGCGTGGCAGAAACGTAACGAATTTTGTCTGCGGCAATCCCCATACCAATTAAATTGTTTTTAATTTCTTCACAAATTTTTTCATCTGAAAGTGCAATGATCACGCGATCGTAATCCTGTGTGAGAAGCACTTCCACCGGTTTTACAGGTAGTTGCGTTTTTTGATATTTGATATAGTTTTTGTCAACCCATACCGTAATACTATCAGGAAACCTTGCCATTGTCTTTTGATAGATTTCCTTCCCGAATTTACCGGCGCCATATAAGGCCAGACGACAGCCATTCAGCTTCCCAAAAAGGATATCCGCAAATTCATCCTCTAAAAAAAGCTCATACCAACCCAACAATACGTAATTCATCAGCAAACGGCTCAGCTGGTCCATATACATGTCCGCCTTATCCTGTTTTGAAAAAAGATTACGTATTGCGCTGAATAATCTCCGATATTCTTCTAAGGAAACACTCCTCGATGCAGAAGAACTTCTAACCAGGTAATGATAAGGCGCAATATTTACTATGCTAAGAGACTTCGCCATAAATAAGGTGTAGCCTCCACATACCAGATCCTCTCCAATTGTAACCTTCTCCGGAACCATAAGCTGACTTTTCTGCAGAACTGTGCGCTTTACCATCTTGCTCCAAACGCTTGGATATATTTCTGACTGTAAACTCCATTCTTCTGAATATTGATGAAAATCAGCCGCTGAATCTAAGCGAGAACCACATGAAATTTTCGTTCTCTTTGAATATTGCATTCCCAAAAAATGCGGATAAATATTCTCTTTGATTTCAGAATCAGAATAATATCCAACCGGAACATTACTCTGACAAGCAATCGCAAAGTCACCGTGCTCTTCTAAAAAACCATAAATCAGCACATCTGGGTATGTATCTTCTATAGCTGCAAATAATCTCTCATAAGCGTCTAAATCAATCCAGTCATCACTGTCGACATAAGCTATATATTCGCCGGATGCTGCGGAAACACCAGCTTTTCTGGCGCTCACAAGTCCTTCATGAGGGCGGTAGAGCAACTTTATTCGCGCATCTTCTGCGGCATATTCCTCACATATCTCCGCACTTCTATCTGTGGAACCGTCGTCCACTAAGATAATTTCTAAGTTTTGATATGTCTGCTGGACAATGCTGTCCAAGCATTTCCGCAAATACGGCTCAGCATTATAAACCGGAACAATCACACTCAGCAATAGATTCTTGCTGTTTTCTTTCATCACATCTGTCATAGTTCTGTTTCCGTCTTGGACAAACTGTTGTTTCCATGTTCCATCAAGATTTTTTTCGTGGCTTCTACCAATTTTTTTGAAACATTGACATACCGAATCACCCCTGAATCAATCCCCATGGCAGTCAAATCTTGTTTGATTTCTTCACAGACCGCCGTATCCTGAACCGCAATTACAATCAGGTCATATTCGTGTGTCAAAAGCGCTTCTACAGGCTTCACCGGAAGCCCCGCTTTTTGACATTCCCGGTCATTTTGATCAACCCATACAACAATTCTATCCGGGAACACTTCGCTTGTTTTTCGATAAATTTCCTGTCCGAATTTCCCCGCTCCGTAGAGCGCAACCCGGTGTCCAGTCAAGTTTCCAAACGGAAGATCCGAAAACTCATCCCGCAAAAACGCCTCGTAACGCATCAGCAGCACATAGTCAAGCATGACCTCGCACAGTTGATTAATATGGAGTTCCCGCATAGGGCTGTCCCTTAAAGCGTCATATGCCGCATCAAACATGACTTGATAGGGTTGAAAAGAAGAAATTATCATAGATAAAGAATTCTCTCTCTTTTGATACCTATAGGGCGCACAGTCAGTTACCATGACAGAATTGGCCTGAAGCATGTTGTAAATAATACAAACCAAATCTTCGCCATACGAGACACAATCCGGGACCATCAGTTGAGCTTTTTTTAAAAGTTCACGTTTTATGATATAACTTCCCACACAAGGATAAATTACCTGCTGCCGCCGCCTGATACTCGGTCTGCTTTTTATATCTAAATCCGGTTGCTGAGTTGACAGAATCTTGACCTGATTTGTATACTGGATTTTCAGCAGATATGGGTATACCTCACTCTTAATTCCAGCAATATCGTAATATCCATTAGGAATTCCGCATTGGCATATATACGCTTTATCCAAATACTCTTGTATGAAACCGTGAATCAATATATCCGGGCGATGGTTTTCCATTGATGCAATCAATTTTTCATACGCATCCTTTTCTATCTGATCATCACTGTCTACCCAAGCTACATACTCGCCAGAGGCTGCCATTACTCCCGCCTTTCTAGCACAAGTAACCCCTTCATGAGAACGGCAAAGTAACTTTATCCGTTTGTCTTTTGCGGCGTAATCCTTACAAATTTCAATACTGTTATCTTTTGACCCGTCGTCCACTAAGATAATTTCTAAATTTTGATATGTTTGCCGAACAATGCTGTCCAAGCATTTCCTCAGGTACGGCGCAACATTATAAACTGGAACAATTACACTCAGCAAAAAAACCTTTTCCATATCATTTCGTCCATTCCCATTTTTTTGAAGCGCAAAATCTACCACTGTTTTAAACGGTCTTTTATAAGCAGAAAAATAGAATATTCCGTTATTCCAATCTGCTCCATCTGTTCAATAAGTTCTGCCGTTTTGCTGTAATCCACTGCAATAACAACGTTATACATATGCTGAAGTTCTTTGGCACGCTCTGCTGTCAAAATCGAAATTCCTTCCACAGACTGCCCATGTTTCAAATTGTCCGCAAAGTACGCGA
>Ga0137308_102500_pt1 | contig 12086 bp, 14 predicted proteins | sample Inofrocosms_June_FD_97181 | JGI IMG/M metagenome (GOLD analysis project Ga0137308, IMG submission 97181) | Mouse cecal microbial communities from Vienna, Austria - N-Acetylneuraminic and N-Acetylglucosamine D2O microcosms_June | ecosystem: Host-associated > Mammals > Digestive system > Large...
CACTCCCACAGGCCCTAAAACCTCTCTAAGTGCTTGCATTCCAACTGTTCGGATTTCCAAAGGATTATTTTAGTTTATTTCCTTCATCTAAATCACCTCCCATGCAAATTTTAAAGGATTCATTACTTTAACTTTTAAGTCAAGTTTTTCCGACATTTTTTCCAGTTTATCATCAGTTGTCAACAGAATGTCGACCGCTCCAGATTCTTAATATTCAATGCCTTTGCCGAATACGGTTTGGATTTCCCTCTATTTAATTATTTTGGGCACTTACAGTACGCAAAGAAAATAGTTTCCTTATTGGGTGTCTCCCTTGGGGCATTCTTCTATAGATGGATTAGAGACTCCTGATGTACTCATCTGCAAGGGCAGCATAAATGGGTATGTGCATTTGCAGATAGAAAGCATCGGAATAAAAGCTGCTTCCCATGTTGTCGGAAACGTATTCGTATAAATAGTAAAAAACCAGGCTGTCATGGCACATGAGCGGCGGCGCTAAGATGTTGCAGTGCCGCTTCATATGCAGGAACTTTGATTCAAAATGTTCAATAACGCCAATAACGGCAGGGTTTATCTCCTTTCTGGATAAAATTTGGCTTTTCACTGCCGAAAATGCTGGGTTTTCCCAAAATATTATATAGGATTCTTCCAAATAGATAGTAAAAAGGTCCGTAAGAACCCCTTGTTCAGCCAAAGCATTGACTAGGGAAGGCCGGATGCCTTCAGCTAAAAAATGCTCCTTTAAATCTTCTTCGGTAGATTCTTCGGATATGCCGATATCCATGCCGTCTAAGCAGGCTTCGCTGCATTTCCAGCCATACGCATATAAGATGTTATGGAACAGGTTCTCACAGTAGGTCGCCAGGTCTTCGCTTGCAGAATGCCAGTTTCCAATATTGAAGTGCGGAATGTCGGTTGCAGGTATCTTGCATACGGAATTAATGGCATTGCTGAGGACAGCCCTTTCCAGAAGGATTATCATGGCTTTTCTGGAGGCATATGCGAGATAATATGAGAAATTCTCTCCGCTATCTTGTTGTTCTGCCGTCTCTAAAAGAGCGGCGGCGGCTTCAAATACAGAAGCCATTTTGCTTAAATCCAATTATTTTCCCTCCCTCCTGCTGTTCCGTGCATACTTGAACTTCCGTTCCGCAAGGTCGAGGAGTTCGTCCAGCCAGACAGCATACAGCATGGAAAAGGGGTTCATATGGTAGTGGTAAATGTCTGCTTCCATTGAGCAGTCATATCCTAAGAAGCTGTAATAGCAGGAATATATGCAGTGTTCTTCTTTGCTTCCCTTATTCTGTCTTGGGAACATTCCAATATGGCTATCTATAAAGTACAAGAATGGGATGCCGATTGTTGTAGCGATGGAACTGATTGCTTCACTAAGTTTGTGTGACTTATGTTCTGGATGGCGGTTCAGGTAATTCCCGAAGCTTTCCAGACGTCTGTTTGTCAGCCGAAAAAGGAATCCGCAACTGTATCCATCTGAGAAATAATCGAAAGCGTTATCCAGATATTCTTTTTCTCCAGGTAGGAAATTCAGTGTGAGGTTTAAGTCATCCATACATCCGGTTTCGTTCAGCTGGATGGGCATGAAATCCCACCCAAATTTTGAGAAGAAAGAGAATATTGTGTCTGCCAGGCTGTCATTAAGCCCACAAATCATATCGCATAGATCTTGGGACAATTCATCGTCCGAGAATTCGGAACTGAGGGACAGCCTACCATAATATGCAGAGTAGTTTTCTCCTTTTTCTTCAAAATGTTTCATAATGTAGGCAATGGCGGTTTTCACATATATCGTCTGTATGATTGCCGTATTAATGTCATCGTCAAATATGGACAGGATGGCTGATGTACGGTGTGAAAAATCCAGTGTATGGAAGGTATTCTCTATGAGCTGCTGTGCCCTTTTTCTGACATACTTTTCTTTCATGGTTCCACCTCCCATGCCTGGAAACGGGAAAAATACCGCTCCCTGTCGAAATAGATGATGCCTGGGATGAACAGGTCATTGCTCATCAGGTTAGAGACTGCAGAGAGCATAAGCCCCGCCGCCATCAGGTTTGTTGCCAGATGCTGCGGCTTTTCCTTGTTTTCGCTACCGCAGGATATCTCGAAGGGCGCTGGGGAAGTGTCTGTAAGTACGTCTGGATAGTAGCAGCTGCGGTCTGCGCCGATATCCATGCCGTTGAGCCTTGCAGATATGACGATTTCCCCGACGCTAAATTCATTTGCAGAGTCGTACCAGAATGCATTTTGCTGCGAGTGGTAAAATTCATGTAGGCACTGCCGTGCCTTATGGTTGTCGACGGCTCCAATGATGACTGGGATTGACCTGCTGTTGGCGGAAGAACTTTCATAGCTCCTGACGGAGTGGAAGAGCTGTTCTAACTGCCCTGCCCGTTCAATGTAGTGCGGGTATGAGATGACATCCATTCCTGGAAACGTATCGTTGATGGCAGATGCCAGCGTAAGAGACTTGTTCTGCTGGATGTCCTCTTTGAGGAAAGGCTGCCGCTCCTGGTTTTTTTCTTCCACATAATCCCCATCTATCAGGACTGTCCGTATAAAGTGCTTCTCCCGGGTGTAGTAACTGCCATAACGTGCAAATTCTTTTGCAAAGTTCCCTCCCGTGCCGCCTGTGCCTACAATTAATACAACATATTCTATGTTTATGTCCATAATCATTACCTCCTTGGCAGGGGAGGACAATGCTTTCCCCTGCCGATAAAAATGTGTTAAGTTCTTTTACAAATTAAATAATGTGTCTAGGCTGACGGGCGAAAAAGTCCCGGCACATCCGCAGCGAATATCGCATTTTGGATTGCCGAAAAGGTCATAAAACACGCAGAAAAAACGCGTCCCTTTCTCGTCATCATCATCCGTTCCGGAAAAAGAGCAGTTGATACGGCCGTGGCTGTGGATGTCCATAATCAGGAGATGCTTTTGTTCCAACCTCCAATTACGATTAACATGTACCTGGGCGTAGCTGGCTTCCTGTTCCGGCCCTTCCAGTTTATAGTATGGAAGGAATTCTTTTTCATGCTGCCGCATGAGGGAAGGGTTATTTAATGTGGGAATCAGCCCACCTTTCTTGCTCCCTTTTAGAACAGGGATAATAAGGCGGTTTTTATCATCATATATGATTTCTGTGCGGGACGAGGAGTATTCCGGGTAGTCCTTTGCAAGGAGCCGGATAATTTCGTCTTTTGACGCTTCCTTTGCCCCTCCAAACATGTCTGGCGTAAGTGCGATTTTGGTAAAGACAAGCGAAATTATGGTCCCGGATACGGGAATCATGTCTCCATTACTGCTTGAGGGAGTTTTCTTGGAATATTTTGGGAATACGATGGCTATGTTTTGGGTATAGCATATGCCGAATCCCCTTAAGAGTTCCGGCCAATGCCCGGACACTGCTTTAATAAGCCCTTTGGCATCCGGGGCATTTGTAGAAAGCCCGGCATCTTCATAAATTCCTTTTGTCACGGTTATCATTTCCCTGTCGGGAAGCAGTACGTCGATTGGAAGCGAAGCTGTTTTCGGTATGCGCTTCTCCGGGAATGCAGGAACAATGATATTCGCCGGCGCAATATGATAAAATCCAAGCGTTTCCCCTTTCAACAGGTCTATTTTGTCTGTGACAATTTTCGATAAATCTGAGACGGCGGCATCGCAGCTTTTGCTGACCAATACGCTGGATAAGTCAAAAGTCTCAAGCCCAAGCAGCAACCTAGTGTCGGAATTGATGCTGATATTTCCCTTGGTAATAAGGGTATCAGGATTTAGGTATGCATATACGTTGTTTCCTTTTTTGTCATAATCGCATATGCATTCTGTGTATTCCGGGAACGCAGAGGATATTTTTTCTGCCAGTTCCTGTCTGCTGATTTCCGTTTTCCCTTCCGCTGTTATAGACAATGGCTTATGGTATCCGGTATAGACGGTAAGCGGGAGGGCAAATGATTGCTTATTCCTGGAAGCCTTTTTGGGGGTTTCCCCTTTCCTGCTTTTTTTGCCATTGGCTGTATTCTGTGGAATCTTGATATTCAATGCTTCAAAAATGTTAAACTGATCCATGTAGGTTACCTCCAAAATTTTCATAAGAAAGTTTTATGTCAGCCCTATGCAGCGTGGACAAGGGGAATTTCTTCCTTAATGAGTGCAGTAGCTGGCGTTGCGTTTTCCCCTGCTCACTTTTAAACAGGTCATCGTTTGTCTCGGACATAAAGAATGCTTTTATCAGAAGTTCTGTGTCCTTTAATGCCGTAATCTTTGGGAGGCTCAGGTTGCCCCAGCAGATGCGTCCGTTCCCATAAACATTTCCAAATGGGTAGCGGAATAGCGTTGCGCCGGGTGCAGGAGTCCCCTTGGTTGCAAACAGGAAGCTTTTTACAACATTGGTTTTTAATACTTCAAAATAGAATAATAATGGGGGGAAAGGAATTTGGTAAGCTTTCCCATAATACGTTAAAGTGCGGATTTGTTCCGGGAGCGATATCCAAATGCTGAAATTACCTGGAGAATGATATTGCGACTCAAGGTAACCGATGGGAATAGCGCCTAGTAAAGCCCCATCGAGTTCCGTGACAGAAACATCGTTTATGGCATCTATCAGGTTCCGGAGAGGGACAATTTTTCTTGCAGACGTCCCATCTGTGTGGTTTGTGGTGACACTTGCCAGGCTGTCATCCTGTTTGATGGAAATTAAAATGTTTTCTTCCATTGGTTTACCTCCTAAAGTAGACGCGCTTTTTTTGGCTGGGCGGTCATTTTCCTTACTTTTCCTGTGAGTTCCCTGCACATGCCCAGTTCTTTGATATAGTTTTCAACAGTTTGGGGCATGTCTTCCAGTAAAGCAATCAGTTGGTCTGAGGATGCTGTTACTTCCTGTGTGTTCCTGCTATAGAGGACCTGCCGCAGAGTTTCTGTTTTTGCCAGACTTTTTTCTTGTTTTGTGTCCAGCAGATTCATTAGTTTCGTGACGGAAAAGCCGTTCTTTTTGTGTTCCATAATCTTACCTCCTAAAGTAAAATAAAAAAGGCCTGGCTTTTGCCAAGTCTGACCTGAACATAAAAAAATCCGTATGGTCTGCCATACGGAATAATTTTATGTGTTTGATTGTTACGCTCTTCCCGATTCGATGGGAACAGCACAGTTGCCCGCAAGGGCAAATATAATAATGATTTCTATACTATCATACCACAGGGGGATGCCGGATGCAATCTTTGTGTTTGAATTTAAGTATTCTGGCTGAATTGAATATTGTGCTATTCTTGCTCTGCCCATCTCCTTTCCAGTTCGCGATGGCAGAGGTTTCAGCAAGGCAAGTTGTTGGGAAAATTTACAGAGGGATCCGCCAGCCTAAATATTTAGCCAGAACCGCCAATAAACTGGAGGCTCTGACTAACGACTTTATTTGTCAGAATCAGGAGGGAAAAACTCTTTGATTCGGTTTCGGATAATCCATATTTCTCCATAACGAATTCTATGGTATCTGCATTTCCCAACCCAGATTCTTTTAGGATATTAACCATTTCTTGAATAACTTCTTTTCTGGCTTCCTGGAAAGCCTCTTTTCTGGCTTCTTCTTTGATTTTCTCATTCCTGATTTGCAATTGTGGCTCTAAAAATTCCATAACAGCTTTATACATGTTCCCATCTCCTTTCCAATTAGCAATGGCAGAGGCGTCAGCCTGTAGCATAATCCCAAGGACGGAATCGGCAAGCTCGCGCTCACGCTGTCCGGAGAGGCGTTTCGGTCATGCATATTGTTTGGAAGGTATATTACAAACTTTATAGCCTATCTAACCCAGAACTGCCAATATTGGAGGTTCTGGATAAAGATTCTTATTGGACAGAGTCAGAGATTAAAAGTCTCTCAGCTTCTGTTTCCGACAGTTTAAATTTTTTAATTATGAGATTAATTATGTCAGAATTGCCCAGACCGAGCTCTCTAAGGATATCTATGGTTCCTTGAATAGTTTCTTCCGTGATTTCTTTTCGAGTCTGTTCTCGGGTCTCTTTCCTGATTTTCTCATCCCTGATTTGCAATTGTGGTTCTAAAAATTCCATAACAGCTTCATACATGTTCCCATCTCCTTTCCAATTAGCAATGGCAGAGGCGTTGGCCTGCAACATGACCCCAAGGACGGAGTCGGCAAGCTCGCGCTCACGCTGTCCGGAGAGATTTTTTATTTGTCTCAGGAGCCGGAAAGCGGTTTCCTCTTCTACATTTGCGGAGAGGCTTTTTAGCCATGTATGCGCCTCGCCGTCAATTTCTTTCGTCACGATGACCTGCGTTGGGAACAGCACGTTCCCGCTTACATAATAAATTCCTTTGAAAGGGCTGGACAGGCGGTAGCCGTGTTCCCCGAAATATTGGAAGAGCCCTTCCGGTCTTGATTCCCGGACTAGCGACACAGTGATGTCGTCCGCTTTTCTCTCGTCGAGCCTTTCGCCGTATGCTTTGTAAAGCGAGGCATAGGCTCCGGCCTTATAGAAGGCGTCAATGTCCAGGCGGTCGTCCGGTGATTTATACTCCATGATGTTGTGGCCGCGGAAGATGTTTCCGATTTCATTGGAAATTTTAGCGTCTGCGTTTTTCTTTATCACGAGCAGGTCGATTTCCAGCGGCTTTGTGTTTAGGTTGTATTCTTTTTGGAATTCAAGGAATTCCCTGTCATCCCTGAACTCCAGGCTCATAGCCGACACGAAGCCGGGATGCCACTGTATTTTTGTATCCTTCATATAGTATTCCTTTCCTGCTACCAGTATAGCATAATTTATCCGTGATTGCTACTGTTGGAAAATACTTGTTCTCCTGAAAGTATATTGCAGTATGCCGTCTGCTGATTTAATTGCCTGGTCTTCCTGTTTCCGTCGTCCAGGATGACGGCATTCCACAGCTCGCATAAAGCCGCCATAAGGCATAAATCCGTTTTATTCCCGGATTTTATCCCACTGATGCCTTCTGTCAGTATGTCCATGCAATACAATATTTCATCTGTAGAAAGTTTCCGTACAGAGGCATACTGGTATGCGGGCACCTTGAGCAGCGTTTCCAGTTCCGTTCCTGTCTTTTCTCCATAGAGAGAGGCTTTGTAAGCCACGCGGAAGGTCCGCAGGAGCGCTGAGAGTATGAGTATGCTGTCCTTTTCCCGGGCAAGCATAACGGCTGTCTGCATGTATTTTTTTGCGTTTTTCTGGAACAAGGCGTTTGTCAGGTGGTACACTTGTTCATCTGTATTTTCCGGTACATAGGCATTGACATGCATAGTATTGACGTATGACAGTTGTTCTGCTTTTCCACCGACATCTGCCTGATGTATGTCTGTATAGTGTATAAGCTAATAGAACAGTTTTCCTGATATTGCACACGGTTTAAAAATAGGGAAAATGCATCTTCCCGGATGTTCATGGAGCAGCGGGAAAGTTCCCGCAGTATAAATTTTTTTAGCATTGGCATTTCAAGTTTGTTGCATTTAACCTGTTCGCAGGAGGAGAGTTTTTTGTAGATGTTTCTCCGTTTGTCAAGCTTTTCAATGACAATGCAGACGTCACATTCTGCGTCCAGTAGGGATTCCATGCCGTCCGACAATTCTGGCAGCTTTAGGATGGCTGCTTTTCTTCCGTACAAAAGGGATGGGCGGGAGATTTCTTTTTCCATTCCTGTTATCCATTCATAATAGAATGTTGTTTCCTGATGCTGTTTTTTTATTTTTGATATTTCGCAGTCAATCAGGTATGGCTCGTTTCCATAGATTATCTTCATCTGTTACCTCCTTGGTTTACCATCCCATCTAAGTCGGGAAGGAGTTTTGCTATGGAGTGCCGGTCCTTGGTGATGACCAGCGTCTCCTTTGCGCGTGTAAATGCCACATATAAGAGCCTGCGCTCCTCTTCCGTGTCATCGAATTCATCCAGTGAAAGAAGGACTACGGCTGGAAATTCCATGCCTTTGGAGTCATGCGCCGTCAGGAGACGGACCTCTTCAGGGTGCGGCTCATACTTGACGCGTGTCTGGTCTGAGAACAGAACCATATCTTGCATGAGTTTAAGGAGTTCCTGGCCGCTTGAGATGGCCCGTTCGTCGCAGAGGCACTCCAGGGAGCTGAGTACAGGGTGGTTTTCAAGGTTAAAAATCCCTGTGGCTATGCCCCTGAGCAGCTCCGGCATGTTTTTAGCCTTTTTTGCCCTTTCGATTGCTGTGCGTATATTTGACATGGCTTTTGCCAGCGCGTCTGCGGTAACTTGTCCCATAAGCGTGTCAACAGGGTTTATGCCAGTATTGCAGAGGCATTCGATGAGGGGACGGTCAATCAGCAAATTTTTCTTCAGTTCAATTCCCTGTGCCTTGAGCAGGCGGTATAACGGCATGTCAGCCATCCCATAAAAGAATAGTTCCAATACATCTGCGACTGCCAGAAAAAGGGCATCGTTGATTACATAGTCCTTGGGGTTCGTACAACGGATTTTTGGGGACAGTATATCTTTTGCGCGCTGCAACGTCTTGTTATATCGGGCTAGGATGGCAATATCCCCATATCCATATCCCATGTGGTGGAGCTGTTCTACCAGCATTGGCAGCTGCTCTGCCGAGAATTCTGGCAGGATAATTGGCAGCTTTCCACTATCATGGTGTGTAAGGATGCTTTTTGCAAACCGTTCCTGATTTTTTCCGATAATGATGGATGCTGCCTAGGCAATTCCAGCATCTGACCGGAAATTGTCTTCCATCATGACAGTCTTGGCGGAAGGGAAGTTTTCAGAGAAATGGAGCATGTGGTAATTGCTCCCGCCCCGGAAACTATAAATGGACTGGTCATCGTCCCCGACTACGACAAGGTTGCTGTGGTATTTTGCGAGGGTGTAGACCATCCGTGCATTATCCTCGGACACGTCCTGGAATTCATCTACCATAATATAGCGGAATATCCGCGAGTATGCTTCTGCCAGTTCTGGGTCCTCCAGAAGCTGGTTGCAGAGAGAAACCTGCATATCATAAGTTACCAATTCTCTTTTTCGGAACTCTTCTTGATAGGCTCTGTAGGCATTTAGAATTCCTTCTGCGTCCTTGCCTTTGTACGATGCGCGGAAATTATCTTCCCCAGATGCTGCGATGCGTTCAAAGTGGCGTTCCAGGGAATGTATAAGCCCATGTGGGAGATATATCCCAGAATAGGAAACCCCTTGGATGGGAAATTTCTTCAGGATTTCCCGGATTAGCCGGAGACGGTCAATCTGGCTTGCCAGCTTTACCCTCCGTCCCAAAATGACGGGGTTTTCCTTCAGTATCTGATATCCCAGCCCATTGAATGTGTGGATGTTGGGGAGATTCTTGTTTCCGTATGCGCCGAATTTTCTCTTCAGTTCTTTTTTCACGCGTTCCTGGATTTCCCTTGCAGCTTTCTGAGTGAAGGTGACGAACAGGATATGTTCTGGCGCCACTCCCTCATCCATGAGGTAAAGCATTCTGTTTACCAGGCATGTGGTTTTCCCGGCCCCTGGTACGGCAATGCAGTTCATGGGTCCATCCTTGTGGTGGATGACTTCCCGTTGCGCGGGAGTGTAGGCGGCAGGTTTCTGCTGCCGGTTTTCCCTGGGCATTTCCAAACTTGCCTGACCGGGCTTTTTCCATAGTGTGGGCAGGCGGCATGTGGATTCGTATCGGCATGTGCCGCACTCCCGCTCTGTATGGAAAGAAAGGGCTCTTGAGAATAGCGTAATGGTGTCCATGCCATTGAAGTCGGAAGAAATGATATTTTTTCCCCTCCGGCTTTCATAAGGTTCCAGGGAACTTCCCCGGTCATCCTTGTGTTTTAGATAATATAAGGATGCCTTTATGCCAGGATAGCGTTGCTCAAATCCCATTTTGAGCGCAAGGAGCTCTATAGAATATTCCGGGCGGCTTCCATCGGTTCTTGCTGCATAGGAATATTTTGGTCTGGATGCGCAGAAGCATATGGCTTCCCTGCTTCCATCCTGATGGAACAGGATGAGGTCTGCCGTTCCTGAGACGGTGGAGAATTCCGTTCCGCAGCATATGGCAGGGGTGTGGAGTTCTATGAGGTATGGGGCATCCGCAATGCAGCGGGAAATACCTAGGGAAAGCAGATGCTCCCCAAGCCGCAGTATTTCACCATAATCCTTTTTGAGTTCCTGTTCATAAGCTTGCTCAAAATCGAACCAGTCTTTTTTGTATTCCCGCTGGAAAAGTTCTGTCAAGGATTCTTGTAAATCTTTAGCGCTTTTCTGCCGCAGCAGCGAATTTTTCAGCAGACGGAAGCAGCTGAGACGGAATGCGGATTTCTGTGATGGGATGTCTGGTTTTCCGAGTGTCCCATATGTGATTTTTTCTGGGCATTCCCGCAGCTGTTGCAGCATTTTAACAGTTATGTGTCCATTTTTCATGGGCAATTACCTCCTAACTTAAAGAATAAAAAAGACCTGGCGTTAGCCAAGTCTGACATAGGCATAAAAAAACCGTGTGATTCTCCACACGGTTTTTTTATGCCGCTAGATAGCGTTGCCTTTCCTATGCAGGAACGGCACAACAGCCCTCATGGGCGGTTAGAAATAAATTATTTTTCATCATCATAGCATATCAGGTTGTTATATGCAATGCTAATTGTGATGTTGAATTTCTCCATTTTCTGAAATTAAATGGTAATGTTTAAAGTCTTGTCTTTTTGGTTTTCTAGCTTATTCCAGAAGATAGGCGTGGGATAAAGTCCACAAATTCTTATAAATACTGGGAATTTTGGCAATTGCCTTGTTTGATTCAACAGGCAATGCTTGACTATTATCTGAAAGTTGCGTGAAAACTATTGAACCGCTGTATACCGAACGGTATGTACAGTGGTGTGGGAGGGCTACTCAATTAATGGGTAGCATCCTACTCGATTTTTATTTGGGAAACATATAAATGTATTTAACCACTGGATAATCATGTTTTGAATTTGGCATCCAAAAATTTATGTAGTATACAGTTTTTAATATGTCAGAAAGAGAAAGGCTTTCAGAGTATTTAATAGTATTTATTTTTTCTTCAAAGTCATTTATTGTGCCTAATTCATATCTTCCACTTTGATTGCTTATTAGGTACAATTCGCATATCTCTTGTAAAGTTTTTTCTTCTAAAGGAAGATGTAAATTTATCTGAAAAGCGTATGAGGATTGTTCTGGTATATTAACAGGTAAATACAATTTGTTACCCGATATTTCATATATTTCATTCCATTCATAATCATTTTTTGAAGTATCAGCAATTTCAACATCTATCCTGTCTACTGGTTGTACTAAATTTGATTTATTAGTTATTGTAATAATTACAGGTATATTCAAATATGCTTCATCCTCATTTAAGACACATTCAATCATTCTATTCTTTTCAAATCCCTCTGAAAGAATTATGTTGATTTTATCGTATTTTACTTGATTGTATACTGTAAAAATCAATGTAGAAAATGATACAATCAGTGCAATTAGACTTATTACGTTATAAAAAACTTGTGAACGCAAAATATTTAATACTTTTTTCCCTTGATTTTTCACATTATCCCTTCTTTCCTAAAATCATTATAATGAATTTTACTCCAAAATACAAATTTTTTCCCTTTTTTTATGTATTGTATGATTAATAACAAAATCATTTGTTCGGTATTTAAAAATGTACCATTGATTTTTTATTCCTGTTGGAACATAAATTATTATATTTGATTCTACATATAAATTAAAATTTTTAATATTTCCATTATTAAATAATGTATATTTATGTTTGGCTATTCTATCTATTCCCTTTGTTTCCTCAAGTTTATCTCAAACACTTTCACATTTCAAAGTAAAATAAGGATTGTTTTCGCTTTCTAAAATTTTTAGTTGTCTTTCATATATTTCTTTTGTTTATTTATGTTATTTTCAACAAGAGATAATGCAATCCCCATAACTCCGAGAAAAATCAATGAAAACATTTCCGCATATATTTTTATGTTCTTTAATATTTTTTTAGATTGTTCGATTCTTTTTTTGGTTTTAATTCTATTTTTATTATTTTCTTCAATTATCGTTCTTGGATAATC
>Ga0137308_102501_pt1 | contig 12085 bp, 14 predicted proteins | sample Inofrocosms_June_FD_97181 | JGI IMG/M metagenome (GOLD analysis project Ga0137308, IMG submission 97181) | Mouse cecal microbial communities from Vienna, Austria - N-Acetylneuraminic and N-Acetylglucosamine D2O microcosms_June | ecosystem: Host-associated > Mammals > Digestive system > Large...
TTCCAGGACCTGACCGACAGCCTGCTGCGGGTCTGTTCCGCCGCCGCCGTCATCCCGGCCCTGTCCGCGCTGGAAATTCGGCTCTACTCCACGATGGCCCTGCTCCATGATGTGGGCAAGCGGGCCATCCCCCTGGAAATCCTCAACAAGCCCGGTCCTTTGAGCAAGGAGGAGTTCGCGATAATAAAGTCTCACACCACCCAGGGCTGTGACCTGCTGGAGCGGATACCGGAGCTGCGGGAGTGCGAGGCGTTCCCCGCCATCTGCGATGTGTGCCGCCACCACCATGAGAGATGGGACGGTTCCGGTTACCCGGACCGGCTGGCTGGGGAGGAGATCACCCCCTGGGTCCAGGTGGTGGGGCTGGCGGACGCCTTTGACGCCCTGGTACATTCCCGGGTCTATAAGTCGGCGTTTACCCAGGAACAGGCCAGCAGCATGATTGTAGCTGGGGCCTGCGGCGCTTTTGACCCGCTGCTCCTGGCCTGTTTCGCCCGGCATATCGGTACGATCTGTCAGGCGGTCTATGCCTGACCACAGCAGTTCACGGCCCGGTTATTCCGCCGTCATCGGCACCCGGACAGGCTCGAATACTCGGCTACGCTGGTATAGCTCAATTCCAGTTCCACAGCGTCCCAGGAGTAGTTATCCAGATAAAAGACCTCTTTGTGTTTGGCTTCTCCGCTGTCGCTGTCCTCGGCGTCCACACGAATGGTAGACACCTGATGCCATTTATGCTCGCCGCCCTCCGGGTCCCAATAGGTGTGGGAAAAGCTCTGAGCAAACTGCTCCCGCAGTTTTGGCGACAGGATCGTAAGCTCCACACCGCCTCCGATGGGACGAACCTCCACAAGTTCCACCCCTGCGGGCAGGCCGGTGGCCTCGCCGCTGGTCAGGTCCACAACCACATGGGGCGCGTCCTTGTCCAGCCACTCCGCCTTATCAACGCACAGGGTCAGTCCCTTGGGCGGGTCGTAGTAGAAGCTCTGGAAATAGTAGGTGAGCTGGGATGGAGATTCCAGTGTGCTGCTGGAAACCAGAGAGCCGTCCTTATCATTATACCGGCGGCCGGACTGGTCTTCAAACCAGAATTTCAGCGATTTGAGCCAGGCGGTGTTGGCCTGATCCTCGCCCAAGTAGAGGATGGTGCGGGTGGGTGTGTATTCCAGCCGCTCCACCTGGATGCGCTGTCCGTCTAGCTCCATCCAGCGGTTCACCGGGACAGTGATGGGCTGGGCGATACGGTTCATATCCAGGGCCACATCAAAGGTAAAGCACAGAACGCCGGGGTCGTTTTTGGGGGCTGTCCAGTCCTCTATCGACTCTCCCAAGGACGCCTTTGGAGGAGCGGGCATGGCTGGCGTCTCCGGCTGCTGCTCCGCCAGGAAATACATGTTGATGGTGAATCGCTCAGGCAGTTCGTTCGGTGCGCTGAAGGAGAGGATCATGGACTCCATGCCGTTTGCCTGCCCGCTTATATCCCCTTTGACGTTGGATGTGGAGTAGGCGGCAGCAATATGATCCCCGTTTTCATCAAGCAGCTCCGGGCTGGTATAGAATCTGCCCCCATCCACGGAATAGACGAATACCATCTGGTGCTGGTCCACAATGGCGTATCCCAAGTCTACCTTTACCCCATCCACGGTCTGGGACTGCCCAATATACTGCACATAGTCGTGGGCGACGGCGGCGGACAGGCTGGGGGAAAAAGCAACGGCGGCGGCCAGCTCCCGGATGACCGGCACACTGGAGCAGGCCAATGCGAAGGTGGGGAAAAGGTTCACCATCAGTACAAAGCAGGCGGCGACCGAGGCAACGGTCCCAAGGGGAGCGGAGAAGCGGCGGAGCATCCTGGAGCGCCGGGCGCGTCTCCGGGCGCGCTGCATACTGTCCTCCAGCAGCTTGGGAGGCGAGGCCAATTCGTTCATCATGGCCTGAAATTCTACAATTCGATTTTCCATCTGACAACCTCCTTCTATTCGTCAGTCAGCTCCAACCGGAGCAGAGATAGGGCCTTCTTCTGCCGGGTGGAGACAGTACCCCGTGGAATGTCCAGGGCTCGCGCCGTCTCCTCCAGGGTGAGGCCGGTGAAGTAGCGCAGGATGATCACATCCCGCAGATCCTTTGGCAAGCGGCGCAGCGCCTCCTTCAAGGGCAGGGCGTCAAATTCCTCCTGAGCCGTTTCGGGCAATTCGGCCACAGCCAGCTCCCGCTTGCGCCGGCGCAGTTCGCTGTTGCAGACGTTGATCAGAATGCGGGTGAGCCAGGTATCGAAAAACTCCGGCTGCCGCAGCTTTGAGTAGGCCAGGAAGCCCTTGTAGAACGCTTCATCCACTGCATCCACAGCATCGGAAGGACTGCCCAAGTAGACTGCCGCGGTGCGGTAGAGCTGTTCTTTTAAGGATTCCGCCCGGCGGATGTACTCCTGTTCGGTCAAATGTCCTCCCTCCTTTCTGCCTATTAGACGCACAGCTGGCTGGTTTTGCCTTTATCCTACAAAAAAATTTTTTCTGGGGCATATCAAAAGACGGGAGACGTTTTGGCGCGTCTCCCGTCTTAGCCGGTTTTGCGGCAGGGGCAGATCAACATTTAGCCTGTTGCTTCAAGTCCCGATAATACTCTACCACCGCCGCATAATTGCCTGCCGCAAAAGTCCAGTTACAGAACCATAACCATTCAATATTTGTTTCTTCCTGCATATATGGTTTCATGTAATTTCGCAATCTTCGGATGTGTTCTTCATAACAATTATTGTTTACCCATTCCCAGTATTCTGGACTTCCATACCGCTCTAATGCAATGTTGGAACCATACAGTTCCCAATCCTGATTGCTGTATGCCTCCAGGCAGAGAATACCACTTTGGTTGTACTCCTGGAGGTCAAAATTGGAATGGTCAAGCACACCGATTTTATCCCAATGAACCACAGTGTTTTCTTTGCGGATATGCGCCATGATAACAATACAGGATAGATCCTGATCATCCTCGCAAACGAGGATGGGTACATTCAACTCCTCTTGACTGTCTACCATCTCCCACACAAAATCATTTTCCCACTGCGGTAGCAATTCCCCGTTCCAGGCAGGCATCAGGCCGAGCAAAGAACCAAATCTATCGGGAGTGTGGCGATCCAGATAGATTGTGATGGGGGTGCCGTCAATAACCCAATAGTGCTCCAGGTAGTCGTAGCAGGTTTTTGCTTGTTTTACTTCAATGTGGTTCATGTTTCCACCCTCAGCTGTGATTTAATGATGTATCCCTTTAGATGATGTAGCGTGTCACAACTGGCGGGCAGTGAGAAATAACATCAATCACATGGTTCTGGGTATAAATGCCATAATGCTTTGCTATTCATACTTTTTTAGCAACTGCTTAAATATTATGATACCTATTACAATTTGAAATATTAAATAGCCGCCCAGATATAGCACTATTAAGCGTGAATTATCAATGATTTCAAGTTTTCCCAATATGGAGAAAATGATTATTGAAATACTAACTGTCATAAGCCCGATGGCATATGCATAGCGACCGGATTTATCTCTTAATTTTGATTTTAATTCATCGTGAAGTTCAATTTTTTCATTTTCTATTTTTTCTTGATAACGCTCTTTGTTTTTAGATGTACTCCAATAGAAGTATTTACAAGTCATAAAAATACCAGAAGAGATAGTTACGGCAGCAAAACCAATAAGCAAACTGTCCAGCACACTATCAGTCAGAAGTGCTACAGCCAAAAGAATAATGCCTGTCAAAGCAAACAAAATACCCTCTAATAAATTACCTTTTTTCATCTTTGCAACTCCTTTCATGGATAAAAATATCTTCAATTTGCTTACCGAAAAAATCTGATATTGTAAAAGCTAATTCTAAAGAGGGATTATATTTCCCCGTTTCTATTGAACTGACAGTTTGTCTTGAAACTTTAAGTGCTTTTGCAAAATCTTCTTGATTCATGCCTAACCTTTTTCGTAATTCTTCAACCCTGTTTTCCAAATAATGTCACCCCCCATTTTGACAAGGTTCCTTTACATTTGCATTATAGCAGCATAGGGCGGTTTTGTCAAGGTTCCTTTACAAAGATTTTTCTTATTAAGGGAGACGATTGGCCTTGTACCTTTGGGACAAAGTTACTGCCCTGATATTTATATTTTGCGGGTGGAATGGCCGGGGTCTGCTGAGGGCCGCCTTGATAACCAAAACAGGGCGGCCCTCAATGGACTCCGGCCATATCGCACAAAAACCGCCGCTTTGAGTTTTCCCCAATAGCGACGGTCTGGTGTAGGTTGGCTCTATTCTTTAGGTGTCGTGTTATTATGCCCTTGTCAAATACACTAAGAGGTAATGAAAATGTCAAACCGCTACCTTGAGGAGTATGGATTACCGGATACACGCTTTTTTAATCCCAAAAGCTGTGGGCAATCTGTGTCAGATAGTCCTGGGCGCTGACGTGAACGCTGGGAGGCTCCTCCAAGCTCACGAAATAGTCTATGAAAAAGGCTTCCACATCCGGGTCCCCCTTCAACTCCGCCAGCACCTGAAACGCCTCCACCTTCAAGCTGCAATGCGCATCCCCGATGGCGGCACACCGCAGGGCGGTGTTCCTCGAGCGGGAATCTTCCCGGCTCCGCAGAACCACCAGCGCCCCCCGCAGCTGGGGCCGGTAGAGGCCGGGGTCTGTCAGCCAGGTTTCCAGCTCCCTGTCCGTGGGATAGCTGATCTCTGCCGCCGACACCAGGGCATACCCCTCGGCGGTAGGATACCGCTTCCCGGCGGCCAGCAACGCCTCCGGAAGTTCCGCATCTGCCAGACAGCCCTTGGGCAAAGGGCCGGAGCCTTTGGTGTACCGCCAAGGTTCCTTCGGCAGCTTCACGCTGCTGATGTCCTCAACAGGAACCACAATAGGGCCGAAGCAGGCTGACTGTTTTGGATTGTCCAGCCGGTAATACCCTAGCGGCAGTACCGTCAGGCAGGGCAGAGTCCGGCCCAGCAGGGCGGCGGCCGCCGCCTTGTGGTGCCCGTCCAGCAGGACGGACATCCCCTCCGTCACATAGAGGGCAAGCCCGTGGGGCAGAGGTCCGTCTTGCCGGAAGCGTTCTTTGTAATAGTCCACCCGCTCCATATCCAGCCGCGACCGCCGCTGGGAGGGATAGAGGAATTTCGGGGGAATGCGTTCATAGTTGTAGTCGTAGTCATCGTCAGAAAGCCAAACGAGGGCGGTGGCGGGGTTCGGCTCCAGACAGTCGGACACACCCCAGAAAAACTGCCCACAGCCGCCAGCGGGATAGGCGTCGCTCTCGGCCAGCACATAGACGCCCTCCGGCAGCAGCTCCAGCAGGGGCGACAGGGCGGGAACGGCCTCCTCCAGCCGGGTAAAACCGCCGTTGAGGGTTTCCCGCAGAGCGTCCAGCTCCGGGCACTCCGCTGTGTCCAGGCCCCAGCCGGTGCAGAGCCAGCTTTCACTGGTTTCGCACACCGCAGCGAGCCAGGACAGCAGAGGCGCGCCCCGGAGGGTAAGGCAGAGAGGGGTTTCATAGGGGTCCGCCTTCGTCGGCGGAAGCCTTCTCTCCCAGCGCAGCACGCCGGTCCCGCTGATATGGAGCAGCAGGGCCTCCCGGCACCAGGGCTGCCGGGCCAGGTCGAGCTTTGCCGGGAGGACGCGGACGGCCTCCCGGTTCCAGGGCATCTTCATGGGCGTTCTCCTCCTAACCTGGTTTGCCCAGCATATGGGGTCTATTCCTCCTCCGGCTGGGGATGCTTTTTCCGCCGCTTGGGCGCAACACTGTCATAGCTCAATTCCAACAGAGGTATGATTTGACCGTCGGAAACAGAGCCGTCCAGAATAATGGAAATCCAGTGGTTCTTATTCATGTGGTATGCCGGGAGAAACCCTTTTGTGGCGAGCAGGGAACCGATCATAATGGTGCTGCATTTTATGTCCATCACATCAAGGGCTTCTCCTTTCGCCAATCCCAGCTTCTCTGGAAGAACGCGCATCATGGCGGCGTACCATTTTTTGCTGGCGGAGTGGCGGAATATCGCGTTGCCAGGACTATCCGCCCATAAATATTCTGCCTGCGTTCCGTAGGTGTCCTGTATGTACTGCGTGATACGCTCACGCTGCGAAGAATAGGCCATTTTATATCTCCCTCGGCTCCTTCAGCCGTTTCTCATACTCCTGCCGCTCCGCTTCATCCGCCGGACGGATGGCGTACTTCCCGCAGTCAGGACACTGCTCCGGCTGGCTGGTACGGCCGAAAAGGAAATGGCAGTTGTCACAAGCATAAACCATCTATCTATCACCTACAGTCTTTGTTATTCTGACACATCAGAAGCATCTGTGTCCGCAATCAGCCGGTCAAAGTCGCTCTGGTAGAGCTGGTCCTGGATCATGCGGTATTGCTCAAATTCACTCTCGGCAAAGGCTTTCGCAATAGCGGCTGTCACTTTCCCCTTGTCCCGCAAGACCTCTTCTCCGTTGAACTGTAAAAAAGCATCCAGCTTGGCCGCCCAGTCAGCCATAGTCATTGGGATATGCCGCCTCGCCTGCCGGGTGGCGTAGTCCAAATACATGGTGACGATCTCATTCAACTCCTGCACTTCCTCTTGGAAGAGGTAGTTTTTTGCGACAGACACATCAGCCTTTACGATTTTCCCGTTCGGAGCGTTTTTCCAGGAGGTCAGGCCCATATATGGCTTGGTATGGTCGGCACGGTCCATAATGACCTCCGCCGCTGTGCTGCCGTGGGCCGCATAGTGCATTTTGTTCTGGACAGTGGCAAAGAAATCCCTCGTAATTCTGCTGTCCAGGGAATAGTCAACCGCCGTGGCGTAGATGTCGGTGATTTTTTGGTAGAAGCACCGCTCGCTTGCTCTGATTTCCTGAATCTCGGAGATCAGGTGGTCGAAATAATCCTGATCGAAGATTTGTCCGTTGATCAGCCGGGGCTTATCCAGCACATACCCCTGCTTCGTGAACGTCTCCAGTACCTTGGTGGCCCACTGACGGAACTGTGTGGCCCGCTGGGAGTTGACCCGGTAGCCCACGGCGATGATGGCGGGCAGGGAGTAGAACTTATAGCGGTACGTTTTTCCGTTGTCCGCAACTTGTGCAAAAAATGCACAAGTTGAATTTTCGTCCAACTCACCATCCGTAAATATCTTTTTGAGATGCTTAGTGACTACGCTGCGGTCTATGTCAAAGAGCTGGCCGATGGCTTTCTGTGTCAACCATACATTCTCATCCTGCACTCTTACCTCGATACCGTTTTCTTTCGCATCTTTGGTAAAAACCAGAAAATCAACGGTACTATTGCGGATTTGAAGTTTTTTACCTTCACCCATGTCGCTGTCCTCACAATGTGTTTTCAAATTTCTATCCTATTATAGCAAAACGGCTCTCGATTTACAAGGTATCCAAAACAGAAGCAGACGGGCCCCAGTCCATCGACACGGGGCCCGCCCTGGGAGCGAAAATATTCTCTTTGCTGCACCACCCTACTGAAACAACTCCTCCAGCAGAGCGTAAAAATCCTCACCCATAATCCGATAGGCGCTGCCATGAGCCGAATTTGTTACCCGGTCATCAATAAGGTAGCAGATACCGTCATCCATAAACACCAGATGCTGGGCCATATCCGGGTGCATGATCAAATCCTCTTGAACTTTATACTCCACGATGATCTCAAAACCGTCTGTGAAGTCGTAATCAGGGATTTGCTCCATCGGCACACGCTCTCCGCTGTCTATGGCGGAAAGAATTTTGAGCATCAAGTCCTCGTCAGTGACCTCTGCAACACCTGCGTTCTCGCTGGCGGCAGCTTCCGCTGAACCTGTCACCTCAACCGCGCCCACGTTGGCGTTGCCTACGATTTTCACCACGGACAGCCGCTCCGGCAGCTCCACCGTACCCGGCTCCGCCTGGGCATAGTTGGGCTGGACGAAGAACAGGGTGGGGTTATAGTCCACCACCTGCGTCTCACAGCGGATGTGCTTCCCGCCCAGGACAATGCGGGGGCTGGGGGGATTCTCCGCGCTGGTCTGCACGCAGTACAGGGAACCGCTGTATCCTGTGCGCTCCAGGCGGAGGTTCAGCGTGGTCCCAAACAGGCCGGAATCCGTTCCGAAGCTGGTAGAGGGCGACTGGCCTCCGTCGGGGATATAGAACAGGTAGTAGTATTCGTGTCCGGCCCCAAGCTCGTTGGAATAGTCATATCGCAGGGCATAGGCCCGGTCAGAGCGACCCTCCAAACTGTCCAGCCAGTCGTGTACCGCCTCGCGCACCGTCTCCGATGCCTGTTCCTGGTCGTATTCTTCAAAGGTAGCTTCCCGCAGGGTACTGGGGCCACCAGCGGATTGGAACGCTGTGAGGCCAAACACTGCCAGCGCAATCAGCGCCACCGGAACTACGATAATGGCAATCAGGATTTTACCCAATGTCCTATCCTGCCGCCGCAGGGGTGGGGTGTGGCGCATCTCTGCTCCATCAAGGGGAGTCGCGCACTTGGGACACACGTTCCAGTCCGGCTCCACCGGGAACGAGCAGTTGGGACAGGCGGGACGCAGTTTTGCTCCGCAGTGAGGGCAGATGACATATTGTTCTGTAACGGGTTCGGCGCACTGGGGGCACTGCAAATCAGGAGAGTTCCCCCGTATCAGCAGATAGATGATAAAGCCGATCAGGGCGGGAGCTGCCACAGCGATCAGCGTCCACAGCGCGGCGTTCATCCCCCGGCGGCGGGCGTCCCGGTAAACATATACGCCGATCAGAACGGGAACCGTCAGGAGCGCGGCCAGTACGACAAGAATAAATATTGTTGATCTAAGAGACAGGGCCATGATTTGCCCCTCCTTTCTGTGCATAAACAATGGTGATAACGCCGCTTCCCACCATAGAAACGATGGCAAAGCCGATACAGGCCAGGGTAAACGTGGGAACTGTGTACCAACACAGCAGGCCCAGCAGGATAAAAACTGCCTGGAACAGCGCCCCGGCTATCGTCAGAAGTATGGTGCGCCGCCGCTCCGTTCTCTTTTCCAGCTCCCGCCGCAGAATGTTCTCATTCAGGACGGGAGGAGTAAACCGCTCAAAATCAAAGGTCTGCTTCATCGGCAAGCACCTCCCTCAATAATTTTCGCGCCTTGTTCAGCCGGGATTTTGCCGTCCCCACAGGGATATGCAAGATTTGGGCGGCGGAAGCCAGGTCTTCCCCCTGGAAATAGAACAGCACCACCGCCAGCCGCAGCTTTTCCGGCAGTTTATCCACCGCCTCGTACAAGGGGGCATAGTCTTTTTCCTCCGGAGCGGGAACGGAGGCCAGCAGCCGGTCTTTCTCGTCTCCGTTGGAGAAGTCCAGCAGAGGGCTTTTTGCCAGACGCCGCAGGGTACTTCGATAGGTGTTCACGCAGATGCGGGTGAGCCACGGCTCAAATTCCCGGCTGGGGTCATATTTAGAGATGTGCTTGACCACCCTCAGCCAAGTCTCCTGGTACAGATCGTCTGCGTCGTAGGGGCTGGAACACAGAGAACGGCACAACCCATAGAGCCGCCGGCCATATTGCTGTATGTACTGGTCAATCAACCGCCTCACCCCCTTTGCTATGATATACTTCTCTGCCAGGTAAAAGGTTCACTCTTTATCAAAAAATTTTCAGACGGCTTGATTAAGCGCCCTGTCCCTCATTATATAAGAAATCCATCCATACACAAGGAGGTATCCAAGTCTGAACAACCAAGAAAAAAGCAGCCTGTCCCAAGCGGCCAGCACTGCGCAAACCATTCATGGAGCAATCAAGACCGGCAAGGCCATCGCCGCAGCTGCCAAGGGCGCGGCGGTGGGCGGACCCTATGGAGCCGCCGCAGGGCTGGCCCTGGGAGCGGGACGGCACGCCGGCAAGCTCCTTGCGGCTGTCGCGGTCCTGCTTATGCTCCCAGTGCTGTTTATCCTCATGCTGCCCTCTCTGATTTTCGGCGGCCTGACCAGCAGCGGCAGTTCCGGTCAGCCCATTCTCAACGACAATGCCGCCATCATTCAGAATACCAACGATATTGCTTTTGCTGTCAATGAGATTCTGGGTGAGGGCATTACCGACGCGGAGGCCCGGATCGCCCAGGACTTTGCCGCGACAAGCGGCGACAACTATGAGATCATTAACCCCTACGCCAGCGATATGACCAGCAACACCAACTCCTTTATCGCCCAATACTGCGCTGCCAAGGGGGAAAACTGGGATACCATCTCTCTGGCGGATATGCAGGCCATACTCCGGCAGGGCAAGAGCAGCCTCTATTCCTACACCCGCACCAGCGAGACCCGGACGGTGGAGGACGACGACCCGGACACCGAGGACGTGGTGGAGACACGGGAGGAAACCTGGTACATCTACACCCTCTCCTACAACGGCGAGGGCTATTTTGCCGATACAGTATTCCATTTGACAGACGATCAGAAAGCACTGGCGGGGGACTATGCCCAGAACCTCAGCCTGTTCCTGGGCGATGGGATGTTCCAGTGCACGGAGTATGGCGGCAATACGATTGCATCCCTGGGGAATGTCCGCTTTACCGACGGCGCAACCGAAGTCGTCTACTTTAATCAGCTGGACGAACGCTGGGCCAACAAGCCCTATGGCACAGACAATATCGGCGGCTATGGCTGCGGACCCACCTCCATGTCCATTGTGGTGTCCTCCCTGACAAATGACATCGTTGACCCGGTTGAAATGGCACAGTGGGCCTATGAGAACGGCGGCTGGTGCAGCAAGAGCGGTTACTACCACTCCCTGATTCCCAATGCGGCCAAGGCGTGGGGGCTGAACGTGGAGGGCTGTACCGCCTCGGAACCGCAGCGCATTGTGGACGCGCTTTCGGAGGGTAAGCTGGTGGTCGCTATCATGCTGAAGGGGCATTTTACCAGCGGCGGACATTTTATCGTGCTCCGGGGTGTGCAGGACGGGAAAATCCTGGTGGCTGACCCAGCCAGTTACAACCGCAGTCAAAAGCTGTGGGATCTGTCTATTATACTCAATGAGGCCAGCAATCGAGCGGGAGCGGGAGGCCCGTTCTGGATCATTGGGGGCTAAAAAATGTGGTACAGGCTCCCCTGTACCACACTTTTTACTTTGGCTGATAATCCGTGTTGTCCTGTCGGCAGTCCAGCACCGCATCCAGATAGACAGTATCACCGGAAACGGAAAAGATTACTTTATACCATTTACTGAACAGGGCCTTTCGATAGGCTCCGTCAGGCAGGTTGTAATCCGTTTCTGCCGGGAACTGAAATGGATTTTGCTCCAGTGTGTCAAGCACTTTTGCAAATTCAGCAGTCATCCGCTTTGCCGCCGACACACGAACTTGGGCCAAAAATCTGGCATGACGTATCAGCATTTCATCGGCCCGCCTGGATACGATGACCGTATAGTTACTCACCGGCCTCGACCTCCGCAATGGCTTGCTCCATATCCCGCAGGACGTCCCGCGCGTTGCGGCCTTTGTAACCATTCAAACGGTCTGACTGTGCCTCCAGCAGATCGGCATAGACAGCGTTGCTGGAGTCCAGCGACAAAGACAACGGCACCGACTTCTCCCTTACAATTTGTTTCAACAGCATGGTAAATACTCCGGACATTGTGAGTCCGACTTCAGACAGTATTTCTTCTGCCTGCATCTTGAGTGTGGAATCCAGCCGGGTAGACCAGTTGGAATCTCCTGGCATCATAAATCACCAACCTTTCTATCTTATTGTACTGCAAAGTATTTGCGTTGTCAATACAAACCCGTTGCTTTTGGAGCAGGCGGCCCGTTCTGGATCGTTGGACGCAGTTAGGGCCATACCTTGCACATTTGGCGGGTATGGCCCTATTTCAAAGACTTTATGATTCCCAGTACTGCGCAACCTTTTCCTCCGCAGTTTGAGGCAGCAGTTCAAATTGCTTTACCAGCTTTTGAGCGACAGCCGCCTTATCCGCCGTAAATTCTTTCAACGTGAGGACCAGCGCACGGATGCCTTCCTCACGCCCTTCCTGCCGGGCATCCTGAACCAAATTGTACTCATGGATCTCTGTTACCCGCTTCTGATCAAACAAA
>Ga0137308_102502_pt1 | contig 12081 bp, 5 predicted proteins | sample Inofrocosms_June_FD_97181 | JGI IMG/M metagenome (GOLD analysis project Ga0137308, IMG submission 97181) | Mouse cecal microbial communities from Vienna, Austria - N-Acetylneuraminic and N-Acetylglucosamine D2O microcosms_June | ecosystem: Host-associated > Mammals > Digestive system > Large...
AAATTTGTCCTTTTTCAGTATTTTCAGCAATATATGTACCAAAAGTATTTATAACTCCCTCTCTATGCCTGTTCCAATCTAAAAGCACAACCTCCTTTATCCTATCCACTGGATAAACTATAGTCAATCCACTATTTTCAGTCTGTACCATTTTAATTTCTTGAGTCTGCTGACTAATTAGGACATCTCTATAGGGAATATATGCGCTTAACACACCTATTAGTTTTGCCGGCATATAATTTACTCCAGATGCAAAAAAAACATTTTCAGGCTTACTTATTATAGGTCCGCCAGAATTTCCCGGGAAGACCTGCGCATCAACCAAAAAGTATTTTGTTTTTTCCGGTTGCACAAATGCATCTGTTAATCTGGATATACATCCCATTCTACATATAGGTGCCTTAAAGTCACTTACTAAATTCATCGGAAACCCAAGCGCATATACTAACCACCCTTCATCTATTCCTTGCATTTTCATTGTATATACATCTAATGATTCCGCTTCAATATTTATTGCGCCCCAAATAGAGCTGTCATTAATTAAACACTGTGGGTTCAATTGTATTGCAATAATGTCAACTTCGGCATCTGGATGTTCTGTATACGTTTTCTTTCCAAAACCATCCATTAATTGAATCTCATAATCTTTAACAAAGGAGCCCAATATACTATTAAACCTGAGATAAACCGTACTTTTACCGTTCAATACATGTTTATTGGTAATCAGATAAACTGTTGATGTTTGTATATTATTAGGCTCTTGCATACTTACTAAAAAACCTGTTCCAATCCATAATTTCTCTATATGCCCATTACACTGTTGTTGTACGCCAATTGCCACCACAGAATTGATAAAATTATTAGGTATTATCGACACATTCATCTCTCCCTGCATATTTTTCATTTTCAATAGAAGCATAAAATCATATCTATCATCAATATAATTCACCTTCTCACAATTTTATATTCTTTTCTCAAAAATCGTAAAATTATAAAATATTTTAAAAATGTTATACTCTATAACATTTTTAATTTGACTACATTCCAAATACGTCAAGGCATTACTCTTTCGCATACATATTAAAAAGCATCACTCTAACCTGTATCTGCTGCCCCGGATTCTGTGTCGATATCATGCAGCATTTAAATTCATTCTTATCCAATACCTGCACTTGACGCATCTCCGGTATGGCTCTCAATGCTTCTTCCGCAGTTTGAAGTATTGCCAAAAAATCTTTTTTCCGAACAAAATAAATCAACGCTGTTTTACAATCTCTCCATGTCAAATAACTATCCAACTGTTTCAGCGCATCGGCAATAGCTTTCTGCCCTGTCCACATCTTACATTCTGCTACAAAAGCTGCTCTGTTTTTTTCTTCAATACAAATATCTGTTTTCCCATTATTACGAAATGCTTCTCCTACCGCACCGCCCAAATACGTTCCGTTTAAAGCCGCAAGAAGCGTATTCCGCAAATCTTCCTCTTTCATATCCTTATAAGACCTTGGTGTTCTCTCATAAGTGCTACCCATATGCTTAATTGTAGCTAATATATCCGCATAATTAGCATCACTAATACTATAAATATCTTCCTTTTTATACTCATGTGCAATAGGAACGATTTTCCTCTGTAATGGTACATGTGTTTCTGCATAAGCGGATTTCTTAACCGGAACTTCAAACATATTGGCTACCGAAAAGAATGATTCTACTTTTCTCTTTTTTTCTTCAAGAAGCTGTAAAGCCTGTTTTTTCAATGACATATTATATGACTCAACATCTTTGTTGGCATAACTTATCCCATCACGAATATCCTTTATATCACGTTCCAATTTCTTCAATGCACTTTCTTTGGCATTTTCACTTTGCATTTCGTTTAAAGAATACTCATATCTCAAAGAAATAAATCCTCGACTTATAGAAATATCTGGATATCCACTCAATGAATATGTTGAGGCATGGCACTTAAATAAATCTTCCTCTCCTACAAACGGAAAATAGAATATCATAACAATCCCATCTACCTCTGTATATTCTTTCCCATAAAAATCTTGTAAAAATGGATCAATCCTCTTTCTTATTTTAGCCTGCCCGATATGCCGCTTCCTAAATTCTTCATCCATTATTTCTACTGGTTCTATACGAAACTCCTCATACAAATTGGCGGCAAGTATTTCCAAGTCATTCGCCATTATTTCTTCGTTTTTAAAAGAATCTACTTTAGCAGCTATTTTCTGCTTGTTCGAATTCAGTGACATTCCTAAATCTATATCCCTAAATGGTCGCATACCCTACTCCACCCCCAAAGCCTTAAACACAGCATCCTCCGCACTTGCATACGGTATCAACTGAAATGCACTCATCAAATCTGCCGGAACCGTTGCAAAATCTGCAAAGGAAGTTGATGGAATCAATACTTTCTTCGCACCACTATCCAAGCATACCTGAAGCGCATTTGCCAGTTCATCCACTTTTATCATTGTTCCACTAATACTGATTTCTCCCATAATAGCTGTTGAACTAAGCACTGGCTTATTCAGGGCAATCGAACACAATGCAATCAATGTCGGAAGTGCCAGCTTCCCTGTCATTCCAATTCCCTGCAAATCCTGATAATTGATAACATAATCCTTCGCTGTCGTGCTGATAGAACCGCTTATTCTATTGCCATTCGCTTTCAAATAACTAAAAGCTGTATTCGACGCCTCTTTCGCATCCCGATCCGAACCCAAGCCTGTCCTTTCAAACTTCCCTGAACCCGGTAGCATTTGACCTTCCAATCGAAATACACCTATCATTCCGGATTTGCCACGAGAAACTGTATATACTTGTCCCGGATTACACAATCCCTCCGGAATCAGGTTTCCACCACCCTGTTCAGGTACAGAAACATAATGTTCTGACATATCCTCTAAATCTATGTAGGAGAAATTCACATCATAAAACTCCATACCACCCAGCTTTTTCAGTTGTTCTTTCACCCTGCGCCGCATTTCCAAAGAAAGCTGCAATATTTCTTCTAACTCCTGCTTTGTATAAACGCCATCCGGATATATCAGCTTCACCAGACCGCCCACCATTTTCCGAACCGCTATGGTATCTCTTTGATTTAAATTCTTTCCAAGCCTGAAATACTGGTCAAGGGCATCTCCATACTGTTCCTTGCGTAATTCTCTTATAAACTCAGCCAAGTAATCTGTTATAAATCCATACTCATCTGTAAAATGCTCTGGTCTGAACTTTGGAATTTCCCACCCCGGCACATAGCAATGCATTCGGTCTAAAAATGCTGTATCGGTTCCCATTTCCGGCGGAAACGGATCAAATAAGCTGGAAGTCTTTAGCAACACATCCACACTTTGATTAATGTTTCCTACAAAGACCATAGATGCGGACGCCGCCTTTTCCTCCTTGCCACGCGCAAAAGAACCAGATGCCATATAATCTTTCATAATCTGTATGCCATCCTTATCCTTAAAATGGATACCCGCCACTTCATCAAACGCCACACAGTCCCACAAGCCAACAAGCCCTACCGTTTTACGCCCCATATTGTAAAACAGATTTGCCACTGTAGTCTGACCGCCGGATACTAATATACTGTTCGGGGAAATCTCCTTGAACAAATGCGATTTACCTGTACTTCTAGGTCCAAGCTCACACAAATTAAAATTATTTTCCACTAAAGGAATCATGCGTATCAGAAGTAACCACTTTTCCCGGCAAGTCAATGTATCAGGTTCCATACCAATTGACCGCAGCATAATATCCATCCATTCGTCCTTTGAAAATTGTTTGCGCGCACTCTTCAACTCCTCAATATCCACATGAGGCATCTGTATCGGTGTGAGCTTAACAATCCTAACAGGCGAGACTGTCTCTTTTGATTTTTTCTTTCTGGACTGCACAGGATTTCCATCGATATCTACAATTCCGGAAAGCATATCTTCTTCCAATTTACTCTCTGATACATATTCAAGCTGAATAATACACCAGATTCCCCCGCATAACAGACGGTCATATTTCTCAGGATACGAATCTTCTATTGGAATGCCGCTCAATCCAAGATTGGAAAATTCCGCTTCATGATGGTCTTTGCGTATGTTTAGGGAAACTGTAACTTTATCAATAATCGTATAATTTCCTTTTGCCCTCAATGTAGACAAAATTTTCTGTGCCTCATCCGGACGTACAAAATTATCTGCCAGAATTTTCTTGACATTTTTTACGCCCTTCTCTATCACTTCTTCATCATCTGAGCTGCAATATTGCCCCAGCAGAAATTCAAGAACATAAACGGGAACATTCGCACCCTCCTTGATTTTCTTTGTCAGGTCTTTTCGGACAATCTTTCCGTCAAAACTCTCACGGAGCTTGTTCTTTATTTCCTCACGCTTGTCTACAGCGTTTTCAGCGATAGGCTCCATACATTCTCTCCTTCCGCCTTAACTAAAGAAATCAAATTCATCCACCGCAAAGGCGATATCTATCTGGAACTCTTCCCTAGATACGACCAAGCCGTCCGCATCCGCGATCACGAGATAATAGATTTCCTTGTTATCATATTTCAGCGACTTCAGATTGAAGCTGCATCGGAATGTCCGCTCCTGTCCGTTGTCACTGGTCTTATCCGCAATGATCTTCGCAATATCACTGATCTGCTTTCCGTTGCTGTCCGTGAAGTACAGCTGATAGATCGCCGCCTCACGGTTATCACCCACCGGCTCCTTCTGGTAGAAATTCAGCGAGAAGATCATATTGCTGACTTTATGTGTTGCCGACAGAAGGCTTACCTCCACCGGCTTCGTATCATACTTCTTCTGATTCCTCTGATACTGCTTGCTCTGATTTCTCAGGAAATGATAATCAATGACCGGCACGACCATTTCCTGCAGGCTGATACCACCATGAACGAAATTAAGCCCGCCGCCCAATTTCTTGATACGCACATTCTCTTTCGGCGCAAAAGCATCATATTCCGAATTGCCACCAAGAAACTCTACCTTCTGCAGATAATCCGGATTGGAATCTTTCATCATAATAGCGAAACGCCTGCCGTATTCCACGATACGGTTGACGAAACCGGACTGATCTATCTTGTCATCCTCTGTCAGCGGACTATAGGTATAAAGGAATCCATGATCCGCCGTAAACAGAATATGTGTTGCCCCGAAATCATTGCAGATGATCTTTGTCAGATTCTTTAATTCCTGAATCGCATCATCGCAAGCCGGGAATACCATCGTATCCGCCGTGTGGCTCGCCTCGTCAATGGTATCGTGATAGATATACACAACATCCATGCCCTTCACCATTGCGCTGCGGTCAGCCCTCTTAGCATTAACCAGATCGTTGTACTTTACAGCCACGCTGTTCGGCTTCTCTGACTTCAGGATCTTATCCCGGTATCCGGCATCCGTTGATATGCCGTCCGCCATGACCTTCAGCACATCACCGTGCAGCTCGACTTCCAATTCTTTATGCGGAAGCAAAGCCGCCATACCAAACTTTGTGATCGTTGGAAAGATTCCTTGGACATCCTGAATCTTTACATCCGCTTGTGTCTCTCTGCGCAGCTGTTCTGTCAGCGAAGCCGCCACTTCATATCGCAAAGCATCGGAGATAACAACAAACACCCTGCTGTCCGCATTCTGGATTCGGTTTTTATAGAAGTCCACCTGCTGAGGCACCTCCAGAATCCTTCCGTACTTCGCCAGTTCATCAGAGCATACAGCTGACCAGTTTCCGCCAAGCTGTCCCAAGAACCAGTTTTTATACAGGCCTTCCACCTTCTCCATAACGGAGCGGAACAGGTCATGAAGATCAGAGTCATATGACTTCAGACTCTCACCGTAGCTCTTATGGAAAAGACGGTAGTAGGTATCCATCATGTAGTATTCTGATGTATATTCTTTCCAAACCTTTTTAGCCTCTGCTGAATGGAAACCTGTCGTGTGCTCTTTATAGAATGCCTGCATATTGGCTACCTGCAGGATTCCTTCATAGTAATCTTTGACCTGTGCATAACCCACCGTTGTCCGGCGCTTTTCCACAGTCCGCTTAATTGCGTCCACATCGATAATGTGGTCACCGATCTCCGTCATCAGTTTGATCAGGATCACTTCATCCAGGCAAGGGAATATCTCCGTATCCACTATGTCGCTAACTTCCAGCTTCATGAATCTCTGCGGAAGCTTCAGCTCATCTTCCACAGCCTTTGCAATTTCTGAAAGCTGTTCCTGATCATCGCTGTGCAGCCAGTCTGAAATAAAGTCATAACAGAACGCCTGATGCGGTGAAGAGATCCACCCATCAAGCCCAGCCAGATATTCCAGACGCATTGTCCTTGTGGTTGCCGTCAGAAGCAGATGTGTTGCCAACTGAGCAATGTCCTTCTGCTCTGCATCATATCCGGATCCCTGCTTCACCATGCTCCAGAACGCTTTATCCGCACCATAATTAACGAACTCCCTGTAAAGATAGTTCGCATTAATATCCAGCCCGGCTTTCAGCACTTCCTTCATGATTGCTGCAGGAGAAACATCCTTCAGTCCACCTAACGCTCCCATGACTGCCATGTGCAGCTGAGCCGGAACTGTCGGTGCCTTACTCTGACCTGCGATCTTATCTCGACGCGCCTTAGCGTTGAAATACTTCCGATACTCCTTTACCTGCTTACGCATCGCAGGCGTTGACGGGATTCCCAGCTCATCCATCCAGATAGAGATCAGATCCGCCCGGAACTCTTCGCTATACATTTCAATATCCAGAAGCCAGTTATCTTCCGGCTTCTCATAAGACAGTGGACAATAAACCAAGAAGTTACTCATGGTATCATCCACTGCCAGCAGTTTTTTCACAGCAAAATTATTGGTACCTGTTAAAGCCACCAGCTTTGCATTATTCAGCGCAACCTCGTCTAGCCTCTCCCGAAACTCTCCATCTTCGTCGTACCAGAATACGATACGACGCTTATAGAACTCTGGAAGCGGCGCAGAGAAGCGCTGATTCAATTCCTGTATGATCTTATCTGAGTCCATAAAACCAAATGCCCTCCTTCTAAACGAAGGCTATTATTCTATATTCCAAGCCTTTCATCCACATCAGAAATAAATGCTTGAAGCCTTCTATCTGTCCGTGCCTGGATTTGTGTTTGTCCCAAACCATTTTCGCGCAACTTATCCAGAGATAATTCACCATCATCATAAATATGATCAAGCTCCATCATTATGTATTTCTGCCTTTTTCCGCTTTCCGTTTTACGGATAGCATATTCATTACTCTGCAATGTCTTCTCATCTACATCATCATCAATAATATGGCATTTATATTTTATCTCGCTGTACGGAGCACCTATGTATATATACGCCGTATCACCTTTTTTCAATGCAGATACCTTCCGCCAAACAATAGTATTGTTTTCTTCAAAATGATTAACCACATCGAAGAATTTAACGCTACAAGGAACAATCCAATTTTCAGACATACGAAAACCTCCTACTTCAATTTCTCCAAAACATCTTTAAATATCTCATAGTTCTTCTTTACCCCTTTTTCTATGTCGATATGTATCATCTGGTCTGCAAAATGATGTATTTTTTCTTCATATTCACGGATCTCAATTGATTGTTCCTGAATCTTCTGCAACTGTCTTGTCAAATTAACGCGTTCCGAAGTTGCCGCGCCTTCTACTCTTTGTTCCAAATTTTCAAGCGCAGTGCGATATCTTGATTGCTGTTCATGCACATAATCCGTTCGTATCCTCGCAATCGTATCGGGTTTATACCTATGCATATAAACCAAACACTTGAATCCTCCTTTATTTCCTGAACTAAACAACCAATAAAAAGGTCTCTTTTGATAGCTCTTTATATGGTCAGAGTAGAAATCATTAAGAAAATAATTACGTATTACCTCTCGTGATGTTCCTTTACCACCTAATGCATCAGCAATATATCTAAGGTTTTCTTCTAAAGTGTTCTTTCCATAAGCACATTCAATAAACTTAATGAATCTCCCGGTTATATCATCTTCAAAATAATCATCATTACAGATTGGTATAATTCCATCCTTATCTGGAATGAATGAAACATATTTTGATTGATCCCAATCGCCTCCAGCATATACAAGTCCCGGATAGTCTAAGGAATATCTTCCAAACATACAACCAACTGCATAGGAAATAAGGCTCTTTATCTCTCTTTGCAAATTAACTTCACACACAGATACATCTTTATCATCTACCACTTCCGTAAGCTCATCTGACAAACCATAAATATCTATAAAAATCCTGTTCAATTCTTCTTCATTCTTTTTTAATAACGAGAATCTTTCTTTGCAAGCAGCTTCCCACTGGTTATAATGCCAAGAAATCAAGCCAAACTTCTCCATCCGTGAGGTTGAAAACTGCGACTTTTGCTGCTCCTGTAATTCTTTGGCCGGAGGTACAATAGGATGCCTTGTAAAGTCCCACGAATATTCAAAAGAGTCCCAGTCAGCTCTTGTTATTTCTATATTCTCACTACATAATTCATCAATTCTATCATCGCTCACCTGAATGAACGGTAGCTTCTCTATGTCTCCGCTAACAATACTCATACCCGGCGAAATCACCTTAACAAAATACCTACATACATTACTGTTCATAAAAGCCAGTATGTACTTTGCATTTTCTTTTGCAGGAAATCCCTTCAACCCTACAGAGCTAAAGACAAATCCCTTAGGTGAGTATCGGACAGATAGTTCAGACGCAATTTTTGACCAAGTAAGTCCTTCAGCAAAATAATACTGTCTTGAAGGCAAATGATTTCCCATATCTAATAATTTGCCATAGCTCACAGGATCAAACATTATGACCCGATCATTATTGCCGTACCACTTTCTAAACTCCCCACCTTTATCTAATGGGAAGTACTTAAGATGCGTTTTATGAGCTTCCTCTGTTGAGGAAAGGCCAAATCCAATCTCAGGATAACTGATTTCGAACCAATAACGCACATAAGTCTCATCATCGCCTGTAGATGTCCCCTGTTTCGGAATCAGCTTATTCTTTAAAGCCGTACCTTTTTCAAAATCCTCAATAGCAATATCCGAAATATAATGCGCGAATGGCGCACCTGGAATTGCCTTAAACTTCCCAACGTTTCTATAATTTCTATTATTCTCATCAAAAAATGCGTTTTCTTTCGCCTGCTCTCCCAAATAATCGACAAGTTTTACAAATACAGTCTTGTAATTATTCAAATAACTTTGGTTCAAATAGCAGAATGCTGTTGTTTGAACAACCTCACCACTAATTTCATCAAACGCTCGTGTTCCCAAGTGATTCATGCAAACCAAAAGCTTTTGGTAAAGCTTACTGCGAATGTTTTCAAATCTCGATTGGAACATCCATGTTGATTGTGTAATCATCGAAACATATCTTCTTGAAAAAACAAAATTTCTTTCGATGAAAGCAGCATAAATGTCCGCCTTACTGTCCGGATGATTTTTCTTTATGTATTCAAGAAGTCCATTTCCCATATTCTGACTTCCCATATAAGGTGGATTGGTTACAACCGCATCATATCTTTGCGAAAGCGCTTCTCCGATATTAATGAGTACTTGCAGTCTTTCAGAGGCGGCTATTTCTCCATGAATATCCATCCTCATTTGTCCTTCACTATATCCTCTCGGAACAGCAAATCTACGCAAAAGATTCCAATCACAAGGAGTCACATGAATAAGACTTCCATATTCCTTTGCATCATGCATTTCCTCGACAAGCCTCATAGCCTGCTTTACAGCTTCTCCATATTCTTCCTGTGAAAAATCAATTCCCATATCATGCATAGGAGCAGAAGTAATTCCATTGCTTTCCTCTATGGCGTAAACATGAGGCTGAGGAATGCACAATTCTCCGTTTTCATTCTTCTTATTAAAGAATGGGCGATCATATTGACGGGCTTTCATCATGACAGCAAAATAAGAAAGCTGCGCGGCTCTCTCATCAATATCCAGTCCCCAAAGATTTTTTGTGACAATGTTTTCTACCGCTTCACGTGCTGTGTATCCATAATCTTCATAGATCTTTACCAGAACATCAAACATATAGCAGAGAATATGCCCGGACCCCATGCAAGGATCGATACACCGGATAGCTTCCGGTTTCAATTCAGCATACTCCTTCCGGAGTGTTTTCAACTGCTTCTGTACATCCGTTTCCTGTTCCGCCTCATCCAAATAATATTTCCACTCAGACTTCAGGGCATCATTCGGATGACCTTCTAACCATAAACGTCCCAAGCTATTCTCCACCATATAACGGACAATCCAGTCGGGCGTAAACAGCTGAGTCGCTGCAGGGATGTTTTCCTTTGAAATCTTCACATTCTTTTTCAGAGCGGCAAATACGGCATCCTTAGGCTCACTGTTATAATACTGATAAAGCCAGCCTATAATCTGCACCTGATCCGTCCAATCCTCTTCCTGAATCAATGCGATCATTTGCTCGATTACACTACCTTCGCGAAGAAGGTAATCTGGCAGAAGCAACTCTGTATAATGCTCAATCCTTTGGAACATACGTGGCAGAATACTGGACAGAGCATTACACTGAACAATTAGCAGGTACTTATACAGCTCTTCCGTTTTATTCGTGTCCTTCAGTTCATAAACTTTATCCATGTCCAAGCCATCTAAATCAAGCTGAATGGCATCTGACAGAATTTGAGGCTTAAACTCACCGGCTTCATTGGTAAATACTCTGGTATGGCTTGGCAGATAGTTGTTCACTTCCATGAATCTGAGCGCAGTAAATCTATTGAACCAAGTGTAGGCAACTTCCTCCATCACCTGTTCAAACCCATCTGCTTTGATTTTATCAATCAAAGCTGCTCTCTGCTTCTTTTCTGCATCTGTCAGAAGCCTTCCACCAATGCTGTCAACATCTGCAGGCGTTGTCTTTTTTTCCGTTATTTCATATTGCTCAGCCTTCTGTGTGACACGAGCGATCAACTCATTCCGCGCCCAGACTGCATACTTCTTTATCGCATTTTTGTCCATGATTGTCTCTCCTTTACACCACTTTACAACTTTTGAGCTAAGCTGTTTCTCCCAGGCATAGTCTTCGTAAGGCTTTGATAACAGCCATTGATTTTATGTGGGTTTCGACGTGCTGCACCAAGTTTACATAAAATATCTGCCGCCGTATCTGCTCACTAAGGGCAAACCGGAATTCCTGCACACTGCTGTTCCTGTACTGTGACAACGCTTCTTCCATATAGGGAAGCAGTTTCATGGCGCAGTAACTGATATTAATGAGGTTCACCAGCATTTCGATCCCTCTGCGGCTGCGGACCATGTATGCGCATAGCGACCAGAATGATTTCTGCTCATAGTAGCTTACTTCAATGTTCCAGCGGAAGGAATACAGGAACAGGGGAATGTAAGGCATCCACCCGCTTCCTGTCTGGTTAAGCGGTGCCTTTTCCTGCCATGCACAGAATATCTGCAGCTGTGCAGGGAAAATAGTACTGAAAAACAGTCTTCTTGTGCCGTTTTCCTTTCCTGTACAGGTCACATAAGCCATGACTTCGCGTGCCCCGAAAATATTTGTCAGCACACGGCGGCATCCTGTATAGTAATCACCCGCTTTCTCGCCGGAAAGGGTAAAGTCACTGTCTATCGACAGACGGCGGCCATGCTTTGCAGGCCTGCCTTTTTTCCCGGTCGGGGCTGGCGGCAGATCATATAGGACAGAATCCGCCCTTGCATTGCCGATCAGGTCAAGGTTTTCATATTCATCCACGATTGACACAAGGTTCTGTTTTACATACCAGCTGTCACACAGAATGATGACATTTTTCTGTGCATGGAACTCTGGCATCACCTGGCGTACCATGGCTGAAGCAAGTTCCAGTTTCGATTCTTTCTTCTGCCACATACGGTATCCAAGAGGGACTGCAAGGTAAGAGATCCTGTTTCGGTTCCACACCGGCACACAAAGCATAAGGCTGACAAAACAGTGCCCGTTGAGGTAATTAGAGCCATTATGCGCCGCATGGTCGAACAGCTTCGACACATCCTCAAATTTCTTTCCGG
>Ga0137308_102505_pt1 | contig 12074 bp, 10 predicted proteins | sample Inofrocosms_June_FD_97181 | JGI IMG/M metagenome (GOLD analysis project Ga0137308, IMG submission 97181) | Mouse cecal microbial communities from Vienna, Austria - N-Acetylneuraminic and N-Acetylglucosamine D2O microcosms_June | ecosystem: Host-associated > Mammals > Digestive system > Large...
TCATTGGGACATACGGAATCAGACTCAAACTGGATAAAGTAGTAAAAGCCCTCTTTCATCTTCTGAATCTCGTAAGCAAGTCTCTTCTTACCCCATTCATCGACATTGGTCACTGTGCCACCGAAGCGGGTGATATAACCCTGTACCTTCTCAATGGCCGCGGCTCTCTCTTCATCTTCCAGCTTTGCGCTAAGAACAACAGCTAATTCATATTTGTTCATAGTTTCTAACCTCCTTCTGGTCTCTGGCCCCCGTTTAGCCCGGGAGCAAGGAATAATGTGTCACGAAATAATATTTTATCAGACAATGTCTGGAAAATCAAGGACTTTTTTCGCCTTATATTTGCGGAATTTTGTCGATTTTGCTTGACGCGGAGGCCATTATGGCATAAAGTAAACTGTGTAAAGTAGTTTTTAAAACTATATAATATCATAATATCAATCGGGGGACTTACAATATGATACAGATCATCACCGATTCTTCTTCTCTCTACACACCCTCAGAGGCCAGACAGGCTGGCTTTGAGTCAGTTCCTCTGTGTGTCAGCATCGGCGACAGCCATGAGAGGGATCTTCTCCTGGATATGGAGGAGTATTACCGGAAGATTGAACAGGGCCTGCTGCCCACTTCATCCCAGCCGCCTCTGGGGGATGTCATTGAGGTTTTTGAGGCTTATGCCGGTTCCTCTATCATCAATATCTCCATGGCCGACGGCCTGTCCGGGACCTATCAGACCGCCTGCGGTGCCAGGGAGATGGTGAAAAACAAAGATCAGATCACGGTCTTCAACAGCCGGACCCTCTGCGGCCCTCATCGGTACATGGTGACCCAGGCCCAGAAGATGAAGGAAGACGGCTGTTCTTTTCAGGAGATTTTAGACTGGCTGGAAAGGGCTGCCCGGAATACGGAATCTTTTCTCATCCCTCAGGATTTTTCTTTTTTAAAACGGGGCGGCCGTCTGACTCCTCTGGCCGCCGCGACAGGTATTGTCCTCAAGCTGAAACCGATTATGAAGCTGACCGAGGATGGTACGCGGCTTGACAAATTCGGCGTCAAGCGGACCATGATCTCCGCGGCCCAGAGCATTATAGACTATCTGAGGGAAAAGGAGCTGGGAAGCCAGCATATCCTCTACATCTCCCACGCCAATGCCCTGGAGGACGCGCAAAAGATGAAAGTGCTGTTTGAACAGGCCTTCCCTGGCCTGGAGGTGGTGATCCTGGAGCTGAGCGCGGTGTTCGTGGCCCAGGGCGGGCCAAGGTGCGTGGCCATCCAGTACATCAAACGGTAGGCTTTCTCACCCCCCTGCTGTTCTTTTCCACCAGTTTCCGTTCCACCATGATCTGGTGGTCGCATCCTAAACACCTCAGTCTGAAATCCGCCCCTACCCGCAGGATCTCCCACTCGCGGCTCCCGCAGGGATGGGGCTTTTTCAGCTTCACGATATCTCCCACTTCAAAGTTCATCTTGTCCTCCTTCTTCCAGGGCCCCGAATACCTGGCCGATGGGGTCGTGAATCACCAGATCCGCGTGGGCATCTCTCGCGGTATCCGACTTGTTGATCAGAACCAGCTTGCTGCCCTGGTAGTAATCAATCAGTCCCGCTGCCGGGTACACGGCCAGAGAGGTTCCTCCGATGATCAGCACATCCGCCTGGCTGATATAGTCCACCGCTTTCCGCAGAACATTTTGATCAAGCCCCTCCTCATACAGCACCACATCAGGCTTGATCCTGCCGCCGCAGCCGCATGTTGGGACCGATTCTGCCTGGAGCACCGCCTCCAGACCATGAAACCTGCCGCAGCGCTGGCAGTAATTCCGGTGGATGGAGCCGTGAAGTTCCAGCACCTCACGGCTTCCCGCCATCTGGTGGAGACCGTCGATATTCTGTGTGATCACTGCCTTCAGCTTTCCCTGCTTCTCCAGACGGGCCAGCCCTAAGTGGGCCTTATTAGGCTTCGCGTCAGTTACGATCATCTTGTTTTTATAGAACCGGAAAAATTCTTCCGGATTTCTTTTATAGAAGCTGTGGCTGACAATAACCTCAGGAGGGTATGCGTACTCCTGATTGTACAGCCCGTCCTGGCTGCGAAAATCCGGTATTCCGCTCTCCGTGGACACCCCGGCCCCGCCGAAAAAAACTATATTGCCGCTCTCTTTGATCCATTGTCTCAATGTTTCCTGTGGCGTCATTCTTTTCCTCCATTCTGTGCCTGTTTCACGTCATATCATGCCCTTTAAGAGCAGACTATGTATATTGCCCCTCAAGAGTCGGCTTTCGCCTCCTCCGGGGACATTTCCAGCCTCCGGCATAACTCGCCCCGGGCCTGTTTCACACGATCTCGTCCAGAAAAACCTTCTTCCACACGCCGATCTCCCGCCACCACCTGATCGTAACCGTCTCCTCCCGGTATGTCCGCTGATCACTCTCCTCCTGAACATGACGCGCGGCATCCCCAGGGCGCATCCCCAGGTCAAATCCTGGCCTGTCCCGGGATACCGGCTCTTTGGGGACCGCGGCTTTCGCGCAGGCTGCCAGTTCCTCTCTGTCTGCCAGTTCCTCCAACTCCCGGTATCCGAATATCCATTGGGTCAGGTCTTCGATGGTGATAAAAAGACAGCCCCTTCCCCCCATCCCGTTTTCCTCACCCTCCGCCTCTTCCATAACCAGAGAGCCCCGGCGGTCCAGTTTCCACAGAAATGTCCCCTGATTCCACCCACACATCCGGTCTTCCACATGAAGGGTCACTTCCAGCCTGTCCAGCAGGCTGTCTTTTTTCAGGGAGATCAGCTCCAGGCAGGTTTTCACGTCCCCGATTCTCGCCATAATGGCAGGGCATGGCCTTCTCTGCTCTTCTCTGTATTCACTTCCGCACAAAAGCAGCCTCTGCTCTGTCTTTCCTATCCCCCACCAGCCCCGAATTCCCACCGGACCGCCGCCGGGCCTCTCCTTTTGATAGAGAAGCTCCAGCCAGCCATTTTCACTTGCCAGTTCCAGAAGGAGCCTGTCCGCGTACCTTTTATCCCTGACAGCCCAGACCTGATACCTCTGCCCCAGCCACCGGTCCATCCACTCCGCGGCCAGGGCCGCTGTGTCTGAGTCCACTTTCTCCTTTGCCAGGCCCTGCTCCGCCTCTTTTGTCAGCTTCCAGTGCTCCTGATCATAAATAAAAGCAAATCCAAATGGCTCATAAATCCTCCGGTCCGCGGGCATAAGAAAACAGAACGCCATTTTCTCCCGGCCCATATCGTTAAGCATCTTAAGGAGCAGTTTTCTCATATATCCCCGATGTCTCCGGTCACTGGCCGTAGCCACCGCGACGATATAGTCTATGTCCGCCTCCCTGCCGCCAAGACGCAGTCTGTATGGATTCCGGTGGACCATGGAAACGATCCGATCCCCTTCCTCCATTACCAAAATCCGGTTGTCGCTGGACTTCTCTTTGTAATAATATTCCAAAAATTCTTCTGTGTCTTCCCAAAACGCCTCCCGCCAGAGAGGCATGGTTCTCCTCTTTTCCCATTGTTCCAAATACCGGACTGTCTCACCCATGGATCGCCTCCCTTTTTCACACAACTCCCGCCTGCCTCTGGATCACCTGGTATTTCCTGGCATATCCTATGGGGTTGTAGCTCAGCTTTGCCTTCCTTAAACCTTCCAGTCCCAGATCGTCCTCCCGGTTCACCAGGGAAGTGTCCGCGAACTCGTGAATCAAAAACTGCTGGTTGATAAACTGGTAAAGGCCCCGGATCTCAGGGTTGGCTTTCTCGATGTGGATGATAGCCATATCCTCCCTGGCATTGTAGCTGCCAATGGTAAACGCCTCCAGGTTCCCGTCAATGTAGATCCCGCCCATGCGTATGCTTAAGCTGGAGCAATTTTTCAGGATCTCATGGATTCCTTTTACCTCATAATCCAGGTGTTCCTCCACATTGTCGCCCTTCTGTTCCCTCCACAGATCCAGAAACCGCCACACATCCTGCCTGTCCGGGCAGCACAGCTTCCTGTATTCATACCGCCCCTTATATTCTTTCACAAACGCGTTTAAATGGTTTTTCTTTTTGTGCAGCTTTTTGCCCGCCAGGGTTCTTAAGGCCTCCCCGTCGTACAGATAATCTTTTAAATCCTCCTGCTCTGTCACCTGGTATTTTTCCGGATCCAGGGCCAGAGCGCGGACCGCCTCCTCGTCTGCCAGATAGATCTTCAGAGGCTTTTTCAGTTCCTCATTAAAGTAATGGACCATTTTATAAAAATAATGGTCCAGATCCTCCTCCCTGCACGCGGGCATGGCTGTATACGGTTCTCCGTCCACGCTCATGAGCCACAAAACAGCTCTGTCCTCCTCCACCGCGATCCGCACATTATAGTAATCCTTCCACAAAAAGCTGTCCAGCATCGCGCTGTCGCAGGTCTTGTTGGGTCTGAGTCCCACGAAGGGCTCCAAACGGTCAATGTCCTTAGCCTCCACTGGCCTGAATTTCAGATCCATATACGTATTCCTTTCTTGCGTTATTAATAGTATAAAAGCTCAGAGCCTCCGCGCTCCCTTTCACACATGAGCCGGGAACGGGGCATGGGTACTGTCCGCAAGCGTTCACAGCTGCTGGTTCAGCCACACCTGGGCCTCTTGCAGTCCCTCTTCCGTAAATGGAAACAGCTTTGTTGTCTTGTCTTCCTCCGGTGTGGCGTCAGAACACTTCTCGCCGATCCAGAAAACCGCAGCCAGACAGTCGCCTTCCTCCCCGCCGCTCCTCTTTTCCAGCACATATCTCAGAGGCCCGCTGCTGCCTGTAAAACGGCTCTTTTTTAAAAGCGGAATCCCCATGGTTCCCTTTAGATCAATCATTTTCCCGTCTCCTTATATGATTTGAACCGCCTCTCCCTGTAGGTTCGGCAAAGGCTGACTGGTTATTTACAGCATACCCGATTATGATTTATTTTATAAAAATTTCCTGATTCCGTCAAGGCGGAAACCAGGAAGCACGGCAAGACCAAAAAGGACTAAACCCGTCCGCTGGCGTAAGCCAAACCACTGATTTAGTCCTGTCTGGAATTTACTATCACAGATATTTCTTAGAAGCTTCCTCGCTTAAATTATACTCCTCCTGAATCTTAAGCAGGATGGTACGCGGCGGTACCCCTAGATTCTTCAATATGGAAACCGTTCCGCGGATTCCCTGTTCGATTCCCTGTTCGATTCCCTGCTCCATCCCTTGTTCGATTCCCTGCCTGATTCCCTGCCTGATTCCCTGTTCGATTCCCTGTTTGATTCCCTGCTCTATTCCTTCTCTCTTTATCGTCTTCGCCTCATATTCCAGCACTTTTCCACCCATAACAGATCTCACTCCTTCCCTGATAGATTTATACTTTACGGCTATATGCTCCAGCACCTTGTTGGACATCTCAATGATCGTGCGTCTTGTGTACTCGCTGATTGCCCCCTGACTCACAAGTTCTTCCAGCTTGTTTTTAATCTCCTCATATTCCGCCCGCAATGCCTGCAGCTTTGTCTCGTCCTTCTCATACTCCTCGAATCGCTTTTCGTGGGCGAAGATATAAAACGGGATCAGGAGCAGCAGCTTCTTTTCGAAGATCTCCTCTATTGTGTATCGCTGGGATTTCATCACGAGAATATCATACTCCACATTTCCTCCCGGTGTCTCCATCCTGACTCTCAGTCTGTCCGGTGTCGCGGCATTATATCTCAGAAACAACACAGCGGAATGGGGGAATGTGACGGTCAGCACATTGCCTCTGATCTCCCCCTCATCGAGAGCGATCTGGGTGTCGTACTCAAAAAAACGGATCAGCATACTGTTATCCGTACCGCTTTGGCATTCCAAATGATATTTTTTCGGTTCTTTCCCCAAGACTTTAAAACTGGAGTCCGTAACCCGCTCGTCCTCATTCCCTCCTTGTTGGTTCAGGAAATGTTCATTTGGGGAAAAAATAATCCGCTCTTCCCCGGTATAATTCTCTCCAAACACCTCGTTGATCACTGGAATGATCAAGGAACGGCAGTCATTGAGCAATGTGCGGAACACATCATCATAAGGGGTGCTTGTTATCTTCACATTATCCATGGGCATCCTTCTCCTTTTATGATAGTTTACCATATTCTACTGTTTTACTCAATCCCGTTGACACCAAAAAACCGCGGACACCAGGAAACTCCGGGTATCCGCGGCATATTGTTATCCGTTCAAATTACACGCTATCAGCGTGAGCAAAGTCCGGGGTCCAAGGTCAATGGCTCTGGGCCGGGCTGACGGCAGCGCCCTCATAGTAAACGGTTCCGTCAGCGCCTCTGCTGTACTTGCTGAAGAAATTCTCCCAGATCATCCAGGACTCGTCTGGGATGTAAGCGTGAGGAGTGCTCTTTACCGCGGTGTACTTCACCAGCGGGATCTGGTTGGCGTCGCTGTAGGTGTAGGTGGTGTAGAGTCCCTCGGTGGCAACCTGCTCCTGAGCGCCCGCCACTCCGTTCCACCTCTTCCAGAACTCCAGAACGTTCCGGTTGTTGGTGCCCTCGGAGATGTCCATGCCGTCTCCGTCAAACTCGCCCTTAAAGGACCAGGAGGGAACCAGAAGGGACATGTCGTCGGTGTCCTCGCCGGCGCTCATGTACCCGATTGGGGCAATGGCGGCAAAGGTGCCTGTCAGCTTGCGGCTCAAAAGCCATGTCATGGAGCCTCCGTTTGAGTGGCCGGTTCCGTAAACCCGCGAACCGTCGATCTTATAGTTGGCCTTGGTCAGGTCAATGACCTGGCGGATAAAGGACACATCGTCTGTCTCCGGAGCGCCGATCTGGAACAGGCCGCTGTTCCATGTGGGAACCGGGACAAACGGTCCGTCAACCCGCTCATTTAAATATCCCTGGGGGAACACCACGATGAAGCCGTACTTGTCAGCCACATCGGCCCAGTGGGACTCTTCCGCCAGAGCGTACATGGATGCGCTGTAGCCGTGGCTTACCACCACCAGGGGAGCCTCTGTCTGGGCTGAAAGATAGGTCTGGGGAACATAGGTGATCCAGCGGCGCACATAGCCGTCGATCATCTGCTCACTGAAATGGTACCCGCTTCCATCTTCATTGGCAGTGAACTCTTCCGTGGGATACAAGGTTCCTCCGGCATAGCCCAGGAAACGGCCGTTCCGGGACATAAAGTCCGCCCAGATAGATGCCGGAGCTGCGGCCTCGGCGGTGACTCTCACCTCTGCCGCCTCCTGGTTGACTCCTTTCCAGTAGTCTACTGCCGCGCTGTCGCCGGAAGCGCCTATGGACCACACGGGAACCGGGATCTTGTTGTTCTTTAACTGGAGCTCCTGCTGCCCGTTAAAGCTGTCAGCGGGGAAGGGGAAGCTGAGCTGCTCGCCCACTTCATTGAGAACAGCGGCTGGAGCCGGGGCCGCGTCCACCATGGTAAGGTTGCAGAAAATAGCCGGATACTCTGCCGCGATCTCACAGGCCGCGGCGCCGCCCTGGCCGTATCCTATGATGCTCATATGGGATTTATCTGTTGTAAAGGTGGCATCCTGCTCTGAGGTCTTGCTTCTGAGCTGGGTGTAAACGGTTCTTAGATACTCCGCGTCATCTCTTCTGGCCTGGTCATTATTCAAATTCCACTGGCCGTCAGCCTGCAAAAACGCCAGGGCAAACTGGTTGGCATTTGCCGCGCCAATCCACTGCTGCCCGATCTCACCCGCGGCAAACTCCTGGGCTGTCACCTGGTCCGGCGGAAGAACGATAACCACTGGCCGCCAGGGCTGCAGTGTCTCTGGGATATAGACGCTGTACTCCCCGCCAACGATCTCACTCCGCACCGGCTGATTGTGGAACATGCCGCGGACAGGAGCATCGTAGGGCTTAGCCGGGTCCACATAGTAATCGGCCTTGGCGTAGGACGGCATGACGGAGATCATGGACACCATGGCAGTCAGCGCCAGACATTTCTTCCAGCTTTTTGCTTTCATAAGCAGATTCCTCCTTGAGAATTAAGTAAAAAACAGTTATTGTTACGCACATTGTTGGGTAAAAAGCCCAAATGTTGAATCTATTATAATGGTTTTATGTGAAATCTGTCAATATAATCTTATTTTTTTCACAGCCAAACCCGGTGAGCCTATATTTGCTTTTGACTTACCATCTGTTTTCATGTATACTTAAAGAAAAACGCGAAAAGAGGCTTTGTACATATGAATAGACTGCAAAGATTTTCTGCCGCCGCCGCTGTCCTGGCCGCCGTGTCATCCTTAAACGGCTGTCAGGCTGCCGGGGGATTGACGGTTCCTGATGTGATCACGGTTCAGAGTAAAGATGAGAATGTGATCACGGTCAGCGGTTCCGAGACCGTGAAGGTGGTTCCGGACATGGCGCAGATTCGTTTCGGCATCACTACCCAGGCAGAGGATGCCAAGACCTGCCAGGACAACACCAACAAGGATTTGTCCCGGGTCATCCAGTTTCTGAAAGAGTCCGGCATACCTGACGAATCGGTCCAGACATCCAATTACGGCATGAATCCCATCTATGACTACAGCTCCGGGCGAACCGCTGTGGGCTATGAAATGCAGGCTACCATCCTGGTGTCTGATGTCACCCTGGATCAGGCGGCAACCCTTCTGGGGGCCTGTGTGGACAAGGGAATCAACAACATTGACAGCATTTCTTACACTTCCAGCCAATATAAAGAGTGCTACGAGACAGCCCTGGTCCAGGCCATTGACGAGGCCCGCCACAAGGCTCAGGCCCTGGCTGAAGCCGGAGGCTGCACCCTGGGGGAGGTGGTCCGCATACAGGAACTCTCTTCCCAGTCTGCCCAGTACGACAGTTCCTACGTGGCCCGCTCTTCAAACAGCGGACTCATGGGCGCGGACATGGTCATCGAACCGGGACAAGTCAGCGTGGAAGCCATAGTCTCCGTGGACTTTGCCATTGAGTGATCGTAACGAAAAATTCCGGACAGCTTCCCGTGGGAAATGTTGTCCGGAATTTTTGATTTCTTACCCGTAAGCTCCGCCGTCCCCGGCCGAGAAATCTGTTATGCCTCTCACCTCAGGCCGTACTCCCCGGCCCGGTTAAAGGCAGACTCGATGACCTTGTCCATATCATAGTACTTGTACTCTGCCAGCCGTCCTCCGAAGATCACATTCTTCTCCTTCTTTGCCAGGGCCGCGTATTTCTCGTACAGTTCCTGGTTTCTCTGGTCATTTACCGGATAATAAGGCTCCATGCCTTCCTGCCAGTCAGCAGGGTACTCTCTGGTAATCACGGTCTTGGGCTGGGTGCCGAACTCAAAGTGCTTGTGCTCAATGATCCTGGTATAGGGGGTCTCCCTGTCTGTATAGTTAACCACAGCCACTCCCTGGTAGTTGTCCGTGTTCTTCACCTCTGTCTCGAATCTTAAGCTGCGGTATTCCAGTTTACCGAAACAGTACTGGTAAAAGGAGTCAAGGGTTCCCGTGTAGACAATGGTCTCCCCCAGGCTGTCGTAGTACTCTTTTTTCTCCAGATAGTCCATCCCTGTCTCCATGTCACACCCCTCAAACAATTTCTCAATGATCACATTGTAACCGCCCATGGGAATCCCCTGGTACAGATCATTAAAATAGTTGTTGTCATAGGTGTACCTTACAGGAAGGCGCTTGATGATGAACGCGGGCAGTTCGGTACAGTCTCTTCCCCACTGCTTCTCCGTGTAGCCCTTTACCAGCTTCCTGTAGATATCCACTCCCACCAGGCTGATGGCCTGCTCTTCCAGGTTTTTCGGCTCCCCGGCGACGCTCTCCTTCTGCTTTTCAATGATGGCCCTGGCCTCCTCCGGCGTGGAAATGTTCCACATCTTGCTGAAGGTGTTCATGTTGAAGGGCATGTTGTACATCTCGCCTTTGTAGTTAGCCACAGGGCTGTTGGTGTAGCGGTTGAACTCCACAAGGCTGTTGACAAAGTCCCACACTTCCCGGTTGCTGGTGTGGAAAATGTGAGCGCCGTACTTGTGTACGTGGATTCCCTCCACATCCTGACAGTAGATATTGCCCCCTATGTGGTCCCTCTTCTCCACCACCATACAGGTCTTTCCCTTTTTTCGGGCCAGGTACGCCCACACTCCCGCGAAAAGTCCGCTGCCTACCAGTACATAATCATATTTTTTCATTGTCTGCTTTCTCCTTTTTTGCCTTTTGCTCCTTGGTGCCGTAAGCCTTCCTTTTTTCCCGCTTCTCTAATGGGTCCTCCTCCAGCTCCAGGTGAAGCTTTCCCACAAGGACGATTATGGATCTTCCTTGGGCTCTGCAGATCCTCTGGTTTTCCAAAAGAGGCTCCTGCCCGTCGTCATAATACCCATTAATATCGTCTCTGCCGGTGTCTATGCTGATGTGCCAGAGGCGGTTTTTTGGAAGCCGGGGCGGGCCAAACTCGTGGGGCTCCCAGTGCATGTTATAGATCACATAAAAATAGTCGTCGCTGCTGCCATCGGGCCGTTTGCCATAGTCCCCGCAGTAGAGAATCCCCAGCTGCCTGCGGAAATTTTCATATTCCGGCCTCCAGGCCTTTTCCCCGTGGAAGGACATATCCGGATGTCCGCATGCCAGATAGTCCATGTTCTGGGCCTCCTGTTCCATGTGGAACACCGGGTGGGCCCTTCGAAAGCCGATGATGTGTCTGGCGAAATCATAGATCTCCCTGTTGGCCTTTATCTGGTTCCAGTTGAGCCATGAGATCTCATTGTCCTGGCAATAGGCATTGTTGTTGCCGGACTTGGAGTTGCCGAACTCATCGCCGGCCAGGAAAAGGGGGGTTCCCTGGCTTAAGAACACCATGGTCATGGCGTTGCGGATCTGGCGGCGGCGCAGGGACATCAGCTTCTTTTTCTTAGACACTCCTTCCTGTCCGCAGTTCCAGCTGTAGTTGTAATCACTGCCATCCCGGTTGTTTTCCCCGTTTTCCTCATTGTGCTTTCTGTCGTATGATACCATGTCCATCATGGTAAATCCATTGCTGTGGGCCATGTAGTTAATGACTCCCAGCCTCTTTGGATTGTTTCCCACCCGATACATCAGGGGCCGGATCTGATCCTCGTCCCCTTTCAGAACCCGGCGCATGTCTGTGAGGAAACCGTCGTGGTACTCCGCGAGATGCTTTCCCGCTCCACCATCTACCCCTTCCCAGCTGGTGGCAAACAGCTTTGTCCGGCTTAAATAGGGATCTCTCCCGATCAGATCCACAGGCGCGCGCCCTACCAGATGGATCCCGTCCACATGGTATTCTTCCACCCAGAACCGGACAATATCCAGCACAGAGGCCGGGCTTTCCTTTCCGCTGAAATACAGTTCAATGATCAGCTCCATATCCGCGCTGTGAATCTCCCTCACCAGGGTCTTGAATTCCCACACAGGCCGCTTTCTCTGGCCGCTGCTGTAGGCGGCCTTTGGCGCGTAATAGTATCCCCCGGTATAGCCCCAGTAATTCAGCCGCCCCGTGGGCTCAGGCTCCTTGGCCGCCCTTGGGTTCCACTCTCTCTCGTGAGTCATAACCTCCTGAAACTCGTTGATTGGCAGCAGTTCTATGGCAGTGGCTCCCAGATCTTTTATATAGGTGAGTTTCTCCATCAGGGCCCGGAACGTGCCTTTGTTCCGCACCTTTGATGAGCCGTGGCAGGTCATTCCCCTGACATGGCACCGGTAAATCACTAACTCGTGAAAAGGGATCCCGGGCGGATGATCCCCTTTCCAGTCAAAAGACGTCTCTCCATACAGAGGCGAAAGCATTACATGCTTTATGTTCTCCGGATTTCCCCAGCGCTCCCAGCCTGTAAACTGCCTTCCGCAGGGGTCCGGCTTCAGCTCTCCGTCCATCTCAAAGCAGTACATGGTCCCCCTGGGCCATCTCCCCTCCAGAGTCAGGTTCCACACATCCCCCTGTCTCCTGACCGGATCCATGGGGATCTTCTCCTCAGGCTCCTGCTGATCTTTTTTATACAGTACCAGACTTAAGCTTTCAGCCGGTGACGCCACTGACACATGTATCACTTTATCTGTAACCGTAAGTCCCATGGGATATCTTTGATTGCACTCA
>Ga0137308_102507_pt1 | contig 12066 bp, 12 predicted proteins | sample Inofrocosms_June_FD_97181 | JGI IMG/M metagenome (GOLD analysis project Ga0137308, IMG submission 97181) | Mouse cecal microbial communities from Vienna, Austria - N-Acetylneuraminic and N-Acetylglucosamine D2O microcosms_June | ecosystem: Host-associated > Mammals > Digestive system > Large...
TTTTACGAATAAATCCCCATCTTTTCCACATACTAACTCCATAGCAATGATTTGGAAAGCAAATCTTTGTAACAAACAAGAAAAATGGCTATGGAGGAAAAAATAAATGAAAGCAACAGGAATCGTACGTCGGATCGACGAACTTGGAAGAATCGTGATACCCAAAGAAATACGAAGGACATTGAGGATCCGCGAGGGAGATCCTCTGGAAATATTCACCAACCACGAGGGCGGGATCATACTGAAAAAATATTCCCCCATCGGAGAACTGGGAGAGCTGGCAAAAGAATATGTGGAGTCTGTGGCGAACGTTGCCAAATGTACGGTCTGTGTGGCGGACAGGGACCAGATCGTGGCGGCAGCCGGACCGGACAAGAAAAACTATTCGGGAAAAGACATTCATAAAGAATTAAAGCAGTGTATAGATGAGCGGACCAATATATTGTCCACTAACAAAAAGGAATCCCGTTGCAGAATAACGGAAGATGGGGAAACTGAGGTGAACCAGGCCGTGGGAACCATTGTGTCGGAAGGAGATGCCATCGGTGCGGTGATCCTGGTTTCCGGGGATGATAAATTAAAATTTGGAGAGTTTGAAGAGAAAATGGCATTGTGTGGTGCAAACTTTCTTGGGAGGCAGATGGAAAGCTAATTTGAAAGCGGCGTCAAATAACTTATACAGCCTAAATATTGGCTTTTAAATGCCAAAAACTGCAAAAAACCTTGACAAATGGTTGAAAAAAGGTTATAAATATGTTTAGTAGGTTTACAGGGTTTGTAGGTTTACGAAAAAATAATGTAAAATCACGAGGAGGATATATTCCATGAACAAGACAGAATTAGTTGCGGCTATTGCTGATCAGGCAGATTTGTCAAAGAAAGATGCTGAGAAAGCATTAAAAGCATTTGTTGACGTTATTACGGATGAATTGAAGAAGGGTGAAAAGATTCAGCTTGTTGGTTTCGGTTCTTTTGAAGTTACTGAGAGAGCAGCAAGAGAGGGAATCAACCCACTTACAAAGAAGCCGATGAGCATTCCTGCATCTAAAGCACCGAAATTCAAAGCTGGTAAAGCATTGAAGGATGCTGTTAACGCGTAATCAAGCGTTTGTATGGGATTTTGAATTGTTAAATATAACGTCGATTCTGGATGCTGTCAGGATCGGCGTTTTTGCGCGTTTGTATACATTAAGAATGGAGGATCATATGAGATTAGACAAATATTTAAAAGTATCCAGATTGATCAAGAGAAGACCGGTGGCCAATGAGGCGTGTGATGCCGGGCGAATCCTGGTAAACGATAAGGTGGCAAAGGCTTCCCTTAATGTAAAACCAGGGGATATCATTGAGATTCAGTTTGGAAATAAAAATACGAAGGTGGAAGTGCTCAGTATCGAAGAAACCTACAAAAAGGACGAGGCAAAGGAACTGTACCGCTATCTGTAGGCAGAACTGGACAAATCATCGATCTGTCATATCTGCCCAAGCTGCCGCATATATTATGTTAAATGGATTTTTGAGGTGGGCAAATTGCAGGATTCCCAGAAAAGCAGATACAACCAGTATGCGGAGACAAGGAATGAGGGGCTGACGGGAAGGCAGGATGTGAGTATGTTTGACCGCAGGAAAGCAGCGGTGTCCGGCGTGAAGGAGGTAATCTCCTTTGACAGCAATGAGATCCTGCTTGAAACCACCAGAGGGATGCTTTCGTTTCGGGGAGAGGATCTTCATGTAAAGCGTCTGACCCTGGAAAAGGGCGAGGTGGATCTGGAGGGAAATATCTGTGAGTTAAAATATTCAGATACCCATTCTGTGAAAGATGCCGGCTCATTTTTTGGAAAGCTGTTTAAATAATGGATGAGATAAAAAGTCAGGTTATTTTTCTTCTGGGATCCTTTATAAGCGGCGTGGCGGTGATGCTTGCCTATGAGATCATTAATATTATACGGGGACTGTTCCGGCCGGGGATCGTGGGCAAATTGTTTCTGGACGTGATGTTTTTTACAGTCAGTGGAATTTGTGTATTTCAGATGATCTTTTTATGCAACAACGGAACGATTCGGAGCTTTTTTATCTTTGCTTTCGGGGCGGGGGCGATCCTGTTTCGGAAAACCTTTGGAACAAAGATATCCAACCTCTGCGTAAGAGCCGTCCAAAAGACATTCCGGCTGCTTGCCCGTCCCCTTTTATTTCTTTGCAGGAAAGTCTCAAAAATAACAAAAAAAAGGGAAAAAAACTCTTGATATTTGCTAAAAAACGCATTATAATAACAATTACACAGCAGTCTACAGCTATAGAAAAATAAGCGAAGGGGAATCAGGTTACCCCTGCGGAAATGAGGATATATATGAGAAGAAGAAGGCGAAGAAACCGCACCGGGCTTTTTCTGGTGATGACGGTGGTTCTGCTGTTTTGTGCTACCCTTGGGATTCGTAGCTTTTCTTTGAAGGCGAACTGTCTTGAGCTGCAAAAACAGAAACAGGAACTGCAGCAGAAAAAAGACGAGCTTCAGAAGGAAAAGAAGTCTATCCAGGAGCAGAAGGCATACATGCAGACAGATGAATACATAGAGAACGCGGCCAGAGAAAAATTTGGCCTGGTATATGAGGATGAGATAATTTTCAAAGCAGAGTGAGAATCGTGTCGAAAAGTTTTTTTGGCATGATTCTTTTTTTGACAAAATTTGATACCCACTTTGTCTATACTTATTTGTACTACAAGCGTAATTTGTTGAGGCGGGGCGCAGGCAGCGGGTTTGATTATGCCGCCGCCCTGGGAAGCGCCTCAGAATGGAGGAAATGATGATTCAAGGTGCGGTTTCAAAAAAAAGGTGGATATTGCAGGCAGTGCTGGGTTTTATGCTTGGGCGGGTGTGGATGTTTTCCATCAATCCCTTTGCCCCCGCTTATCTGTGCGCAGCAGGAGTCTACCCTGGCAGTCGGATGCTGGTGATGGTATCTGTTCTGGGAGGTGTGCTTACCCAGGCGAGAGGGCTGAACTTTCTGCAGTATACCTTTCTGATTTTGTTGACTGGATTCGTTCAGTATGTCATGCGGCGAATCGACGGCAAGGAGGGGAGTGTCCTTGCGGTGGCGTGCGTCAGCGGAATATTGAATTTTATTCTCGGATTTACTACAGGTGTAGTAAACAACAATACGATGGAGGCAGTCTGGCTGAGCCTGTTGGAGAGCCTGTGTATCATTGCCATGGCAAATGTATTTCAGTGGGGCGTGCGTTTCTTATTGTATGAAGACTGGGCAAAGATTTTAGGAAATGAAGAGATGATCAGCCTTATTTCCCTGGCGGCCCTGGCTGTCTATGGAATGCCGCGGACCTTTGAGGGGGTGTACTCTTTTATTGAGACCCTCAGCTATCTTCTCGTGCTGTTTGTGGGATACCGTTATGGTGCGGCGCCGGGAGCGATGGCAGGGGCGGCCGGGGGAATTCTGGCGGCGGCTTCCGGCAGCGGTATGGTTCTGGTGGGGGTATACTGCCTTCTTGGCATCGGTGTGGGAATTTTCCGGGAGATCGGGCGTATTATGAGCACCGTGGCATTTCTCGTGATGGGGATCATTATGGCCTATGTCATAAGAAATGAAGTGCTGGGAATCGTGGAGCTGAGGGGGATGGTTTCAGCAGCCATCATTTTTCTGTCCATCCCTGGTTCTTTTATCCGGACCATTGAAAACGATCTGACGAAAGATCAGGAAAATCCCTTTGCCAAGGAGGATCTGCGGACCCTTGCCAATTATAAGATTGATGGGTTCGCCACGGCGTTCAAACGGCTGGCAAAATCCTTCAGTGACTTTACGGAAAAGGAACGGCAGATATCCGGCGATGAAATCCAGGAAATCTTCGATGACCTGTCTGGTAAAGTCTGCCGGCAGTGCGTCAACTGCCACTACTGCTGGGAGACGAATTACGAAGAGACCTATGAGAACATAAAAAATATTCTCGCGGCGGCAAGCGAGCAGGGTGTGGTGGAAGAGGAGAACATCAGTGAGAAATTTTTAAACCGTTGTCTGAGACTGGATGAATACATCGAAAAGATCAATGAGCGTATGGCGGTGGCGAGGATGAACCTGAGCTGGCGCAATAAAATGGCGGAGAGCCGTGAGGCGATGGCAGGGCAGATGATGGAGATCGCCGAGGCGCTGAAAGAGTTTACAATGGAGCTGAACCAGACGGCGGAGGTGCCGGTGGAGACAAAGAAAAAGGTTCTCTTTGCCCTGCGAAGCCTGGGAATCCGGGTAAAAAACCTCTCATTCAAGACCGACCGGAAGGGGAATCTTGAGATCTGTTTTGTGGCGAAAGCCAAGGGAAATGCCTGTATTACTAAGAAAGATGTGTGTGTGGCGCTGGAGCATGCGCTGGACCAGCGGATGTGTCCCGGCAGGTACATGAGAAATGTTATTCCCAAAGAATACGAGGCAGTTTCCTTTGTGCGGGATATGAATTACAAGACCCTCACCGGTCTTGCCAGGGTGGCAAAAAGCGGTGAGACTGTATCCGGTGATAATTTCTCCTTTATGGAGCTTTCCACCGGGGAACTGGTTATGGTACTCTCGGATGGGATGGGCAGTGGGAGACGGGCATGTCAGGACAGCGAAAATCTGGTAGAAGTACTGGAGAGTCTCATCGAGGCAGGGTTCCGCAAAGAGTCGGCGATCCGTCTCATGAATACGTTGTTCGTCATGTCTTATGAGGGAAAAAAGTTTACAACCCTTGACATGACGGCGATAGACCTTTATAGTGGAGAATGTGAGACGGTTAAAAATGGTGCAGCTGCCACATTTATCAAACGTTCCGAGGGTGTGGAGACCATTTTTGCCAAAACCCTTCCCATGGGCATCGATATGGAGGCGTCGCCGGAATCCACCCGGACAAGCCTGAAGGATGGCGATATGGTGGTTATGGTATCCGACGGTATCATCGATGCATTTCCGGGAGAGGACAAAGAATTTTATGTGGAAAATATACTGGAGAATATAGACAGCAACAATCCGTCGGAGGTGGCAAATGGAGTGCTGATGCAGGCGCTTGCCAGAAATGCCAGGGAGGCATCGGATGATATGAGCGTGCTGGTGGCAGGAATATGGAAAAAATGAATGGAGAACAATAGTGTTTAAGGATAAAGTACTAAAGTACAATAAACGGAATAAACTTTTTCATAGAGGGGACCGGATCGGCGTGGGCGTATCCGGCGGCAAGGATTCGGTCTGCCTGCTGGATGTATTGGACCGGTGCCGGGAGGAGTTCGACCTGACACTGCTGGTGGTTCATGTCAACCACGGGATCCGAGGTGAAGCGGCAGACCGGGATGAACAATTTGTAAAGGATATGGCGGCAGACCGTGGGCTGGAATGTTACAGTGAGAAGGTGAATGTCCGTCAGGCGGCCAAGGAGCGGAAAATGTCAGAAGAGGAGGCAGGACGTTTTCTTCGGTATCAGATCATGCGTCATGTGTGTATGGAAAAGAGTTTTGATAAGATCGCCGTGGCGCACCATCAGGATGATGTGGCGGAGACGGTACTTTTTCAAATGTTCCGCGGAAGCGGTCCCAGAGGGCTGTCAGGGATTCATCCCAAGAGGGAATATGTGATTCGCCCCATCTTATTTGCGGAGGGGCGGGAGATCGAGGAATATGTGCGGGAGAATAAACTGGCTTATTGTGAGGACCAGACCAATTATTCTGAGGAATATTCCAGAAATAAATTGCGGCTTCGGGTATTTCCTTATATAGAACGGGAAATAAATAACAGAGCGAAAGCCCATGTGGCAAAGGCTGCACAGAAAATTGCCCTGCAGAATGCATATGTTGAAAAGCAGGCAAAAAAAGAATATATGCGGGTGGTTCATGCGGACCAGGGGCAGTATTATTATAATTGTGATGAGTTTGACCGGCTGGATCTCGTCATACAAATTGAGATTATCCGGCTCGTGTTGAAAAATTTCCGGGAATCGGTGAAGGATATCAGCGAAACCCATTATAAAAAGTTGATTGCCATGTCAAGAATGGAGGTGGGCAAACAGGTCAGCCTGCCGGGAAAAGTATGCGTTGAACGGAGATACGGATGTGTCTGGTACCGCAATATAACCGATCATAACGGGGAAATGTTTTATGAAAAATGCCAGCTTCCCTATGAAGGACTGGTGAAAATCCGAAAAGACAGAATGCGGATTGCGATGGATGTAGTTCCGAGAAGGGAACTACCGGAAGAAATTCCAGAAAAAGACTATACGAAATGGCTGGATTATGATAAAATAAAGGGCGACTTGTGTCTTAGGAACCCAAAAGAGGGTGACTATTTTATCATGGATGCAGCGGGAAACCGAAAAAAGCTTTCCCGATATTTTATTGATAAGAAAATTCCTGCGTCAGAAAGGGCAAACGAGATTGTGCTGGCTGAAGAAAATCATGTGATCTGGGCAGTTCCGGGACGGATCAGTAATGCATATAAAGTTACTAAGGAGACCAGATTAGTTCTAGTGGTTGTGCTGGCATGGGGATGATAAGGAGAGAACGATGAAAGAAGAAGTAAATGTATTATTCAAAGAAGAACAGCTTATGTCAAAGATCCGGGAGATCGCAGAGCAGATCAACCGGGATTATGAAGGAAAGGAAGTATATCTGCTCTGTATTCTGAAGGGCAGCGTATATTTTACCTGTGAACTTTCCAAATATATAAAAGTTCCTGTAAAGCTTGGATTTTTAAGTGTGTCCAGCTACGGGGACGGAATGACCAGTTCCGGGGCAGTGGAGTTGAGTAATGATGTAGACCTGGATGTAAAGGGGAAAAACGTGATCGTGGTGGAAGACATTGTAGACAGCGGAAGAACCCTGGCATTCCTGCTTCATATGCTGGCAAAACGTAAACCGGAAAGCCTGCGGCTGTGTACACTTCTTGACAAACCGGGAAGCCGTGTGACGGAAGTGATAGTGGATTATGTGGGATTTGAAGTCCCGGACGTTTTTGTCGTTGGGTTTGGGATGGATTATGCGCAGAAATACAGGAATCTGCCATATATCGGTGAACTGGTCTTTAAGGAGGGCAAATAATGAAGACGTTTAAGGGCTATGGCTTTTTTGTGCTGATGCTTCTGGTATTGGCGTTAGTGTTTATCGCCAATGAATATTTTATAAATTCTAACCGGGACAATTATTCGGTGACGCAGTTTAAGCAGGACATCATGGAAGAAAAGATCCAGAGTGTGGAAGTGAGACAGAATGCAGAGGTGCCGACAGGCGAGCTGACTGCAAAGTACTCCAATGGTGAAAAACGGGTCTATGTATCTGACGTCAACCAGATCCTGCAGTTTCTCGATGAAAAAAACTTCACCCAGGTGAGGGTGGGGGATGTGGCGAGGACTCCGTGGTATCTGGAAGTTCTGCCATATATCATCGGAGTAGTGTTGATCCTGCTGCTGTTCAGCATGATGTCCTCCAATGCCAACGGAGGCGGTGGCGGCGGAAAGATGATGAATTTTGGAAAGAGCCGTGCCAAACTTACGATGCCGGACGATAAGGTGAAAACTTTTCAGGATGTGGCAGGTCTGGTGGAGGAAAAGGAGCAGTTGGAGGAGATCGTAGATTTTCTTTCAGCTCCTGGAAAATATACAAAGCTCGGCGCCAGGATTCCAAAAGGAGTTATTATGGTAGGACCTCCGGGTACCGGAAAAACCCTGCTGGCGAAGGCAGTTGCCGGGGAGGCCGGTGTTCCGTTTTTCAGCATTTCCGGTTCTGATTTTGTGGAAATGTTTGTCGGTGTAGGTGCTTCCAGAGTGCGAGACCTCTTTGCAGAGGCAAAGAAAAATGCACCATGTATCGTATTTATTGATGAGATCGATGCGGTGGCGAGACGCCGGGGCAGCGGCCTGGGCGGCGGTCATGACGAGAGAGAGCAGACTCTGAACCAGATGCTGGTGGAGATGGATGGTTTCGGCATCAATGAGGGAATTATCGTTATGGCGGCGACAAACCGCGTAGATATACTTGATCCGGCGATCCTGAGACCAGGAAGATTTGACCGGAAGATCACAGTGGGTAGGCCGGACGTGCGAGGAAGGGAAGAGATCCTGAAAGTTCACGCAAAGGATAAACCGCTGTCGGATGACGTAAATCTGGAAGATATCGCTAGAACTACTGCAGGTTTTGTGGGGGCTGACCTGGAAAATCTTCTGAATGAGGCGGCGATCGCAGCGGCCAGGGATAACCGGGTATTTATTGTAGAAGAAGACATCAAGAAATCCTTTATCAAGGTAGGTATCGGAGCGGAGAAAAGGAGCAAGGTCATTTCTGACAAAGATAAGCGCATCACCGCCTATCATGAAGCGGGGCATGCGATTCTGTTTCATCTCCTGCCGGACGTGGGGCCGGTATACACCGTCTCCATTATTCCTACTGGCCAGGGAGCTGCAGGGTACACGATGCCGTTGCCGGAAAAGGATGAGCTGCATTTGACGAAGGGCAAGATGCTTCAGGACATCACTGTATGTCTTGGCGGACGGATTGCAGAAAGCATTGCCTTTGATGACGTGACAACCGGCGCTGTCCAGGATATCAAACAGGCGACAGAGGCGGCCAGAGATATGGTTACCCGATATGGATTCTCAGATGAACTGGGAATGATAAATTACGATACCTCGGATGATGAAGTGTTTATAGGAAGGGATATCGCCCACACCAAAACCTTTAGTGAGGGCACTGCAGAGATCATTGACAGAGAGGTAAAAAAGATCATCAACAGCTGTCATGAGAAAGCAACCAGCATCTTAAAAGCAAACCAGGATATTCTTGACCAGCTGGCGAAACTCCTGATTGAAAAGGAGAGAATTACCAGAGAAGAGTTTGAATTGCTGTTTGAGCAAAATGACGATGAAACCGTGGAAAATGCTTAAGTGATTGTGCAGGTTCTCAAAAGAGGAGAAATGATTGGGCAATACTCACAAATAATTTTGTAAAATTTATCAATGTTTGTGCACACTTATTTACGATAAGGTGTTATACTTCTTATCGTAAACCCCAATACATTATATAGTTTTTGCTACACCCCATAAGTAACAAAAATACCTTCTCCCAAAAGGACAGCCGACGTGAAGCTGTCCTTTTGACTATTTGGAATCATAAAAATGAGGAGTGTGACTATGAAAACAGGAAAATTAATTCGGGAAGCAATATTTAGTTCAGGCACGGAACGGTATGTCTCACCGATGGAGCCTGGGATCAATGAGCAGGTAGTGATTCGTTGCCGCACTGGAAAAGACAATGCTGATAAGGTATATCTTGTGACAGAGGATAAGAAGATCCGGATGGAAAAAGAAGAATCCAGCCAGCTGTTTGATTATTACAAAACTACGGTTCAGCTGGGTACAGAGAGTTTTGCTTACTGTTTTCTTGTCCAGCGGGGGGAGGAAAAGGTTTATTTTACTAAGAAAGGCGACGTGGATCAGCCGGAGCAGAGATTTTACTACTGCATATATCCGGGCTACAAGACGCCGGACTGGGCCAAAGGTGCGGTATTTTATCAGATTTATGTGGACCGGTTCCACAATGGAGATCGCACTAACGATGTGGTGGATGATGAGTATTCCTACATCGGTGAACATGTAAAAGGCGTGACGAATTGGAGCAAATATCCTGCGTCTATGGGAGTACGGGAATTTTATGGCGGAGATCTACAGGGAATTTTGAATAAGCTTGACTACCTTCAGGACTTAGGCGTGGAGGTGCTCTACCTGAATCCCATCTTTGTTTCTCCTTCGAATCACAAATACGATACACAGGACTATGATTATATCGACCCACATTTTACTGTTATTCAGGAAGATGGCGGAGAGATACTGGAGGAAGGGGATCAGGACAATTCCCATGCCTCCAAATATATTAAACGTGTCGTGAACAAAAAGAATTTGGAAGCCTCCAATGAGTTTTTTGCCCATTTTATGGAAAAAGTACATGAGCGGGGAATGAAAGTCATTCTGGACGGTGTGTTTAACCATTGTGGTTCCTTTAATAAATGGATTGACAGAGAGGGGATCTATGAGACAGATGCTTCGTATAAAAAAGGAGCATTTATTGAGGAACAAAGTCCCTACCATGATTTCTTCAAATTTTTCCCGGATGGAACCTGGCCCCGAAATACCCACTACGACGGCTGGTGGGGGCATGACACCCTTCCAAAGTTGAATTACGAGGATTCAGATAAACTTTATGAATATATAATGCGAATCGCGAGAAAGTGGGTATCTGCGCCTTATAACGTGGATGGATGGCGGCTGGACGTGGCGGCGGATCTGGGGCACTCCCAGGAATTTAACCACAAATTCTGGCGGGATTTCCGGAAAAATGTGAAGGAAGCAAATCCCGAAGCGATCATACTGGCGGAGCATTATGGGGATCCCTCATCCTGGCTGGAGGGAGACCAGTGGGATACGGTGATGAACTACGACGCATTTATGGAGCCGGTGAGCTGGTTTTTGACCGGAATGGAAAAGCACAGTGATGTAAGCCGTCCCGACTTAAAAGGAAACAGCGACCTGTTCTTTGCCCGTATGACAGAGTTCACGGCCAAATTCAGCATGCAGTCTCTTCTGGTGGCGATGAATGAGTTATCCAATCATGATCATTCCCGGTTTTTGACAAGAACTAACGGACGTGTTGGAAGAACGGCCTCCGCCGGACCGGAGTCGGCGAATTACGGTGTGCGCAAAGCCGCCATGATGGCAGCAGTGATCATTCAGATGACTTGGCTGGGGGCTCCCACCGTCTACTATGGTGATGAAGCGGGAGTGCGCGGGTGGACTGATCCAGACAACCGACGAACCTATCCATGGGGCAAAGAGGATCATGAATTGATTCTTTTTCACAAGGAAGCCATCCGTATCCACAAAGACTATGATGCGCTCCGCTCCGGTGGGCTGATTTACCTTGTCAATGAGAGAAATCTGATCGGTTATGGCCGCTTCGACGAGAAAGATAAAGCCTTTGTACTGGTGCAGGCAGGCGGAATGAGACGCCAGGTGGAGGTGCCGGTATGGCGCCTGGAGATGAACGACGGAGAGACCATGGCATCCATGATTTACAGCGACAACGGCGGATTTGATGTTAATGCGCGCATCTATGTGGTGAAAGATGGTAAAGTCACCGTAGATCTGGAACCGGACGCAGCGATTATTATAAAATCTGTGGAGCGGGGGTATTGATTTCTCTTGTAAGAGATTTGGCATCGTCAGGCTAAGCCGGTTTCTGTGCTGGCGCTATCGGATCAATCAGATATTTTAATTTTAGTAAAGGTATTTTTCAAGTCATCATTGGCTTGGGGAATACCTTTTTTGGTGTAAAAAGATTAGTTGCAGTAATTGCTATGGCAGTAATAGTATATGGGGTTATTGGAATTTCTGCCTCAGCGATGACCTATTCACCATATGGAGGTTCTAATACCTGTTTAACTCAAATAAGTGTAACAGCATGGTTCAATTCAGGATATAAAACAACAGCTGCTGATACAAAGTATGGTGTAAAAAAGAATGCTTATATTAAGCAGTGCTGGGTGCGGATTCAAGAGGGCTCATACGATAAAAAAGTTTGGAGTGAAGCATTTACAAGAGCTGAGAAGAAGCAGGGAAGAGCCTCTTTGACTTGTGGAAATAATCCATTTTATGTAGCCACTGCAACATGGGGATGGAAATATAACTAGAAAGCATTACTTTATTGTAGCTTGACGGCGCGAATTTGAACCCTGTTTCGTCCTGCGCTAGCGCCAAAATAGCGTTGTTGCTTTCATTCGGCGATACCACCGCATCGCCTCATTCAAGCGCCTAGCTATTTGGGCGCTATCACAATCCGAAATCTTCGACCTCCGTTTGTGATTTTCCAATTTACAAGGAAACGGAATGAAACGTACTGGAGGTACGTTGATTGACGTTGACGCAGCAAATTGGAAAATCACAGGCGGAGGCAGGGTTCAAATTTGCGCCGTCAAGCTAGGATAGGAGAGTTAACAAATGAAAAGATTTCTAAAAATAAGTTCCTTAAGCTTAATAATATTTTCTTGTGTACTTTGTATT
>Ga0137308_102509_pt1 | contig 12059 bp, 10 predicted proteins | sample Inofrocosms_June_FD_97181 | JGI IMG/M metagenome (GOLD analysis project Ga0137308, IMG submission 97181) | Mouse cecal microbial communities from Vienna, Austria - N-Acetylneuraminic and N-Acetylglucosamine D2O microcosms_June | ecosystem: Host-associated > Mammals > Digestive system > Large...
ACGCTCATATCAGGCTGACCGTGCGGCCTCTGACCAAGGACGGCAAATGGCAGCACAAGACGGAGAAGGAGTACCTTTGCGTCAAGGACGGTGAGGAACGGGGCTTTACTGCGGTGGAGTTTAAGTCGGCGCAGTCTGAGGGCTGGGAGAAGCAGTATCAGTATAAGGTCGGCAAAAAGAAGGTGTATATGCCGCCCTCTCAGGCCGGGGTGCAAGACTATGAGCGCATTTCCAAGTATCCCAAGAGCACAAAATATGGTAGGCAAAATCCTATTTCAGAACGCTGGAACAGCGAGGATCAGCTTATCCTCTGGCGGACAGAATGGGCGGATGTGACCAATCAATTCCTTGAGCGGGCCGGTAGCCAGGAGCGTGTCGATCACCGTAGCCATGCGGAGCGTGGGCTGGATGAACAGCCTACCATTCACGAGGGAGTAGTTGCCCGTGCGCTGGAACAGGAGGGGATTATCTCTGACCGCTGTGAACTGAACCGGCAGATCAAAGCAGACAACGCCCTGATGCGGGAGTTGAAATCATTGGTTAAGAAACTGATGGATGCAGTAAAGAACTCTGTTCCAGCGATTGCGGAGGCAATAGAAACCGTTCGGCAAAAGATGATAATTTTCCGGTATCAGCTTTTGCATATTGGAATTGGAAAAAGACAGATTACCGATACGCTCCATACTGTTCAGCCGGACATCAAGCGGTATGAGGATATTGTTAAACAGTTCAAGGTTAAGATCAAGGAGCGCCGAGGGTTGCTGGAGGAAAAGAAAAACACACCGGCACTTCAAGTATTCCGACATCGGGAGTTAGCACAGAAAATCGCTACTTTGACGGAAGATATTGAAGAATCGAAAAGCGAGAAGGCCCTGCTGCTCAATCAGCTTAATTGTGCAGACAATCATGGCATGGACGAAATCAAACAGCATATTGCATCTATGGAATCTTCGATCGAAACGCTGAACCAGCAGGAGGAAAAATATACTGCTGCACTGGATGCGGCACTGGCACAGTACACCGAGCTGCAACAACAGTCGGCGGATGTGGACACCATAGAGCTGAATACCGCCCGTCATGCTATCCGTCCTGATAAAGAGCACGAAACGCTACAGCGGCTACAAGCCACCTATGGCAAAAAGTTTGATTCCAGGACATTGGCGCAGAGCCGAATAGATGTTGCCCAAATGTTGAATGAAACAGCGGGGCCGGTATCTATCCGCCAGAAGTTGCAACAGTTGCAGGGGCCGCAGAATAGGCAAAGTCATGATAAGGAACGTAGCCAGGAGCGGTGATGCTCCTGGCCTGCGATCATTCTATCAACAAATTTCTTGCTCAAGTGCGTCAAATTCTGGTGTAGAGAAAAACTCGCCCAATGTTATTTCAAAGCCATCGCAAAGTTTTTTAATAGTTACTGTACCGGGATTCTGGCTTTCTCCGTTAAGAATACTTTTAATCGTCGCTTGCGGAACGGCGGAAATGTTGCTCAATCCGTTAGGCGTAATTCCGCGTTCTCTGCATAACTGCAAAATTCGGGCCGCAATTGCTTCACGAGTATTCATATTGCGCCCCCTTCAAGTGATTTATCACTATGATAAATTATTTGAAGTTTGCTTGTTAGTGATACTTCACTACAAACGAGATTTATGATAATATAGTGATATATCACTATATTGGAAGGAAATAGTAATGAGTACCTGTTTTTTCATCGGACACCGCGAGGCTCCGGATAGTCTCCTACCTCAATTATCTGCTGAAATTGAGCGGCATATCACTGAATACGGTGTGACTGAGTTCGTTATAGGCAGATATGGCCGCTTTGATGCACTGGCGGCAAAGTGCGTCAAGGCAGCAAAGAAGCGCCACCCGGAAGTGATGCTTACGCTATTGCTACCTTACCATCCCTATGACCGCCCTACTCCAACACCGCCCGGTTTTGACAGCACGTTCTATCCGCCGGGGATGGAAACTGTCCCCAAACGTGCCGCCATCATTCAGGCTAACCGCTACATGGTAGAGCACAGCGATTATCTGATCGCCTATGTACGGCATTCAGTCAGCAATGCGTGGGATTTGGTAGAGTATGCCCGAAAGTACGAAAAGCAAGGGACTATTACGATTACCGCATTGCCAAGGCCATAAGCAAAGTGAATATAAACGCTTTGTGGGAATTGAAATTTTCGGGGAAAACTGATACAATACTAGAAAAATGGTTCCTGGGAACACTCTGCATGAACTCTACTATAATAAGTATCTTGATGAATGTCCTAGAATGCCTAATAAATAAAACGAGCAGAGGAATGATGGTATGAGAAAAACTAAATTTATCGCAATAATTATTTCAATAATTCTAGTATCGGTGGTCATAATCCCGATTGCAATCAATGAATCGTATAAACATGGTGTTGTCTATGTAACAAAGTGGGATGCAGCAGATGTGCTTTCCTATTATGGGACATTAGTAAGCGCGTCTGCGACTATGATGACTATCATTGGTACCATTTTATTTACTCGAAAGCAAATCCAACGAGATAGGTTTTTGGAGCGCAATCAAGAAAAATGGGAAAAGGTGGACAAGGTTATAACGCAGGCCTTAATCACTATTTCGCCCCTAAATTTGCGTGCTACGGGAAATATGGATACTCCCAATGGAATGATACACAATAGACTTTCAGGTCTCCAGGCCTATATAATTGCAGCAAAAACATCGTTGGATATGATTAAGTGTCATACTGATCCAGATGAATACAAACTACTTGGGGATTTTATCAACGAGATAAGCGAGGCTATAGAGCAGTTCTGTATGATCGCGCATGAACTAGAATTAGAATATATGGCTATGCAAGATTTAGCTATCTGCAATGGGGGCCGGATTCCTGATGCTGAGTTTTCTCTTCATTTAGGTAGAACCAATGAAATTATTAAAAGAATTCCGCCTGCTTATGATGGACCTTATCAAAAACTTCTCAATATAAAACGTGAAGTCTTTGATAAAATATATACAGACATTGAAATGCAGGCAAATCAAATGTTGAAATTTGGGATTAAGCGAGGTGAAAATAGTGCCCACACTTGAATGGATCGGAAAAGATACAGTAGTCAACCACCACCTTGATGTCCCCTATCGGGTGCTGGAGGAACAGTATACATACAACGCTGGACAGAGCGAAAACATGATTATCCGGGGGGACAATCTGGAGGCGCTCAAGGCCCTGCTGCCCCGGTATGAGGGAAGGGTCAAGTGCATCTATATTGATCCGCCCTACAACACGGGCAACGAGGGCTGGGTCTACAATGACAACGTGAACGATCCAAGAATCAAAAAGTGGCTAGGCGAGGTCGTAGGCCGGGAGGGCGAGGACCTGAGCCGCCATGACAAGTGGCTGTGTATGATGTATCCCCGGCTGAAGCTGTTGCAGCGGCTGTTGGCGGAGAATGGAGTTATTTTTATCAGTATTGATGATAATGAGCTTTGCTATCTGAAATCCATTTGCGACGAAATCTTCGGGGCAAGCTGTTTTGTTTCCACGGTATCTTGGCAAAGAACATATTCCACTCGTAACGACTCCAAAGGTATCGTCAGCGAAGTGGAACATATTCTTGTATATAGCAAAAGGCCGGGATGGAACCCAAACAAGTTGCCACGCACTTACAGCATGAACGCAAAATATAAAAACCCAGATAATGATCCTCTGGGAGATTGGCGGTCTGATAACGCCTATGCCGCTGATGCAAATACACATCAAGGAATGGTTTATGCCATTCAACATCCCTTTACAGGAAAGATGCTTTATCCAAGCAACGGGTCACATTGGCGCTATCAGCAGGATGAAATGCTAGCTATCATGTGCGGTTGGTGCAGTTATAAACTGCATGACTTGAACGATGTCCATGAAAGAGCGGTTATATGTGGTGTACCAGATGATGAAGTGCGGCAAGGAGTGAAAGCCATCGTATTGGCAGAGTCTTTGGAAATATCAAAGGAAAAGGCGGCTACCGTACTGAAAAGGGGACAATGGCCCCGGTTCTTCTTTTCAAAGGGAGGGCAAGGCGGCATTGCAAGAAAGACCTATCTTGGTAATGTTGGCGGGACGCCACCGACAAACTTATGGCAGTATGCTGATGTTGGGCATACCGATGAGGCGGCAAAAATTCTGAGAGCAATTTTTGATGGGAAAGCAGCTTTTGACACACCAAAACCGCCCCGCTTGATTGAGCGTATTTTGCAGATAGCTGGCGATAAAGATACTCTGATCCTTGATTCCTTCGCCGGTTCCGGCACCACTGCCCACGCTGTCCTGAACATGAACAAGGCCGACGGCGGACACCGCAGATTTATCCTGGTGGAGATGATGGACTACGCCGAAAGCATCACTGCTGAACGGGTCAAACGGGTCATCGACGGCTACGGCGAAGGGAAAAACGCTGTGGAGGGTACAGGCGGCGACTTCACTTTTTACGACCTCGGCCCCGTCCTGCTCCTGCCCAACGGCAATCTGAACGAGGACGTGGGCGCGGCAAAAATCCGGGAGTACGTCTATTTCATGGAGACAAAAACCTCCATCGAACCGGATAAAGAGGACGAGCCCTATTATATGGGCGTCCACTTGGACAGCGCCTATTACTTCTATTATGAGCGTGACAGTCTCACCACCTTGAGCCGCGACTTTCTGGGGAGCATCAAAACCAAGGCAGGCCAGTACACGATTTACGCGGACCAATGCACCCTGAGCCAGACGGAACTGGAGCGGTGGCACATCACCTTCAAAAAAATCCCACGGGACATCTCGAAGCTGTAAGGAGGCGGCGTTATGGAGCTGAAAACCTATCAAAAGCAGGTCATGGACGATCTGTCCGCCTACCTGAGCCATCTGAACCAGGACAGCGAACTGTTTGCCGCCTGGAAAGGTTACTGGATGGATAAGGACATCCCTGTGGGGCTGGGCGGCGTTCCGGCCTACAAGTCCGCCATTCCCGGCGTTCCCCATGTCTGCACAAAGGTCCCCACCGGCGGCGGGAAAACCTTCATGGCCTGCGCCGCCCTCAAGCGCATTTTTGACACCATGCCTCTGGACAAGCCCCAGGTGGTGGTGTGGCTCGTGCCGTCGGACTCTATCCTCACCCAGACGATCCGAAACCTGTCCAATCCAGACCACGAATACCGCCTACGGCTCAATTCGGATTTTGCCGGACGGGTGGGCGTGTATACGAAGGAAATGCTCCTGAGCGGCCATCAGTTCTCCCCCGATACCGTCCGGGAGATGCTGACAGTCTGTGTGCTGAGCTATGCCTCTCTGCGCATTGACAGCAAGAAAAAAGACGTGCGCAAGGTCTATCAGGAGAATGGGAACCTGCTGAAATTTGCCCAGTATTTCAAGGATGACTCCGTGCTGCTGGCCGATACGCCGGACACGGCGCTGATCCAGGTGCTGCGGCAGTTGTCCCCTGTGGTAGTGGTGGACGAGAGCCACAACGCCGGATCTGATTTAAGCGTGGAGATGCTGAACAATCTGAATCCGTCTTTTGTGCTGGATTTGACCGCCACCCCCAGGAAGAACAGCAATATCCTCTCCTATGTGGACGCACGAGAACTGAAAAAGGAGAACATGGTGAAGCTCCCGGTGGTGGTGTATAACCGTACCTCCCGCCAGAGTGTGATCCAGGACGCCATTCATTTCCGAGGCAGCATTGAGCGTCAGGCGATAGCGGAGAATGAAGCGGGCGGGGAATACATACGTCCTATTGTTCTGTTCCAGGCCCAACCCAAGCTCAACGAGGACAGTGAAACCTTTGATAAGATCAAGGCCATGCTGGTAGATATGGGGATACCGAAAGAGCAGATCGCGGTCAAAACCTCCAAGGTGGACGAGCTGGGGAAAACGGACCTCATGAGCCGGGATTGTCCGATCCGGTATATTATCACGGTCAACGCCCTCAAGGAAGGGTGGGACTGCCCCTTCGCGTACATTCTGGCGTCATTGGCGAATAAGACCTCCAAGGTGGATGTGGAGCAGATTTTGGGCCGTGTCCTCCGCCAGCCCTATGCAAAACGGCACAAATCTCCGCTGCTGAATATGTCCTATGTGTTTACCTGCTCCAACGATTTCAGGAATACTCTGGACAGCATCGTGAGCGGTCTGAACATGGCAGGATTCAGCCGGAAGGATTTCCGGGTAGGCGAAGTTCCCGACCCGGCTCCCATGCCTAAGCCGGATGAAGCGGAACAGATGGAACTCGGCGGAAACGCTCCCGCCGCAGAGACAGATTCGTTTGACGATGTTGATACGGAGGCAGTAAAAAAGGCCCTGGAGGGCGGAACCGAGCAGCCTGATTCTCCCCTTGGAGAGATGCTCCAGGACGCGCAGCGTCAGGCGGACAGTTACGATGCGGAGATGAAAGAGAGCGGCAGCGCAGGCTTTTGGGGAGGAGAGCTGGGAGAGATGTTGAACCAGAACGCTATGCAGCCTCAGTTTGCAGCGGAAGCTTCCGCTCTGCGTATCCCGCAGTTTTTCCTTAAAGGTACACCTGATTTGTTCGGTGGGGAGTATGAACTGCTGGAAGCGGAAAATCTGTCGGAGGGGTTTTCTCTCAGCGGCCAGGACGCGCAGATCAGTTTTGAGTTGGCCACCGGCGAGATGTACCGGGTGGACCTCCAGGAGAAGGGTGAGGCGATCCCCAAGTATATGCGGGCCTCCAAAGAGGAAAGCGAGTATATCCGGGAACGATTGGCGAAGCTGCCGCCGGAGAAGAAGGTGCAGCAATGCGTTTCCCTGATTTGCGGAAACCTCAACCGAAACGACCGCTACGCCGCCCAGGAGATCAGCGCATATGTCCATCGCGTAGTGGAGAACATGACGGAGGACGAGCTGTCGGCGATGGAAACCGCAATTCCGACCTATGCGCGAAAAATCCAGGATAAGATTGATGGGCTGGAGCGGACTTACCGGACGGCTCAATTCAAGAAGTGGTTGGACAGTGGGAAGGTGGTATGCAGGGAGTCCTATGCCTTGCCGCCGGTCATTACCCCTGCCGAGACGATTGATACCATCCCGTATTCTCTGTACGATGCCGAGAAGGACGATATGAACCCGGAGGAGCGGAACCTGATCGACATTGTGGTAGGGCTGGGCAACATCAGATGGTGGCACCGGATCATTGAGCGCAAGGGCTTCCGGCTCAACGGGAACATTAACCATTATCCCGATTTTATGGTCATGACAAAGGCCGGGAAGCTGGTCTTAATTGAGTTCAAGGGTGATGATCGTGATAACAGTGACAGCAAGATGAAGCTGGAATTGGGCCGTCAGTGGCAGGCGCAGGCGGGGCCAAACTATCGCTATTTTATGGTATTTAAGAATAAGGATTTGGGTATTGACGGGGCTTATACATTGGAACAGTTTGTGAAAATTATGAAAGAATTATAGAAAACACAAAAAGCTACGAAACAGTATTTCTTTTGCTTTTATAAAGATTTGTTGTTGGAGCTATAGTGGCAGCGTTTCGGATATTTTCAAGTGAAATGAGCGGTACTGTGCTTCTCAAAATTGTCAGCATTGACATCAATCTAAGAGCAGAATCGTTGTATCAAGCGGACAAAATTGTGCGAAGTAATCTGGTTTAACCTAAAATTGACTCCGGGGGAAATGGAAATGGCAGTAATAACAAAAATTCGTCTATGGAACTTCAGACGATTTAGGAACTACACTATAGAACCAAACGAGAAATTTAATGTATTTGTAGGCGACAATGAGGTTGGTAAAAGTACTATCCTCGAAGCCATTGATATTGTTGCTAGTGGAAATATACGATGGGTAGAGGCAATTGGTCTTGATAAATTGTTTAATATTGACAGTGTGAGAGAGTTTAATGCTGGGCGCAGAGATTTCAATCATCTTCCATTTCTTAGAATTGAACTTTATCTGTCTGGAGACTTTGACCACACTATGAATGGGAAGAACAATCTCGATGGGCGTACTTGCGATGGGATTCGATTAGTATGTGAGCCAAATCCAGATTTCTCTTCGGAAATTTCAGAGGCTTTGTATACCAATGAAACCTATTTCCCTTATGACTATTACTCTATACGTTTTTCAACCTTTGCAGATCTGGGATATTCAGGATATAAGAAGAAAATTCGCACTGTGCTTATTGACAGTACAAGCATGAGTTCAGAATATGCCACTACTGATTTTGTACGAAGGATGTATCATCATTGCACAGAAACGGATGCAGCGGCAAGAGCATTACATAAAAGTCAATATCGCCTTATGCGTAGTCGGTATGGTGCAGAGAGCTTAAAATCGCTTAATGAGCGTGTTCATCCAGAGGGACAATACACGTTTGGCCTTAAATCAAGAACATCTTTGGATTTCGAGAATGATTTGATGATTTATGAAGGAAATATAGGAATTGATAGTAGAGGAACGGGCCGTCAAGTTTTTATTAAAACGAATTTTGCACTTAAACGATCAGGCGATAATGTGGATGTTATTCTTATTGAGGAACCAGAAAACCACTTGAGTCCGGTTAATCTAAGGAAACTAGTTCAGGATGTTGCTAATACACAAGGAGGTCAGCTTTTTATCACAACGCATAATAGCCTGATTAGCACAAGGTTAGAACTGAAAAATTTGCTGATTATGCACGCGGACAATGGAGAGACCCCTATCAAATTGCGTGATTTAAGCGATGACACAGCGAAATACTTTATGAAGACCCCACCCGCAGGTATTATTGAATACGCACTGTCCAAGAAGGCTATCTTAGTTGAGGGGCCATCGGAATATATGTTATTAGATTGTTTTTACAAACAGGTGACAGGGCATAGTCCGGAAGATGATGAGGTCAATATCATTGATATACGCGGATTAAGTTTTAAGAGATATTTGGAGATTGCAGTACTTACTGGTAGCAAGATAGCCGTGATTACTGATAATGATAAAGACTGGCAAAAACACTGTGTTGATAAATATTGTGAATTTAAAAACACTGCAAATATCCAGATATTTTACCACACCGACAATAATGAATGGACCTTGGAAGTTGTTCTTTATGTTGGCAACCAAGTTTTGTGTGATAAGCTATTCAAAGCCGACGCACTCGAATATATGCTAAAAAACAAAACCGAGGCTGCGTACTGTTTGCTGGAGCAACAGCAATCGATTGTTGTTCCAGAATATATTGTGAGGGCAATAAATTGGATAAGACAGTAATGTTTGCTGTAGCTGGTTCGGGCAAAACTACAAAAATTGTTGAACGCCTATCTTTGGAAAAACGTTCTTTAATTGTTACTTATACAAACAACAATCGAGAAAATCTTCAAAGAAAAATTCTCCTTAAGTTTGATGGGATTTGGCCTGAGAATATCACTTTAATGACTTATTTCTCGTTTTTATACGGTTTTTGCTATAAGCCTTTTTTATCTGATAGAGTGAAGGCCAAAGGAATTATTTATGAGCGAAATCCAAATCAGCGCCTTTCCCAGAGTCAACGTGCGTACTATCTTACTGAAAATAGATTTTTATACAGCAACCGCTTGTCACTATTGTTAGAGAATTGCAAAGTTATCGATGATGTTAAGAATAGAATAGAAACCTATTTTGATGAATTTCTTATTGACGAGGTTCAAGATATCGCTGGTAGAGATTTTTCATTGTTGGAGATGTTGATGGAAGCAAAGGTTAATATGCTTTTTGTAGGCGACTTCTTTCAGCACACCTATGATACAAGCCGAGATGGTAATATGAACAAATCACTTTTCAAGAATAAAGCAACTTATGAGTCTCGCTTTGTCCGTAGAGGATTTATTATTGACAGCACAACACTTGTAAAAAGCTGGAGATGCAGTAAATCAATATGCGATTTTGTAAATAAGCAGCTTGGAATTTGCATCGCTTCTAATCGAGGCCCCAATGATGATACATCTGTAACTCTAGTTACTGATCCTGATAATGTATCTCAAATTCTGGACAATCGACACATTGTTAAACTTCATTATCAAATGAGTTCTCGCTATGGGGATGGGCATAAGAATTGGGGCGACACTAAGGGAGAAGACTGCTATCAAGATGTATGTGTAATGCTGAACAGAACTACAGCAGCAAAGTTTAAAAAAGGGCAATTGCAAACACTTCCTCCAGCAACGCGAAATAGACTTTATGTTGCCATCACTAGAGCACATGGTAAATGCTTTTTTATCATAGAAAAGTAGATATTTTGACAAAGAGGCCAAAGAGGTGAAAATACCCTTGACAAATCGCTTCTCAAAAGGCCCTGTTGCGTGACTTTGCTGAGAAAAATGGCCTGCTGGATTATGAGTATTACGTTGATGACGGTTACACAGGCCGCAATTTCAACCGTCCTTCGTTCCAGCGGATGATTGCTGACATTGAAGCTGGGAAGGTCAAATGCGTCATCACGAAAGACCTCTCCCGTCTGGGTCGGAACTACATCGAGGCTGGCAGCTACATCGAAATCTTTTTCCCGCGCCATAATGTCCGCTATATTGCTGTCACCGATGGTGTGGACAGTCTGAACCGGCAGGAGATGGACATTACCCCCTTCAAAAATATCCTAAACGATATGTATAGCCGGGATATTTCCAAGAAAGTTTTGGCGGGGTGGATGGCTCGTTCCCGGCAGGGGAAATTCCTGGGTGGTCCCACTCCCTACGGCCTTATGCGCGACCCAAACGATCATGGGCATCTGATTATCGACCCGGAGACTGCCCCCACCGTCAAGCTGGTTTTTGATCTGGCATTGAACGGGTGCGGCACAATGAAAATCGCAAAGCACCTGTTAGAGCGCAAAATCCCGATTACACGCATTAAAGAGCCTGTGGAATCCGAAGTCCGATATTATTCGTGGAGCGGTTCGGTGATTGGAAAAATGCTCCGTAACCCGATCTACAAGGGCGATCATGTGGTTTGCAAGTGCCACCAAAAGGCCATTCGCTCCAATACGGTGAACTTTATTCCTCGTGACCAGTGGGAGATTATCGAGAATAGCCATGAGGCCATTGTCAGCCGGGAGCAGTGGGACAGGGTGCAAAAGCTGATTGACCGCCGCCCGCCCATCATGCAGGGGAATAGCTGCCCCTTTTACAATCTGTTCCACGGCCTTGTCTACTGCGCCACCTGTGGGAAATCCATGCAGGTACGCTATGAGAAAGTCGGCAGAACCGGGAAGAACCGCTTCACCGGAGAAATGCGGGAGCCAATTGACAAGGCGTATTACATTTGCCAGACCTATAATCGGCTGGGGAAAAACGCCTGCACCAGCCATAAGATTGAAGCCCGTGACCTCTACAATCTTGTGCTGTCTGACATCATGGAGCATGGCAAGATGGCTTTGCAGGATGCAGAAGCGTTCTATGGGCGGCTGACCCGTCGGCTGGAGTAGAGGTATTCCATTGACGAAAAAAGTCTGAAAAAGGAGCAGGACGCTCTTGCGAAGCGCAACCAGGAAATTGATGATATGTTCATGAGCCTGTACGCTGACAAGGCAAAGGGTATCCTGACCGAGCAGCGGTTTCTCCGCATGACGGAAACCCTGGAACAGGAGCAGACGGTCAATAAAGCCCGGATGCAGGCGATTACGGATGAATTGCGTATCGCCAGCAGCGCCGACAGCGATGTGCGGCGGTTCATCGGAGAAATCCGGGAATATGCGTCCATCACGGAGTTGGACGAAACCATTTTGAATCGGTTGATTGATAAAATCATCATTAGTGCAGTCGAAGTCATTGATGGTGAAAGGGTTCAGAAAGTCCGCATTGTTTATAACTTTGTAGGGGAAATTTCAAGAAACTAATTATGCCAGGAGCCCTCCTTCAATAATGGAGGAGGGCTCCTATAAATAGGAGGATTGAATGCGATGAATCAAATAATTAATAGTTATTTGACAGCCCACGTTAAAGAGTACGGCATATCAGATTATACTCCTCAAGAAGCTTTTGAGCACTTTGTTAACAAGTGCATTGTGAACGGTGTTTCTCTTGAGAGATTTGATCCGAGTGATGTTATGACGGATAAAGGTGAGATTGGAATTGATGGGGTTGC